>Ga0164295_10002553_pt1 | contig 14935 bp, 10 predicted proteins | sample GEODES006metaG_FD_111798 | JGI IMG/M metagenome (GOLD analysis project Ga0164295, IMG submission 111798) | Oligotrophic lake water microbial communities from Sparkling Lake, Wisconsin, USA - GEODES006 metaG | ecosystem: Environmental > Aquatic > Freshwater > Lake | place: USA: Sparkling Lake...
GGTAAAGTAACAAATGGCGATAAATTAACCAATCATATTGCACCTATTTCTATGAATGAAATTCGAGTTGTAGATGAATCTTTAGCGTATTTATTAGGTGAAAAAATATTAGGAAGTCAAGCTGCTTTAGGAAGTCAAGCCCACTTAGGTGAATTTTACATACAAAAAGTAAACGGAAAATTATTTTGGATTGCTCCATTAGAACATTCTGGATTTTTTAAATGGCTGAACAATAAAAAAGGTACTACTGGATATGTAATGGTTTCTGCAACAAACGAAAGAGATGTGAAATTAGTTCAAGAAGTAAATGGAAAACCAATATTTTTAAAATACCAACAAGAAGCCTATTTTCAAAGCAATTTACATCGCTATTTATATTTTAATGGCTATAGTACAGTTGGTTTGACTGATTTTTCTTTTGAAATTGATGACGCAGGAATGCCTTTTTGGGTGGTTACTAAATACAAAAAACAAGTCGGATTTTCTGGAAATGATGCCACAGGCGTTGTTGTGGTTAATGCACAAAACGGAGAAATAAAGGAATATAATATTAAAAACACTCCTGCTTGGGTAGATAGAATTCAACCGATATCTTTTATTAAAGACCAATTAAATGATTGGGGTGAATATGTAAAAGGGTATTGGAATTTCTCTAATGAAAATAAGCTTCAAATTACTGAAGATTTAACATTAGTGTACGGAAAAGACAATAAGTCATATTGGTATACGGGAATTACTTCCGTAGGAAAAGACGAATCCGCAGTAGGGTTTGTATTAGTGGACACACGAACCAAACATACTACATTTTACAAACAAAGTGGCGCTACTGAAATTGCAGCTCAAAGTTCGGCACAAGGAAAAGTACAAGAAAAAGGATTTGTAGCATCGTTACCTATTCCATATAACATTAACAACATTCCAACCTATGTAATGACGTTAAAAGACAATGGTGGTTTAGTGAAAATGTATGCCATGGTTTCCATTTCAGATTATACAATAGTTGGAACAGGAAACACCATGCGTGAAGCATTAACAGCTTACAAAACGGCATTTAATTCCTCTGGGAATAAAATAAATTTAGATAGTAAATCGGCTAAAAAAATTATAGAATCTGCTATTGTAAGAATTCAAAATGATGTAAAAAACGGAAATAGTTTTTATTATTTTACAGTTAAAGATTATCCAAATATTTTTGTAGGTTCCTCACAAATATCCAATCAATTACCAATAACTGCAGTTGGAGATTTCGTGAAAATTTCATTTGATATTGATTCTGAAGAAATTATTGATGTTTCGTCATTTGAAAATATTAGCTTAAAAAAATAAAATAAAGAAAGGGAAATTTCACTTGAAATTTCCCTTTGTTAATTCTCTATGTACCTATGTGTTTTATTTTTATTAATCCATCGGGATTTCCATTAATAAAAACTTCGCATCCGTTGTGGCTGTAACTTCCAAATTTTGAAAATTCCAAATTCCAAAACCATCTCTAGTTTCTAATTCCTGACTGTTAACAGAAATTGTTCCTGAAATTACAAACACATACAAGCCATTCCCTGCTTTTTTTATTTCATAAGTTTTAGAAAAACCCGCGTTAAAATCAGCTAAATGAAACCAGGCATCTTGGTAAATCCACACGCCCTCATCCTCTGCATTTGGCGATAAAATTTGTGCAAAATCATTTTTTTGTTTGGCTACATCTAAAGTAATTTGTTGATAGCGTGGTGTTACATTTCTATATTTTGGAAATAACCAAATTTGAAATAATTTCGTTTGTAAATCAGCATTTGGGTTGAACTCACTGTGTTGAATTCCAGTTCCTGCACTCATTACTTGTACATCGCCTGTTTTAATAGTAGATTCATTTCCCATACTATCTTTATGAGCCAAATCACCTTCCAATGGAATAGTAATAATTTCCATGTTATCATGTGGATGCGTCCCAAAACCCATTCCAGCTGCAACCGTGTCGTCGTTTAAAACGCGTAATACTCCAAATTGTACCCTTTCTGGATGGTACCAACTTGCAAAACTGAAACTATGGTACGCATTTAGCCAACCATGATTAGCATGACCTCTTGTATTTGCTTTATGTAAAACTGTATTTTCCATGTCTATAATTTAGTTTAATCTTCATCCTCAATTTCAAATTCGGCATCTTTTTCCCAAATTTCCATCTCGCAAGGTTTACAGTTGAATTTTAGTTTGTATTCTAATTCGCCTTGTTTTAACACCAAAGGTTCTTTTACTTTTTTATCTCGATGTTCTGGATGGTATTTTGGGCAACGCTCTAACTCGTATTTAATACAATATTTAGTAGTCATTACACGCGATTTTCCTGGATCCCATTGCAATTCAAATGCTTTTTCAATTTCAGTTACGCCGTGACGTTCGTAAAATTTTCGAGCCGTTTTATTGGAAACATTATACATAAAATCCAATTTGGTTTCGGGATAAGGATGTGATGTTTTTACCATTTGATGTTCTTTTCGAATATAATTATTTAATCGAATTTCCGATAATTGTTCGAAAACCGTTCTACGCATTTCGTTAATTTTTGATATCGGCAGAAACCAATTTTGAGAAAATTCAATCGTAATTTCATCAGCATTATAGAGGGTGAAACCAGTTTTAGCTAAATTAACTTTGAAATTTTCTGCTATAGATTCGTTATTCTTGGTAAGCTCTTTTGGATGTTCTAAAGTAGCCCTACTAATATTTCCATCTTCATCTGTAGCGATTAATTCAAAACCATTTTCGTTTTCTTTAAGTACTAAAGTCGTGCTTATTTTTCTTATCGCACTATCTTCTCTTTCTACAATTTTAATGAAAGCGGCATCGTTATTTCTGTAAATGAAAGTCCCGTCAGCAATTTCTTTTAATACGTTAGGATACACAATACCGTTTTCGGCACGATTTACATAAATACCTTCCGCTTCATTATCAGAATTAATATAACACAATCCATCTCCATTATTTAGTAATTCCCCGTTTTCAATTTCGTAGGAATTACCAACTGTTTTGATTAGTTTTCCAATATATTGTCCTTTCGATTTTGGACTATCCCAAGAGCCAATTGCTTGGTGTCTTTCATTTACAAAATAATCAGTATAGCCACGATTGAAACTTTTGTCTAGTGAAGCATCAAAAAGAAAAGAACATTTTCCAGAAGAAGCTTTGGTATATTTATCAGTATTTTCAGCTAAAAAAGCATCTAATTTTTGTCGTAAATAGGACACGTTGTTTTTAACATAAACAATATCTTTCAAACGTCCTTCAATTTTAAAAGACGAAATTCCAGCTGCAACTAAATTTGGAATTTGATTGGAAACATCAAAATCTTTTATAGAAAGCAAGTGACTATTTTTAATTAATGTATCGCCATTTCCATCAATTAAATTATAAGGTAAACGACAATTTTGCGCACAAGAACCTCTATTTGCCGAACGTTCGCCATTGGCAACGCTCATATAGCAATTTCCGCTAAACGAAACGCATAAAGCACCCGTAACAAAAAATTCTAATTCTACATCTGATGCTTCGCTGATTTCTTTAATTTGACTTAAATTTAATTCTCTTGCTAATACCACTCGTTTTATTCCAGCGTCGGCTAAGAATTTAATTTTAGCTGCATCACGATTATTGGCTTGTGTGCTTGCATGAAGTACAATTGGTGGTAATTCCATCTCCATAATGGCCATGTCTTGAATAATCAAGGCATCGACATTTATATGATACAGTTTCCAAATCATTTGACGACATGATTCTAATTCATTATCGTACAAAATGGTATTTATAACTACAAAAACCTGAGCATTAAATAAATGTGCATATTTTACTAATTCGGCAATATCTTCAATAGAATTGGTAGCATTGGATCGGGCACCATATAAAGGCGCACCAATGTAAACAGCATCTGCACCTGCATTTATAGCAGCTATTCCTTGTATTAAATCTTTAGCGGGCGCTAAAATTTCAATCTTTTTTTTCATTTATGAAACTTGTATTTTGTTTATGTCTGAATGAACAGTTGTTGGCGTTTTTACTTCACATCTTCTGGGACCACATCCTAATCTTTTTGGACCACAAGAGGCTACAAATAAACAACCAAAAACAAGTACTATTATTTTTTTCATTTTCTTAGGCATTTACTGTTACTAAAGTAGCCATTTTTTTTACTTTTTCAACAATTTGTTCAATGGGCGTATCTAATTTATCATAATTTAACACCACGCCCATTCTTCTGTAAGGTCGAGAAGTTGGTTTTCCAAACAATCTGAAATCTGTTTTAGGCTGAAACGCTACGTTTTCAATACCTGAAAAAGTGGGATGATCTGAATTTTCTGATGCTAAAATTACTGCACTGGCTCCTGCTCTTTCTTGTGTGATTTCATAAATTGGTAAACTTAAAATAGCACGTAAATGCAATTCAAATTCGTTAAAATTTTGCGTATTAGCTAAGGTTACCATTCCGGTATCATGAGGTCTTGGTGATAATTCTGAAAAATATACCCCTTCATTTGTTAAGAAGAATTCTACTCCAAAAAGCCCTGCACCACCTAAGGCTTCAGTAACCTTTTTTGCCATTTCTTGTGCTTCTAAAATAGCAGCTTCTGAAACTCGAGCTGGTTGCCAACTTTCTTGATAATCGCCTCGCTCTTGACGGTGGCCAATTGGCGCGCAAAAAAGAGTGGGCAAATTATTATTTTGAGTCACCGTTAAAAGCGTTATTTCCGAATGAAAATTTACGAATGCCTCTACAATAACTTCTACAATATCGCCACGTGAACCTTCTACTGCATAGTTCCAAGCTTTTTCAATATCATCATTTGATTTTATAGTAGATTGTCCTTTTCCAGATGAACTCATTAATGGTTTTACTACACAGGGCATTCCTACTTCGGCAACTGACTTTTGTAATGCTTCATATGAAGTAGCATAACGATAATTAGCCGTTTTTAAACCTAACTCTTTAGCCGCTAAATCGCGAATGGCTTTTCTATTCATAGTGAAATTAGCCGCTTTTGCGGATGGCACGACGGTAATTCCTTGTTTTTCATAGTCATAAAAACGCTCCGTACGAATAGCTTCTATTTCGGGTACAATAAAATCAGGTTGATGCTTAGCTACAATTCTGTCTAACTCAGCGCCGTCAAGCATATTGATTACCTCAAAACCGTGTGCGACTTGCATTGCGGGTGCATTTTCATAGCTGTCTACAGCAATTACGGTTTGTCCGATTCGTTGTGCGGCAATTACAAATTCTTTTCCTAATTCACCAGAACCTAATAATAGTATTTTTTTTTTCATTTTGGATTATGTTTTGAAAACGGATATGCGTTAGAGAATACAGTGAAAATCCTATTATTTATAATAAAATATTAAAACGGAAAGCCCAACCTGTAGGGGATTATTCAAAAAATTAAAAAACCATTAAGCCATTAAGTCTGATTAAGTTTTTTCTTAACTATCTTAATTTCTTAATGGCTCATTTCGTTTTTAATAATATTAAACTAAAGCTTCTTTGATTCTTTTTAGGGCTTCAATTAGTAGTTCTTCGCTTGTTGCGTAGGATAAACGCAAGCAATTTGGACTTCCAAAAGCATCGCCGGTAACAGTAGCAACATTGGCTTCTGCTAATAAATACATAGCGAAATCTGTAGCATCTTTAATTTCTGTTCCTCTTACTGTTTTTCCAAAATAAGCTGATACATCTGGGAACACATAAAATGCACCATCTGGGTTAGTTAATTTAAACCCTGGGATTTCTTTCATTAATCCGAAAACTAAATCGCGGCGTTTATGAAAAGCATCAACCATATATTTTATTTGAGAAGGATTAGCTTGTAAAGCCGCAATAGTTGCTCGTTGTGCAATGGAATTGGCGCCACTTGTTACTTGTCCTTGTATTTTTGTACAGGCTTTTGCAATGAATTCTGGAGCACCGATATAACCTATTCTCCATCCTGTCATAGCAAATGCTTTGGCCACACCATTTACAGTAATGGTATTGTTTTCCATGCCTTCAATTGAACCAATTGAACAATATTCATGAGTATAATTGATATGTTCGTATATTTCATCTGAAACCACGTAAATGTTTGGATATTTTTTTAAAACGGTAACTAAAGCAGTTAGTTCTTGTTTATTATATACTGAACCTGAAGGATTACAAGGAGAACTGAACCACATCATTTTTGTTTTTGGTGTGATAGCAGCTTCTAATTGTTCTGGTGTGATTTTAAAATTTGTTTCCACTGAAGTTGGTACTTCAACTGGAATTCCTCCAGAAAGTTTGATAATTTCAAAGTAAGAAACCCAAAAAGGCGCTGGAAGAATTACTTCATCACCATCGTTAAGCATAACTTGAGCGATATTGTATAAGGATTGTTTGGCACCTGTTGAAACAACAACTTGATTTGGCGTATAGTTTAGATTATTATCTCTCTTAAATTTTGTACAAATAGCTTCTTTCAATTCTAAATATCCATCTACAGGCGAGTAGGTAGAATAATTTTCATCAATAGCTTGCTTAGCTGCTTCTTTAATGAAATCAGGCGTATTGAAATCTGGTTCACCTAAACTTAAGCTAATAATGTCTTTTCCTTGTTGTTTTAATTCTCTTGCCAATGCGGCCATTGCTAAAGTTTGCGATACCGCAAGATTGTTAATTCTTTCAGATAAAATGTGATTCATGTTGATTTGTTAAATGTAATATAAATGAAGAAACGCGATAAATCGCGTCTCAGTTTTCTTATGTTAATTGAGGTTGTTGCCCTAATTCTTTTAAGTGTTTGAAATGTGCAATTACAGCACTTCTCATGGTTTGATATTCGAAATAAGGTAAATCGCATTCGGCAGCAGTTTGTTTTACAAATTCTGCAATTTTTCCATAGTGAATGTGACTAATATTCGGAAATATATGGTGTTCGATTTGATGATTTAATCCACCAGTATACCAATTTACTATCCAGTTTTTTGGGGCAAAATTTACGGTAGTTAACAATTGGTGTATGGCCCAAGTATTTTCGATTTCGCCTTCTTCGTTTGGATGGGGGTTAATGGTATCATCAGTAATATGTGCTAATTGAAAAACAACACTTAAAATAATACCTGCAGTATAATGCATGATGAAAAATCCAATTAAAATTACCCACCAACTTGCAACTCCAAAAACTAAAGGTAACACAATCCAAAAACTAAAATATACTATCTTTGAGATTACTAAACCAGTCCAAAGTGTTTTTGGATTAGGTGTATTTCCATAAGATAATTTTCTTTTTAAATAGCCGCCCATCTGTTTAAAATCGGTAGTTAAACACCAGTTTATAGTAAGCAACCCATATAAAAATATAGAATAATAATGTTGAAAAGCGTGAAATTTATACCAAGTAGCTTCTTTAGTAAAACGGATCACCCTTCCTGCATCTAAATCTTCGTCATGACCAGGAATATTGGTGTAGGTGTGATGTAAAACATTGTGTTGCACTTGCCAATTATACACATTTCCTGCTAAAATATAGATACTTCCACCCATAATTTTATTTAGCCAATTTTTAGAAGAATACGAACCATGATTTCCATCGTGCATAACATTCATTCCAACACCGGCCATACCGATACCAATGATCACAGAGGCAAAAAGATAAGCTAAAACAGGAATGTCAATGAAAAATATTACAAAAAAAGGTATGAAAAACAAACCGAACATAATGCCCGCTTTTAAATGTAACTTCCAATTCCCCGTTTTATTGATGTTGTGTTCTTTAAAGTAGTCATTAACTCTTTTATTTAGTATTTTAAAAAATTGATTTTTATCCGTTCTTGAAAAAGTTGGTGTTTGCATTTTCATTAAAATATTTAATATTAATTTACAAATGTACTACTATTTCTCGAAAAATTAATATGATAAATATCATATCATTTAAAAATTGTATTTTTGCAAATAAAAACAATAATTTGGAACTGATATTAAAATATTTCCCCGATTTAACGCCTATACAGCTTGAACAATTCACAAAATTATACGATTTGTATACTGATTGGAATTCTAAAATTAATGTGATTTCCAGAAAAGACATAGACGAACTTTATTCTAGACATGTTTTGCATTCTTTAGGTATTGCAAAAGTAATCCAATTTCAACCTGGTGCTAAAATTTTAGATGTTGGAACTGGCGGTGGTTTTCCTGGAATTCCTTTAGCTATTTTATTTCCTGAAGCACAATTTTATTTGATAGATATTATTGCCAAAAAAATAAAAGTGGTTCAAGAAGTGGCAAATGGCTTGGGTTTAAAAAATGTTAAAGCCGAGCAAAAAAGAGCCGAATTAGTAAAAGAAGAATTTGATTTTATTGTAAGCCGTGCCGTTACTAACATGCCAGATTTTGTAAAATGGACAAAAGATAAGACAAAGAAAAATTCGAATCACGAAATAAAAAATGGAATTTTATATTTAAAAGGGGGTGATTTAACGGAAGAATTAGCCGCATATAAAACCGTTCAACTGCATAATTTATCCGATTTTTTTACTGAAGATTTTTTTGAAACTAAAAAAGTAGTGTATTTACCGTTAAAGTATAAATCATAATTATATAAAAAAAAGCCTGTCTTTTTAGACAGGCTTTTTTTATGTAAGCATATTAATTTTTTATTCTAAAATAATTTTTTCAGTATAATTTAAATCTTCACCTATTAACTTCAAGAAATAAATACCTGATGAAAATGAAGAAAGATCTAGTTCTTTAGATCTGTTAAAGTTATTAATGTTTTTATTGAATACTTCTCTTCCGTTAACATCCATAATTTTTACTAAAATATCCCCAGAAAAATCTTTAATATTTATGTTCAAATTATCTTTTACTGGATTTGGATATATAGAAACATTTTTATTATTGATGAATGTTTCATTGTTAAGTACCGCATTTGTAAATGTTCCAGAGAAAACGCCTCTACCGTATGTTGCAGCAAAAACTACATTATCATTTCTCAAATCTAAATCAGTAACTTTCACATTACGCATTCCATTATAAGATTGATACCAAGTTGGTGATGCTGCATTAAAATTATTTGTAAACCACACTCCTAAATCCGAACCTACAATCGCTTCTGTGGTAGGTAATAATGGATTTTGAAGAATACATCTTACAGGAATGTCAGGAAAATTCCCTTCTTTGTTTACCCAAGTTGGTGTTGCTGATGTACCATTAGATGTATACCAAATACTAGTGACATTATAGTTACTCATGGTTACAAAAATTTCATCATTTGAAGTACCATATTCAATATCTGATATTGTTCCTACAAAAGCTGATGATGAAATATCGGTCCAAGTTGGAGTGGTATTGGCATTGGTGAGTCTTAAAACTTTTCCGTTTCTAGTACCAACAAGTAATGTAGTTGAGCCCGTTGTATATTTAGAGACGGCGAAAGCAGAAGGCGAATTTGTAAGCAGTGGATTTGTTAAAATAGTTTTTACTACTGTACCAGTTAACCCAACATTTGTATATCTTCTAATTTGATAAGTTGTTCCAGTGGTGTAATCGGAAAATAATACATCTAGATTTGAATCTAAAACCATTGGACAAATAAATGCGCCATTAGTTGTAGATTCACTATTTATTACTTTTACAGCTCCATCTGTAGTTCTTCTATTTATACTACGATTATAAACATAATTTGAAATAAAATATTTATTTGCACCTTGATCAAACATTGTAAATGCTCCGTCACCACCTTGAGCTGTAATACTAGAATTGAGACCAGAAGCTACAGAAGAAAAATATTGTGTACCATTATCTTGTGCACCTGCAGCAAAATAATCATTAAATAAATTTCCTCCTGTTGCACCTACAGGTGCTACACCCACACTATAAAATTGGGTTACATTAAAGCCGTTATTTCTTGAAGTTGTTAAGTAACCCCCATCTGAAGAATAGTATACCCCGCCATCATTACCAAATACTATTTTAGTATTACCTGAAGGGCCATTTCCAAATGCTAATCCATGTTGATCTGCATGTACATCTTGGTAACCAAAACCTCCATACCAATGAGAAAGTTGTAAATAAGAAGTACCTCCATTTGTTGACTTAAACAAATCTATACCTCCTAGATATAGCACTTCATCATTTACAGGGTCAGCAGCAATTAATAAATCGTAAAAAGCTTGTCCTCTAGTGAAATCTGAAGCAGGTATTCCAGTGTCGGCATCTATAGGTAATGGTAAATTAGTAGAAGTTGTAAAACTATTTAGTGTTTTAACTATAACAACAGAATTTGGTATTTCAGCTAAAACGTATACCTTATCAGGGTTTGTTTTAGAGACAGCAATTTGAGTTCTTTCTCCCGATGTGATGCTATGTTTTTGTTGAAAGGTAATTCCATCTGAAGAAGAAAAAATTCTACCGCCTCCCTCTCCATACAATGAATTATTTGTTGAGGACAACCATATTTTGCCCCCGGAAGTAATTTCTATATCATTTGGAGCTGTTTTACTTCCATTGCTTGTAGGAGGTAAAGCAACTTCTGTCCAAGTAACACCATGATTCGAAGACTTATATAAACCATATTCGTTACCCCCTAAAAGTGCACCAGCAGTTGGAGTTGAAGCTGCAGCTACATATATTTCCGAAATCCCTGCATTATTTCTAATCGCTACATCATTAATATGTTGAATACCTGGAACAAAATTTGCAGTAAGAATAGAAGAATTTAATGGGTTTAAAGTAACATTTACAGGCCCATTCTCAAGCGCTGTAATTAATGAATTGCCATCTAATTGTGAAATTGCAACTGAGGGAATAGTAACTGTTCCAAAAGTATCTACACCACCCATTGCTGCTGGAATTCCTGATACATTATTGATGACAATTACAGCTATAGCACCCGCATTAACAGCACTAGTACATTTTTGAATAAACGGGCAAGTTCCTCTTTTTATCAATGCAATTTTATCATTTACGGCTGCGGCATTTATAAACGGCCCACAACCTTCATTAGGCAGCATAGTGCCGTCATCCACCAAAACAATATTAGAAGTTATAGCTGTTGTAATAGGCGCACCAAAATCAGTTGTCTCAATAGCAGAAAATGAACTTAGTGCTGGAGAATTTACAGTAACAGATGAACCTGATTGAAAATAAGTAGCTCCCGAAACACCTCCGAGTACTTTTACCCAATTATTTCCGCCATTTGTTGATTTCCATAATCCATCTCCAGTAACATCGCCTCCAACATATGATTCTCCAGTGCCCGCATAAAAAATACTTGGATTGTTTGGATCAACAGCAATACAAGTTACATTTAAATTATCTGGAATATTTACACGTGTCCAAATAGAATTTTCATTAGAAATATTTGTGTTCTTCCAGATTCCTCCACTTACACCACCAGCATAAACGGTTTCATTTGTAACATCATTTGGATCAAAAATAACAGCTCTAGTTCTGCCACCTACATTTGTAGGGCCTCGTTCAATCCAGCTATTATCAATTCCATCTCCAGGAGTTCTTAAAGCTGTTAAATCTTCATTTCGTTGTCTTTCAAGTTCTTGTCTTAATATTTCAAGTTTCTCAGGAGTAGGTCTTCCAATTGTTGGATCCATTGTTGCTTCCCAATCGCTTTCGTAATATTTATTTGGTGGAAGACCTAAAGCTTGTCTTTCAATTTTAGATTTTTTTAAAGTTTCTTTGTAAGGACTTTCAGACAAATAACATTCATGTAAAGATCTTAATTCATCGAATTTAGAAATTGGCTTTACTGAAACTAGATTTAAATACTCAACTGAGTTTGTCTTAGCTTTCGGTATAATTGGATTAGGTATTGATGTATTAAATACGGTATTTTCTTTAGTTAATACTTTATTTACTTTTGATTTAATCAATTTTGATTCAGTACAACTGATAAAATTAAATAAAGAAATTCCAACAACTAGTAGTAAGTTCTTTTTCATAAACTGTTTGGGTTATAAAATAAAACTCAAAATTAATCTATAATTGAATAAAACACAAAAAAATTAATATTCTTTTTTATTTTGTTCAATTATATTTTAGCTGCATTGATAATTTTATAAATTTCAATCGCTTTTCCGTCTGTTAATAATGAAACAAACTGACAAATATTTAATAATTTATCGTACATCGTTTCTCTATTTGCTTTGTATTTTTCGGGAAGAATACTCATGATTAATTTATCAAAATTAGTACCTGAATTAGATGACGTGTTAATATAAGCTTGAATAAAAACATCTAAAAGCGTATGGATAACTTTATACCCAATGATTTCTTTTTCAATTACTTCCTTGGATTGGTATATGTTTTTCACACTAATATTTATAATATCAGAAATTTGTGCTTTATATTGACTTTTTTCCAGTAAAGAAACTGAAAAGGATCCTTTTAATATTTCTGATTCATTTTCCATAAATATAGAAACCGCGTCATTAATTAAACTTCCAATAGCTAAAGCACGTAGATAACTAATTCGGTCTTCTTTGGTTTTTAATTCATTATATTTTTTAGAATCGATAGATTTTTGAACCAATTTTATTAAATATTCTAACGCAAAATCTTCATTAATTAAACCGAGTTTTATGCCATCTTCAAAATCAATAATGGTGTAACAAATATCATCTGCTGCTTCCACTAAAAAGGCTAAAGGATGACGAAAATAGCCCACGTCTGGATTAGATTTGTTTGAAATCATACCCAACTCGGAAGCTACTTCTTGAAAGAATTGTTTGTCTTGTTGAAAAAATCCGTACTTTTTATCACAAATGTTTGAAGTTGGCTTTTTTGGTAAACTTTCTTTGGGATATTTCATAAATGTTCCCAAAGTAGCATACGACAATCGCAAAGCACCTTCCACACCTTCTCTACTTGATGTTAAAATAGAAAAACCATTTGCATTTCCTTCAAAATCAACAATGTCTTGCCACTCTTTTTCAGTTAGATCCGACTTGTATTTCTGCCCACTTCCTGTAGAAAAATATTCTCCAATTGCTTTTTCACCTGAATGGCCAAAAGGAGGATTTCCAATGTCGTGAGACAAACAAGCTGCCGCAACAATTGCACCAAAATCGTTCAATTGATACCCATGAATTTCTTGCAAATGCGGGTATTTTTCCAATACTTTTTTACCTACTAATCTTCCAATTGAACGACCCACTACCGAAACTTCCAAACTATGCGTCAATCGCGTATGCACAAAATCTGTTTTTGAAAGCGGAATTACTTGCGTTTTATCTTGAAGTAAACGGAATTCGGAAGAAAATATAATTCTATCGTAATCGACTTCAAAACCTAAACGGGTGTCGTCTTGTTCTTTTCGTAGTCTTTTACTCGTATCGCCTTGTCGTTTTAAAGACAAAAGTTGTTCCCACTTCATCATTGTAATCGGTTTTTAGAAATACGAAGATAGGAATTTAGAAATAAAAAAATCCTTCATAATGAAGGATTTTAATTTTACTCTTTTAAATTAGATAAGAAAAACAAACTTGATTTTTTTGGATACTTATCGTAACTTTTATCGCTTGGATTTTCAATAACGGTTTTCAGATTTACCTCATCGCCAATTTTAAACTTTGAAACCACTAATTTATAATCTAACAGATACGGACCGCAGAAAAAATTCCCGTCGGCATCTTGTTCAATTAATCCTGTATAAACTCCTTTTTCCTTTGCCATGATTTTTTTTTCAAAGGTATAAAAAAACAGGCATTAAAAATAATACCTGTTTTGAATGCTATTTAAATTTATTCTTAATCTAAGAACCACACATTTCGCAATCGTCTGGGCCAGCATTTTTGGCTAGTTCAATCATCGCTCTGTATTCTTCCGCAGACATGGTTTCATTTACTGGCTCTACAGCTGCTTGTACTACTTCCAATTGTTCTTTTGGTTGAATATTTTGGATAGGTTCTGCTTTTTTATCGTTATTTAATGTAAACTTAATCGCATCAACTGCCGCTTTTGTACGTAAATAATACATTCCTGTTTTTAATCCCGATTGCCAAGCATAAAAATGCATGGATGTTAATTTTGCATAATTTGCATTTTGCATAAATAAGTTTAACGATTGTGACTGGTCTACGAAATACCCACGGTGACGCGACATGTCAATAATATCTTTCATAGACATTTCCCAAACCGTTTTGTATAATTCTTTTAAGTCTTGTGGAATGTTTAAATTTTGAACGGATCCGTTTTCACGCATTAATTCTTGTTTTAAATCTTCTGTCCATAATCCTAATTTTACCAAGTCTTCTAGTAAGTGTTTGTTTACTACTATAAACTCTCCAGACAACACTCTACGAGTGTAAATGTTTGAAGTATACGGTTCAAATGCTTCGTTGTTTCCTAAAATTTGAGAAGTAGAAGCCGTTGGCATTGGTGCTACTAATAAGGAGTTACGCACTCCAAATTCCATTACTTCTTTCCTTAAACTTGCCCAATCCCAACGACCAGATAAATCGGAATCTTGAATTCCCCATAGGTTATATTGAAACTCTCCTTGAGAAATTGGAGAACCTTCAAAACTAGAATAAGGACCTTCTTCTTTCGCCATTTCCATGGAAGCAGTTACTGCTGCAAAATACATGGTTTCAAAAATTTCTTGATTTAATTTTTTGGCTTCATCACCTGTAAATGGTAATCGCAACATGATGAACGCATCCGCTAAACCTTGCACCCCTAATCCAATTGGTCGGTGACGCTTGTTAGAATTTTCTCCTTCAATTACTGGATAATAATTTCTATCAATTACTTTATTTAAGTTTTTAGTTACACGTTTGGTAACAGTGTAAAATAAATCGTGGTTAAAAGCACCATTTTCAACAAACATCGGTAGTGAAAGCGAGGCTAAATTACAAACTGCAATTTCATCCTTTGATGTATATTCCATAATTTCGGTACATAAATTCGAAGAACGAATGGTAC
>Ga0164295_10002555_pt1 | contig 14931 bp, 14 predicted proteins | sample GEODES006metaG_FD_111798 | JGI IMG/M metagenome (GOLD analysis project Ga0164295, IMG submission 111798) | Oligotrophic lake water microbial communities from Sparkling Lake, Wisconsin, USA - GEODES006 metaG | ecosystem: Environmental > Aquatic > Freshwater > Lake | place: USA: Sparkling Lake...
GTTATTCGCGTCAGTTTGGAGCGTGCTATTTTATCTCCCAATAGCAGCAACATGCAGTTGTGGGAATTCTATTGGTTGGAATCGAAGGCGGCCATTGATGAAATGATTCCACTTTGTTTGGGTCAGCAAGCAGCAGCTACAGCACAACAGATGGTTGTTTTTGTTACCAGAAAAGATAAGTGGCGCATGCGTGCCAATTGGAACTTGGAGCGTATCAAGGAGACCATTGTTGGTGAACCAAGTAAGATGCAAAAGAACGGAATGAATTATTATGGTAAACTCATGCCATTAGTTTACGCAAACGATCCGTTTGGTTTTATGACTTTCATACGAAGAAGCATTAGTTTTTTTATGGGTTTGAAGAAACCTTTTCCTAGAAGTGGAGGCGTTGCCAATCAACGCGTTGTTGCTCATAAATCGTGTGCATTGGCGGCCCAGACTTTCATGCTTTCTGTTGCTGCTGAAGGATTTCATTCTTGTCCAATGGAAGGCTTCGATGAGAAACGTGTGAAGCGTGCGTTAAACCTTCCGAGTGGTGCAGAAATCAACATGATTGTTTCTGTTGGACTAGGAACCCAGGCAGGTATATGGGGACCACGTAACAGGGTTCCTTACAATGAAGTTGTGTTTAAGAAATAATTTTATTGATGTTAAAATCAATTCAACTTTTTGAAAATATTTATCAGTGAGGCTGCAATTTTTTTGTATCCCTTGTCTGATGGATGCAAGCCGTCGTAGGTAACATTGATTGATTTCATTGGATAGGGATATTCATCTGCAGTTGGATTGAATGGTATTCCAATGAAATCAGGGTATTTGAAATTTTTATACGCGCCATCAACAGGATTTTTCAAGCGTTTGAATTTTACAAGTTGTGCAAGACCCATTCCTTCTTCGTGGAACAAGTCAACAACTTTTATATTCTCATACTTCCCAATTTCAATGATTGCATTGGCAAAATTTTCCAACTGTTGTCCGCCTTTTTCTTTGTAAGATCCCCATGCATTGTTTTTTGGATCATTGATATACACAAAATCAACGCGTTGCATGGGTGTTATCAATACAATGGCTGCCTGATCATTAAGCGCTCGTAATTTATCAACAATAATCCTAAAAGATCCATTGACGGTTTTAGTGCCTGTGTTGTTTTTATAGTCGTCAATTGTACCCAAAGGTTTTGATCCCCACCAATCATTTGTTCCCAAAAAAATGGAGTAAATATCAGCTTTTGGGATGCCTAATTTTTCAATATCAGTAGCAATTTTAACGGCTGTCCAACCATTGTATCCTTTGTTAATATACTGAATATTTTTAAATTTTTCTGTGACCAGGGTCATGTATCCTTTGGTAATTCTATTGCCTGTTTCATTTTGGTGATCGTTTAAATAGGTAATAGAATCACCGAGTGCAACCCAAGTAAGTGGCTTCGGAGTAAAAGAAAATTGTAGTCCAATCATTAAGGTGAATAGAATGATTTTTTTCATGTTATTTTGATTCAGCATGAAGCAGTTCCATGCCAGTGGATGATCGTATTTTAAATCCTGTCCATGGTTTTACATTTGAATCTGGTTGTACATTCAAATACTTATCATAGTCCAGTTTTTTTAATTGGATTCCTAAAAATGCTGTTACGAAATGTTGGTTGATGTTGTTGATGCGGTTTTCATTCCATGAAGATTCAGCATAATGACCAAATTCATTTGGATTGATGCCTGGCTTCAATGTTTGTGCTGGTGGTGCATTTGGCGCCACATTGTGCCTTGCATTGAAGTAGGTTAACATGTAGCGGTTGGCATTGGTAGCTCCCTTGTAAATGGCTTTTATGCCATTTTCATATCCAGAAACATCGTCGAGGTTTCCTGCGATAAAAAACGTGGGTACGCGCAATCCTTCTAGACCTTCAGCATCCCAAACACCGCGTTGCATTCCCCAAGGAGCGAAGGCCACTACAGCTTTAATTCTTGGATCTTGTGATGCTTTAAATTCTGAATCGTTGGTTATGCGGACTTTGATGGCGTGACTACCCCCAGTTAGTTGCGCGAATGTGGTATCTAGTTTTTTGCTGTAGCCCGCACCAGCGGCATTTAGAACGCCATATCCGCCCATAGAATATCCAACGATACCTGTGTTGTCTGCATCAGCCATGCCCTTTAAAACGTGTTTGCTGTCGGGTGTGTTCCATGATGCAACTTGGTTGATCACAAACAGGATGTCCTTCGCCCTGTTGAGCAGCGTGCTTTGAAATCCATCTTTGTCGCTATACGTAGATTCTGTATGTCCAATTGCTACAACTACATACCCCTTTGACGCCAAGTTTTCAGTCAAGTAAGTCATCAAGAGTCTTGATCCAGGATAGCCATGTGACACGACAATCAATGGAAATTTTCCTTCTGTTAGATTCGGTTTTGCATCCCGTGTTGCTCTTCCAGCAAGAGAATATGGAATCAATGGTCTTGATGTGTCTTTATAAATTCCAAGGGTTGCATTGTAGGTAGTTAGTTGATTTTTTCCATCTTTAACAATAGCAGGATACCATACTTCCAATTGAAGTTTTCTATCATATAATGGATCTACTCCTCCCTTTGATTTTAAAATATCAATTTGACCTTTGTTGACTACTTCAAGTGTTTGCACACCAATTGGATACGATCCTCTGGGAGCAAGCGCAGGCGCATCTGGCAGGGCATCACCCACAATAAAATCAGTGCTTTTTACCTGTGAATTTGTTGATATGAAGATCAACAGACTTGATATCATAAAAAGGAGTGTTAACCTTAATCTTGTAAGTGATTGATTCATTGTTTAAGATTTTTTCTTGGTTTTTTTGTGGTTTGATGAAATTCATTGATACTGCTACTCTCATTACAATTTAATCTCTACTGGTTTCTCTTCTTTCATATCATGTCTTGCTAAAAACAGCGCAATAAAACTGATTAGGGCGGCTATTGATAACAAATATCCAACATAATTAATTCCATAATTTTTGGCCAGCATGGTGGCAATAAATGGTGTTAAGGAACCTCCTAAGATTCCAGCCAATGTAAATGCCAATGAAGCACCTGTATATCGCACATGGGTAGGAAATAATTCAGCCAATGCGGTACCAACTAATCCATAAGAAAATCCAATGAGCAAAAAGCCAACGTAGTGAAATGCGATGATGGAGCTCCAACTTCCAGCAACAAATAAAAAGGGAATTACCAATCCAAAAGCAATGACGCCTATGGTTGAAAACATCCATACGCGAACCCTGTTATACTTGTCGGCCAACACTGCAGAAATGACAATGCCGGAAGTGAAAAAGAACATTGAACTGATCTGTGTTAACAGGTATCCTTGTCGCTCATATTTCATCGCAGATGTTCCCCAACTTAAGGAGAAAACGGTCATCAAATAATAAAATAGAAAAGCCGTTACACATGCGAAAGTCCCTAGTGTCAATGCTTTGGTGTGTTTTTTAAACAGGTCTACCAGCGGAACTTTCACCCTTTCTTCTTTTTCTACAGTTTGAAGAAATGCGGGAGTCTCAATCAATTTTAACCTAACATACAATCCAACTGCAACTAGTATTGCACTTGAAATAAACGGTATTCTCCATCCATAATCTTGGAACTGTTCTTCAGTTAAAACCTTGCCTAGAATCAGGAAGATTCCAGTTGAAAAGAAGAATCCCAATGGTGCACCTAGTTGTGGGAACATTCCGAAGCGTGCTTTTTTGCCATCAGGCGCATTTTCTGTAGCCAATAAAACCGCACCGCCCCATTCTCCTCCGAGTCCCAATCCTTGTCCAAATCGTAAGACGGCCAAGATAATGGGGGCCCATATTCCAATTGACTGATATCCAGGGAGTAAACCGATCAAAAATGTAGAGAGACCCATTGTAAGCAATGCCGCTACCAGTGTTGCTTTGCGGCCAATTTTATCACCAAAATGTCCGAATAATGCAGCTCCAAAAGGCCTGGCTATAAAAGCTAGGGCAAAGGTTGCCAATGATTCTAATGTTGCTGTTGTTGGATTTGATGTTGGAAAAAATAGCTTGGGGAAAACCAACACTGCCGCTGTGGCATAGATGTAAAAGTCAAAAAACTCAATGGTTGTGCCTGCAAGGCTTGCGATTAAAACCCTTCTGGTTGAGTTTTTAGTTGGACTGCTGGATGTCATAATTTAATACAGTTGTGATTTAATTTATTGGAGAATAATGTTGAAATTATTCTCCAATAAAAATAAGTCATTAAAATAAAACAATGGCAACTGATTAAAGCAATGGCATCTTTTGGCCTAGAATATAGTTTTTGGAATCACTTAAAGTTGAAAAGCAAGGGTAAAAAGAATGTTACCAATGCTGCCCAGATTCCATAAATAGGGATGAAAAGGGCGATAACAATTTCTACTTTGTGCAATTCTGATTTGCCTTTTAATATCATGAATAATTTATAAGCAACGAACAAGAGGTTCACAAATATCAACAGATTCGCTCCTATAACAGCAAGCCTGTTGGGTGTTATGCCAAATTCATTGATGCGGAAAACAATGGCTGAAAGGGCAATTCCATTTACAATGATGGTTAACATTGAGAGTCCAACTAAGAAGAGTAAATTAATTCTTTCATTCTTTTTTTTGGTTGCTTCCGTTATCGAGAAAAGAATGATTGCCATAACCCCAATCAACAGGGCATTAAATATCATCAGAAAGTTTCTATCGTCGTATAAATTTTTACCGGTGTATATGATGGTTCCCAAAAATATAAGGAGTGTTATAAAAACAATGGGTGTAAATATTCTTGCAATAACTGGAGAAATTTTGTTGACCAATTGCGGGTTGTTTTTTACCAAATAGGTCACCAATATGGGAACTGCGGATAGTCCCCAAACTGCAATTTTCTCTCCATAAAACTCTTCAATGTTGATGCCTATCAATGAAAACAATCCGATGGTAATGGCTGAAAATAAAAATCCTGATAGCATGATGATGGCAGTCATCACCACAAAATCTCCATTGAAGCGGAGATAGTCTATTTTCTTCTGACTTCCATTTAATTCACCTCCTACAAATAGATATCCTGCAATCATCCACAGAAAGATTGGTAAGTGAATACAAGCAAGTATGATAGAATCGTTGTAATTATTGGGCAATAAGTTGATGTAAAATGCAGCAATCAATACTGATAAGAAAGGGACAATCAATTTTTTAATACCAATTTTTTCTTTCCACGAAAAATATACCATGAGCATGGTGAAAAACAGAAACCCTAGATTCCTTGGGTAAAAGAACTCACCTTTTATAGATGTAAATGAGGGAATTTTTGCAACGAGTCCTGTTATCAATGTAGCTAAAATTATAAAAATTACATCGTTTTTTTGTCCGAAGAAAGACTCATCGTGCTGATAATTCAATCGTTCGTTCCATACCTGCGCGTTTGAATTATCTATTAACTGAGGGAATACTTCGTTAAACGATTTTTCGAATGCTATTTTATTTTTTCGGTACAGTTTCTCAAGTGTTCTCGGATTGTCAATTTGATTTTTTATTTCTTCTTCTAATCCAATTGTATGTGATGATGTTTTTATATCGTTTGTTGTTTCCATTGTTGTTTTATTTTAATCTTTCTAGGCTGTTTATGCGACTTGTTACGCTGCCATTTGTTAGTTGATGTTAGAACATGCCAAAATCATCTTGGTCATACATGCACAATTTAAATTAGAATTCTTCAATTGTTTGTTAATCAATTTTAAATCTATTTTTTAGGTGCTTTTAGAAAGAATATCTTGCAGTAAATAAAAAGGTTGCATGCAATATCCAATAAAGTTGGCTGAGGTGATGGATGGATTTCTCCTTTATGTGCCGGTTCCGGAATTGGTGAGGCCAACGTACGAAGATTTGCGTACAGGTGATAAAACAGTTACTTTTCCTTTTTGGGCTAAAATTTGGGCATCTTCTAGGGCCATGACTTTATTTCTTGAGGAAGAACCAACATGGATTAAGGCTAAACGCGTTTTGGAATTAGGAGCTGGGATTGGTTTGCCTTCTTTTAAACTTGCGCAGCATGCCTTGGAAATCACAATAAGCGACCATGATGCAGAGGCGGTGGAACTACTTGAAAAAAATATTGAGTTTTTGGGATTGAAACATCTTAAAGCAAGGTGTTTGGATTGGAATAATTTTCCAGAAGAGATTTCTGCTGATACATTGTTGTTGAGTGATATCAACTATGACCCAAGTCAATTCAAACCATTGCTTAATTTGATTCTTAAATTCATTGAATCAGGAAGCACTGTAATCATTGCTACTCCAGAGCGCATTACTGCTTCTCCTTTTGCGATGGAGCTTGAGCCTTTTATTCATAGTTCATTTTTGCAATCCGTTGTTGATATGAATCAGCAAATTGATATTCGAATGATGATACTTTCACGTTAGTTTATGCAATGATCTTGATTGTTAATTTTTACTTATTGGCTTTTGATACGTTATGATTTCAATTAAAATTTATAACTGTATCCCAACCTCACTACTTGTGTTTCGTAATAGTCGTTGCTTGTATAATAAAATCCATCACCATCAATTTCCTTTTTAATGATCATTGTGTTTAGCAAATCAGTTGCGTTAAAGAATACTTCACCCTTTCCTTTCTGTATGGATCTTTTTATACCGAGGTCCAAAGAAAACCTGGCTTTTATTTTCCCTTGAGGGATGATGTCTGGAGCTAAATAAACTGCAGCTAGTTGCACATCAATATTTTTTGTAAAATGAAAGTTGTTATTCATTTTTAAACTTCCAGAAAATATTTCTTGTTGCGCAGCTGAAAATGTATGTGTCACAGGATATTTATTGATCACGGTAAATGCATCTATTTGATTTTTATATGCATTCAAGTTAATATTGAATGAGTATTGTTTAGAAACTTCTTGGGATAATATTGTTTCAATACCAGTGTTGTAGCTTTTACCAACATTTTGAAAAGTTGCATAAATCAAATTACTTCCTGGTACAATGCTTGATATTCTTGTGATGGTGCCATCTGCAAACCTGTGATACATGGCATTGTACAAACTCCCTTTCTCCCAATTTGTCTTATATCCCAATTCAAGTAAATTTGTAAATTGTGGACGCAACGCAGGGTTTCCAACTTTGATGATTTCGGCGTCATCATATTTGGGGAAAATTCTAATGTCAACTTCATTGGGCCTGTCAACCCTGCGGTTGTAAAAAATAGATAGTTTATTGTAGTCATTTATTTTGTAAGCAAACCTCAAATTTGGGAATGGTTGCGTGTAATTGTACTCATCACTTTTATATACAATGTGGTTTGGGTTTACATCATATTGAATTTTTACATGCTCAACCCGTACTCCCATTTCAGCTTCCAATGTTTTGTTTTCAAAAATATAGTTTCCATACACCGCTGGTATCAATTCTTTGTAAGTTGCCCAGCCTCCTGCATTTATATCCAATACTGAGTTTATTCCTGGAATAAATTTCATGTTTGTTGGAATACTTCTGTTGCGTAGTTTAATACCGGTTTCAATTCTTCCATATTTTAAAGGCTTTATGTAGTCAACATTAAAGTCATAAACCTGTTCATCTGATAATAGTTTAAACGCATCAGTTCCTTTTGTTGTCTGTAAAAAATTATCATAGAAATATTTTTCATCCTCTCTGTGAAAAGTATAATTGAATCCCATGTTGAGAAGATGTCCTGCCTCTTTAAATTTATGTTGATAATTGACTGTTGCCATCGCAGTTATTTTCAATTCATCTTCTAAAAACTGCCAAAGCCTTTTTCTTTCAGTCAAATCTTTATTAAAAAAAGGTTGATCTCCTCTGTCTATAATTTTCTCGGTTCCAAAGAGTCCTGAAACTGTCAATGAATTTTGTTCATCGATTGTGTAATCAACTCCTGTTTTAAATGTTGTAAAATGGGTGTTTCTATTCCGCTTTAATTGAGAATTGATGATGTCTCCGTTCGTGTAATTTCTTGTTACAAATTCATTTTTATTCAGTGTTTCAGTATATAGATAATCGCCTTGAAAGAATAGGTTTACGTTGTCTTTCCTGTAATTGAGTGATAGGTTTGGGTTTATTTTAGGCGTAAAGGTATATTGGGGCCTGATACTTGGTAGGTTTTCTTTTCTTTCCCACAGCGAACCCAAATCCGTTTTTATTATTTTTCTTATAAATGATGTTAATGATGCCCGCATTTCCATTTGCGTCATATTTCGCTGATGGGTTGTAGATGATTTCAATCCTATCTATTCCAGATGCGGGGATATTGTCTAATCCGGATTGACTTCCAAATCCTGTTAACCCATTCTGTTTTCCATCGATAAGGACCGTTACTTTATCATTTCCCCTTAATTGCAGTTTTCCATCTTGTACAGTTACACTTGGAAGATTTTGCATCGCCTGAAGAACTGAACCGCCAGTTTGACTGAAATTATCTTTCAGTGAGAATATTTTTTTATCCATTTTTTCACTGATATCATTTGATTTTGCGGTTACAACAATTTCATACAATGTTGTTGTATTTTGTTCTATTTCGATTGTTTTTATGTCTAGGTATTCAGTTAGTTTTCCTATGAAGAGAGGTTGTTTCTTTGTGGTAGAACCAAGGTATGAAACTTCGATAAAGTAACTGCCTGATTTGATTTTTGACAAAGAAAATCGTCCACTTTCATTTGTTACGGTTCCACTGATAAAGGCACTTTCTTTTTCGGTCTTAAGCACCACATTCACATAGGGCAAAGTAGTTTTGGAATTTTTATCGGTGATGATACCTGAAATGGTTACCAGTGGTTGCGAATATGTTGCAAAAAATAGGAGTAGGCAGATTATAGATAATAACAATTCTTTTTTCATTCACGGTTCATCTTAATTATTTTACAAATTTCCATGATTTTATTGATAAACCATTTGTTTGATGATTTATCGGTTTCTATTTTTATCTTTAGCCATTGTTTTTTAAAATAGTATGCTAAATCAATACGCTAATGAACAGTGCTGAAATCATCGCGGTTACTTTAAATGACCTTTCCGTACTTCAAAAAATAGGAATAGAAACATTTTATGAATCATTTTCTTCAGGTAATACGGAAGAGAACATGACACAATACTTAGCGGAAGCATATTCTTTGGAGAAGCTAACTGATGAGTTGAATAATCCAAATTCATCATTTTATTTTGCTGTAGTCAATGATAAAATTATAGGTTATTTGAAAATCAATTTTGGAGATTCTCAAACAGAATTAAAGCATGAAAATGCCCTTGAAATTGAACGAATTTATGTTTTGAATGAATATCATGGTAAAAATATTGGTCAGTTGCTGATTGAAAAAGCCATGGAACTCGCCATTCAAAAAAAGGCTGATTATGTTTGGTTAGGTGTTTGGGAAGAAAACCCTCGGGCAATAAGCTTCTACAAGAAAAATGGCTTTGTTGAATTTGATAAACACATTTTTAAATTGGGCGATGACGAACAGACTGATATTATGATGAAGCTTCAGTTGAAGACCAACTAAACTAACTTTAATAAAATAGTCCCGCTCCTAAATCAGCACCCATTGTTCCTGGTTTTATTTGAAGGTAAAAGCGATTCGTTTGGTCTTCTTCTATTTCTAACATCCCCTCTTTATTAAGCCTCACATTTTTTCCAATTTTAAGTTTAGTTGGATCTGCAGGGGTTCCAAAATCTTGTGGGCTACCGCCTTTGTTGACCAATTGGTTGTATCCATAAAGGAGTGAATTTTCAATAGTAAAAGAATTTTTTTCCTCTTTGTCTAATACCCAAACAACATTGGCGCTGGAAATTACATTGTTATAAAATTTGAAATCTTCTGCTGTTGACCATGTCCATACTGCAGCTCCATAGATATTTAAAATTAAGTTGTGGTGAATAGAAGATCTTTCAGCTTTGCTTTGCCACATCATTACGGCATCTTTCACACCAAAGAAAACACAATAATCAACGTTTAATTCACTGCCATTTGCCAAAATACCCAAGTGATTAGGCAGTGCAAATTTATTGCCGAGAAACAGGCATTGAGTAACCCTAAGATCAGTTAAATCTTTACCTTCCCAAACAAGTGGATAGTTTCTAATTAAAACACCTTTTTTTGGGTTTTCATGAACAGGTTCACCCATTATTCTTAAGCCTTGGATGGTGACGTGACTGGTATTTATTTCAATGCCATAATTGGATCCTCCAGTTATTACTTTCTTGTCATTCATCTCCATCTTAAAAGGCATGGTTGATACAATGATTGGCATGTTGCTAGGATCCCATGAAGTTTTATTCGGGAGTGATTCTGCACGAATGATTAATCTTTTATCTTTTGAAAACTTCCAATTCACTGGATTGAATGTAGCTGTTTCTGTTAAGCCATAAGTTCCACTGGCAATGGTTACGATAATTGATCCTTCGCCGGTCATTTTATTGATACGCTTTGCCGCTTCTGGCAAGGTTTTGAGCGGAGCCGTTGTAGATCCTGCTGCATTGTCATTTCCCGTATTAGCGTTAACGTATATTTTAATTTCTTTGGTGGTGAACTTTTTTTGCGCAAACAGGTTCATGTTAAGCAGCATCAATAAAGCAAATAAAATAGATTTGTTTGAACGCATATGTATAGTTGATGAAGTTGAAATTTCAATGTAAAAATAACTTCAAAAGTTTAAGCATCTTGTTAAACTATTTCATAAAAGAGTGTCTCATTAAACAATTAATTGTTTAATATATTATTCTGTTCAGCTAACGAAGTAGATAAATTTAATAGTTTTTTCCTTTAGACATGAGCATAGAAAATGCTTCATCCCAGGTTGGCAGCATATCTGTATTGTAGCCATAAGTTCTGCCGGTTGCAATGCTGTGAAAAGCTTTCATTGCCTTGAGGTGTACTCCAGTTTTCATGAAATCCAACATGAGCTCTCTGCTTTCCCAAGAAGTGAGGGTGCATTGATATCCTTTGATTCGCTTAACTGAACTAGACAAATTGCCTTTTGCAGTCTGTGCTTGTTGGAAAGAGGGGATTGCTAAGGTCCAAAATTTAAAGAACCCTAAAATACCTTTTGGTTTTAATCCAGTGATTGAAACATACATGATGCAAAATTAATAAAAAAATAGGGAAGGGGTTTGCGCTTTCATTGCGCGTGTGTTTAAATTCCCCTCACCTTCTCTCGAAGAGGAAGGTGAGGTAGCCTCAAAATTCAATAGCCTGGGGTTTAAACCCCAGGCTATTGAAAATGAAGGTTGGAGAAAATTACTAAACGTCATAACCTTTTTTTAGGGTCTCCTATAAACCATTCAGGATGACAGTTTTTCCCCTCACCTTCTCTCGAAGAGGAAGGTGAGGAGTTCTCTTGTTGGCAAAACATCCTCGTCCCCTGCGGGAGACGAGGATGGGAAGGGAAAAACTAGGTTAATTAATTCCGCAGTTTTCTTTATTTTTTTTCTGCTTGTAATTTATGCAAACAGATATATGAGGTTAATAACAAAGCAAAGAATACAATTGCCATAATACCAAAAGGAACCAATGGATCACCTACTGCTATATGCCCAATGAGGGCAGTGATATACATGATACCAAACCCTACATATCCCCACTCTTTAAACCTTATAGGAATAGCTGGAACAATTAATAGAACCAACCCAATTAACTGTCCAATACTTGCTTCAAGTGCTAAATAGCGAGGTATCTGTAAATGATTTGCACCATCAATTGCCATTTGTGAATTCATTTGTATAGCACCCAAGGAGAATAAGCAAATGATTCCTGTAGTTACCCAGTAGATGATTTTTATACTTTTCATGATAATAATTTAGGAGTTAAATGTAAATAAATTTTATTTTTATTTCACATCATGTAAGTCAATTTAAATTTTTTTGTCTTTTAAACTTTGCAGAGTACTATTTCATTCTATTCATCCACCAATACACAGGCACTCCACTGAATATCAATGCCAATCCCCACAATGCTTCTTTTGGTTGATTGATAATCGTGAGTAGAAAAATTCCAAGGCAGAATAACACAAATAATCCTGGAACAAACGGATAGCCTATTACTTTATATTGTCTTTCAATTTCAGGATGCTTGATGCGCATGATGATCACTCCCAATGCAGTACTTCCATAAAATAGGAAAGCAGCAAAAACCAACATGTCTGTTAACTGATCGAAGGTTCCAGAGTATAGAAGTACAATTGCCCAGATGGCTTGAATCCAAAGTGCTACATGTGGTGTGTTGTATTTTGGATGAATAGCACTTGCTTTCTTTAAGAATAATCCATCCCTCGACAATGCATATATCATTCTTGCTGATAACAAGACACTGCTGTTGTTTGAATTCAATGTTGTTGTTAAGATTAAGCAGGCTACTAGTGTCATCCCTATTTCTCCAGCCATGCTACCTGCCACTTCAATTGCTGCAATGCTGTTGGGATTGTTTTTCATTCCAATAAAACCATCAATAGGCATTACATATAAGTAAACGATATTCAGCATCACATAAGTGAAAATCACTATGATTGTTCCCAATGCCAAGGCTCTAGGCAGGTTGCGTTTGGGGTTCTTGATTTCTTCTCCGATATAACCAACATTGTTCCATCCTTCATATCCCCAAAAGGCTCCCAAACTCGCCGTCATCATCGCACTCATGAGATTCCATCCGGATGGAGTTTTAACTTGTGTACTTGGTTGGGTTATGTTCTTTAACTCTCCTGCACCTGAAAAAAATCCCCACCCAATAAAAAGTAATATGCCTAACATCATGGCAATACTCAATATATAAGTTAGTCGCTCTGCAGACCTTACCCCAAAATGATTCAACATGGTTAACATCAGTATCATAATAGCGGCCAATGCCTTCACCGAAAAATTATCGAATAAGAAAAAGTCTTTCCATGCTTCGGGGAAATGGATAACAGGAAGTGGAAATAGTTTATTGAATGATTGCGCAAAAATGTAAGCCAATGCAGATATGGCGGCTGTTTTGATTATTGTGAAACTGCTCCATCCATAAAGAAATGCAAAGAATCTTCCATAGAGTTTTTGAAAGTAAAAATATTCACCGCCTGAATTTGGAAACATGCTTGACATTTCTGCAGTTGATAAGGCGCCTGCTAGACTGATTAAACCTGCCAATATCCAACATAGGATTACCCAATATGGAGAACCCAATTCGGCTGACATCGGTGCAACCTTTTTAAATACACCGGATCCGATGATGACACTCACAACAAGAAATACAGCTGATTGAAAACCAATCTTTTCTTTTAAAGTTTGCATGTCATATTTTTTCAATGCCAAATCCAGGATGATTGTTGATTTTCATATAACCATCTTCGATTGTAAACCCGCCACTGACAAGATCTTCAGCGAGGTCTAGACTTCCATCTAAGTCGATGTATTTGGTGTTTGGACAACTATAAGCAATATGAAGTGCTGCTGTAATGCTAAGGATGCTTTCATCATTGCATCCCCAAAACAAATCAATCATACCATTTTCTGCAATGGTTGCGATTTCTTTGGCTCCAGCTAGCCCACCGCATTTCATGAGCTTGATGTTGTAGATCCCGTACGGTTTTTCTGATGATGCAAATTGAAGTGCGGCCTGCGGATCATGCAAAGATTCATCTGCTGCTAGTATTTTTCTTTCTGCTGAATTCAATGTTAGGAGTTCATTTTCTTTTCCAACGGGCAATGGTTGTTCTATCAATTCAATGCCTGCATTTCTTGTTCCATGCATGAATTTTTTTAGATCATTCAATGTATAACCTTGATTTGCATCAACACGAATCTTGAATGTATCAAAATATGTTTCATTCAATTTTAATATGCGTTCTATGTCTTCGTCTACATTTAATCCAGTTTTTACCTTCAACACCTTGAAGCCAAGTTTAGCATATCCAGCAGCTTCTTCTAACGTAGCGTATAAATCCTTGATGCCAATGGTTACAGAAGTTGGAAGGGAATTTATTTTTTTTCCATAGAAATCAGCAACAGAAATTCCAATGAATTTACAAAAGGCATCATGCAGCGCAATGTCAAGCGCAGCTTGGGTTCCAGGTAAATGATGAAAATGTTTTCTGCATTCAAATATCAATGTGTTGAAATGCCTGATGTCCCTGCCAATAAGTTCTAAGACAAAATCAGATTGTAGGTTGACAACAGTTTGTTCTGAAGTTTCTCCAACAACATCTTCTGCTGGACTCCCTGTTCCATAGCCGATCATGCCATTTTCTAATTCTATTTCAAGAAAAGCAATTGATACATCAGAAAATGTATTGTATGCGATGGTATAAGGCTTGGTAAGTGCCATTTTTCTGAGCCATGACCTTATTGCAATAATTTTCATAATTTTCTTTTTTGTATTTTTTGATTGCGCATTTCGTTAAGTACCGGAAGAATGATGTCAACCCCTTGTTGAATGGGCAACAGTACTGGAATCTGAAGTTTTTCTTCATATTCTTTTTGAAAAGAAAATGCTTCTTCTAAAGTGCAATCTTCTGTGTTTATTCCCACCGCTATTACTTTAGATCCGAATTTTTCTATGATGTCGATTTCCGATTCAACAGATGGAATCACTCCCCAATGCACATCATTGTCAAAATATTTTCTCTTTGGGGCAAACATAAGCACCACATGTTTTGCATCTCCAGAGACCAGCAATTCCAATCCACATGGACCACTTGGATTTCTCAAAGAAGATTGTCCTTCAATAAAAATATAAGCTGCATTTGTTTCCTTCCAACAATTTACAACAGCATTTTCCAATTCTCCTGAAACAAAATCATTCAGTGTTGAATCAAAAATGAAACCATATTTTCCTCCTTGAAGCCAACCTGTTTGTCCAGTGTAAATCATTTGTCCATTCATGTCATGTGCATTGCAAGCTTGTGTCAACATCCTTGCTGTTGTGCGCTTTCCCATGGCGCAATCCATCCCAA
>Ga0164295_10002556_pt1 | contig 14925 bp, 14 predicted proteins | sample GEODES006metaG_FD_111798 | JGI IMG/M metagenome (GOLD analysis project Ga0164295, IMG submission 111798) | Oligotrophic lake water microbial communities from Sparkling Lake, Wisconsin, USA - GEODES006 metaG | ecosystem: Environmental > Aquatic > Freshwater > Lake | place: USA: Sparkling Lake...
CTTCGATATGATGAGGACTTTGCGAGATCTACAGAGAGGATACAATGACATCACACCCGTAATGGTGGCCATCCTCGCGGTGTACTTCGTGCAGGGTGTGTTGGGCCTATCTCGACTTGCAGTGTCATTTTACTTCAAGGACGAGCTACACCTTTCCCCCGCTGATGCAGGCGCGCTGTTAAGCTTCTCCTCTCTGCCGTGGCTGGTGAAGCCTCTATACGGCTTCCTGTCGGACGGGTTCCCCCTATTCGGATACAGGCGGCGATCCTACCTGTTCTTGTCCGGGCTCTTAGGTTGCATATCGTGGATCGCATTCGGGACCATTGTGCATGATACTTCTTCTGCTCTAGTATGTGTCATTGCTAGTTCGGCATCGGTTGCCATTAGTGACGTGGTAGCCGATTCGATTGTCGTGGAGCAGAGCCGGGTTATCAACGAAGAGTCCACTGCCATCCAACAGAAGGGAGAAATATATGCACTAGACTACATCGAAGAACCAGTTAGGACAGCCAGTAGTAGTTCAGAGCAGTCGACGAGCAACTCAGCCGACCTACAGAGTCTATGCTGGGGGTCTGCTGCTGTGGGTGGCATATTATCGGCGTACTTCAGCGGCTCCATGCTACAAGTGGTGTCCCCGCAACAAGTATTTCTCATCACTTCTATCTTCCCGTTGCTGACCGCGTGTTCTGCATTGCTGATCGATGAGAAACCTCTCTCCTCCGGAAACAATAACAACAATACCAACAACGGAGTATCGATAACCGACTTCATGAGCAGTGTGAGTGTTCAAGTCTCCGATCTGTGGAAGACTATCAGCAGAAAGAGCCTCTACCTACCCGTGCTGTTCATATTCCTGTGGCAAGCAACTCCTTCCGCTGAGTCCGCCATGTTCTACTTCACGACGAACGACTTGAAGTTCCAACCGGAGCTGTTGGGACAAATCCGACTCGCATCCAGTGTGGCGTCTCTGCTTGGGGTCATCGGATACCGCTCTTGGCTCAAGGCCATCAGCATCAAAGACGTCATAGTGTGGTCCACTATCATCTCCGTGCCGCTGGGATTGACCCAGACTCTGTTGACATCGCACTACAACAGGGTGCTGGGTATACCCGACGCACTGTTCGCGTTGATCGACACCGTGGTGTTGACAGTGCTGGGACAGGTAGCTTTCATGCCCGTGCTCGCCCTGGCTGCCAGCCTGTGTCCCCCTGGCATCGAGGGCACTCTGTTCGCTGCCCTCATGTCTGTGTACAACGCCTCCGGGGCTCTGTCTGGAGAGCTTGGGGCCGCAGTCACTGCAGCCCTTGGAATCACTGACACTAACTTCGAGCAGCTGACTACGCTGATCGTCATTTGCAGCGTGAGTAGCTTGCTGCCCTTACTCTTCATAGATCGCCTCATGGGGCCTAGTCAACAAGCGTCACATGACCACACCGACTGATCTCATGCGCGGGTCGATTTTATTAATTAATTGAACTGTCATCGCAGTCCACCTGCGAAGATCTTCGATAAGACAAGATAAATGATAATAAGTTAAGGGGAGTGATAGATGATAGATAGATAGTCTACTGTAGCTCGATTTTTACACGATGGACAAGCTGTAGCCCTGGCTGTGGACGACGCCCTTGGTGGGTCGGTAGTAGTGCGTGTAGTCGGTCGTGGATCCCCCACCCTCTGCATGACCCTCGAGATCCTTCAGCGAGTCGAACATAGGATGCAGCAATGCATCGTACATGGTGCACCTACAACGCAACAGCATACAAGAAGTCACACCAGACAGACGACCATTGTCATGTCTGTCCTCAGATAGGGAGTCTTACCTCCTAGACGGGTCGAAGCTCAGCATGCTGTCCAACAGCAGACCGGCCTCGGGAGAGAGTGTCTGGAGGCATTGACGCAGCCTGCAGTAGTAGTAAGGAAGCATCCCAGTGAGTATATGACATCATGTATCAGTTGCATGATGTGATGTACAGATGCCCGTGTAAACCTTTTCATGATAGGGTGAGTGCCGCAGTGTATGGACCACAGTCCGAGGTCTCTCTGGTACTGCTCGACGCACTTGCTGTGCTCCTGGTGCTTCCTCTTGCCTTTCAAATCGATCTTCGAAAGGGCACCACCAGTATTGCTAGTTAACACGACAGCAGCATGTCTGAGATCGACAGCATCGAGGACAGTGTTCCAGACGATACACTGACGATACAAGGACTGGACAGTGGGAGAGCAGCACTCCTGTATCCTGAGCTCATCAGAGGCCCCACACAACACGAAGTACCGATACAGAGTGTCCAGTAGCACGCTCTCGGGGCCAGTCGTCGACTGTGAGTCGTAGCAGTCATCGTCTAGGCTCTGCACCACCTCGTTCAGAACGAAGTAGGGACTCAGGGGGTCAGCAACAAGCCAGATCTTACGCAGTCGCTCAGCCAAGTAGGCAGGACAGTGCACGTCCTTTAGTAGCTCCTCGTATGGCTCATGACCTGTCAACAGGTGTAGGAAGCATAGTCCAAGACTGAAGGTGTCGGCCGAGTAAGACTGGCGCGCCGCAGAGCCGAGCAGATAAAACTCAGGAGGAGCATTTTCTAATGTTGTAAACTATCATTTATGGGAAGATAAATCGCTCAGACATCAATCGCCTAAGATAAAGATAGATGGGTGCAATCTATTTCATAGGCTAACCTGCTGGACAGTGATATTGTCGCTCAACCCTGTAGCTCCAACACAACTCGTGCCGAAATCAGCTAACTTTATGAGCGACGGAGTTGAGAACTGCAGCGGCAGCTTATAAATATTGGCACCAAAGCCGATACGAAGCATGAAACTGGATGCACAACCCTTCGTACGTACAATATGAGGTTAGCAACGGATGAGAGGCTGCGAGACAAGCAAGCAATAGATAGATGATAGATAGAAGTTGCTAACCTGTTCACCACACTTCGCCAGTGAGCGACCATCTGTCACGAAGAAATTAAGCAGCTTCACATCGAAGTGCCGAAGAGATAGCTTGTCTCTACAGGCATACAGAGAGAAGCACATCTGGAACAAGAACGACCGCAGCGTGTCGACCTGCAGAGTGCACGCCCTACGCACCAGCTCCTCCATGTCTCCACCGGAGCAGAACTCCATGCGGATGAACTGATACCGACCTCTATCCTTGTCCCGTAAAGAGGGAGTAGGCGCCTTGAGGAAGCGACCCGTACGAAGCTCCTCAAGGCTTCGAGCCCTCCACGATGCTTTGGGAGCATCGAAAGGACTCTGAAACAGTGAGTACACTCGGACCAAGTTAGGGCAGATATTCAGCGTCACTAGCGAGGAGCAAAGTAGTGAGATCTGCAGCTCCTGTGTGATGGAGTCGCTCATGTCCCGAGACACCAGGTCGTCGATATCCATCACACTCACTGCCTCCAACGAGTCATTGGATGGATGGCGAACACAATATACTCTCTTACAAGCCCCTTCACTGAGGAATTTTCCATCGCTAAACTTCCGAACGAACGACATGTAGCGATCGCTGGTGGTCATCGTTGGACCAGATGCCTTCAATCCGCTCCTGCGCTTCGCAATTACCATATAAGCAGCCAAGCACCAAGCCTTGTTCACAGTCTGGTACGACAGCAACTCATTGGCTGACTTTAGAGTGACCTCTATGTTGGGACTTTCTAGTCTCTTAGCCCCCATGCGCCTGGTCTTCGTGCGACAACTGCCCTCATTCAGCGGTGCGGACTGCTGGATCATCGCTATGGAGCCTATCAAGGAACTATCGTCGATCAGATAATCCAGCACGAGGGCGATAAGACTAGAATTGCAGAAATGTTCCGAATTACTATTGGACACTACATCCAACAGACTGTGATCCGGGAGACCCACACACGACACATCAGCCGCAGGGTCACAAGTCGAAGACATCGGGGACATTGTCTGGTTCATGCTGAAGTTGAAGTCTTCCGCAGAGTGCGTCGACAAGAAGTTGTTCCCATGTATATCATCATCACAATCAATCGATTTGATAGAGTTGTCCAGGAGGTGCTCAGGCGATGATGCTCCTAGAGGCTGGCAATCCATCTCTATATCCAGAGATGGATTGTCGTCTACTATCTTGAGATGATGGTCTCCACCGAAGCTTCTCAGCTCGTGCTGAGGAATGATACTGTTCCTCTTGACCTGCTGAGACAAAGCTCTCCGTCTGCGGTCGACATAGTCCGAAGACGAGACAGCGTCCATCAGAGAGTCATCTCGCCAATCATTGGGATGCTTAGGCAAGAAGTAGTACACTTGCATAGACCTTTGAGATGACTCGCGAAAGGCCAGGTAGCCAGTAGGGCAGCATCTTATCCACCGCCAATCAGGGCCTAAGTCGATCTGCTTCACGAGCTTATCTTTGGGTAGATACAGGGACAGCGAGAGACTGCCACAGTCCTGCACTGCAACATGCACGACTCTTTTATCAGAAGCCGTTGCAGCTGCCACGAGGGGGAAGGCACCGTCGAAGCAGTGCTGGTACACGCCTCCTATCACGACACCCTTGAAGTTGCTCTCGTTGAACCCTACATCTGCCAGTTCCGGACTGCTGAGCATGTTCTTTCTTACGTCGTTGGTGTCACATGAGGTCTCCAGGACTGAGTAGTCGTTGTTACCATGCATACCGAAGCTGACATCTAAGTCATTGCCACTATGACTATGGACTTGAGAGTCATTGCGATCGCTACTGTTGTTGTTTGCTGCGGCGGGACCAGAAGACTTCCTGCGGTCGACTTTGGACTTCGGATACTTCGCGATGGGTTCTGGGGAAAACGATCCGAATGATAAGTCTACTATGACCTTCTTGTCCGAACAGTAGTGCTCAGCGATAGGATCCAAGAAGGACGATTCGGGTAGAGAGCGATCAGCAGCTACAGTGCTGTCTGACTCCTCTACAGTCGAGGCCAATGATCGGAAGCAGCTCGACATTCTGCGCGACTTCGCTTTCGACTTGCTTCTTAGCGACAGCTGTCTCGAAGTATCAGTGTTCGAGAAGCCCACATGGACAGAGACCGGACGAAAGTCACCCGAGGTCTGAATGCGGCTGTGGTTGAAGGCTGGGACTTCCGCTATTCCTTGGGGACACTCCGTCGGCGATTTACGCTTGTTCGGAGACAGCATTGGAGATGGGTCGACGTAGATGGACCCCAGCAGTGAGCCCGTGGACTGCGATAGCCTTCGAGTGGTACCAGCCTTGAAAATGGATGCAGGGCTGACCTCATCACGAGGAGTTGATCCTCCCATCGAGGGACCAACTGGAAATCCTTTCATCGTCTGACCGAACATATTCTGCTGCCTCGACCTAACACCTTCGAAATGACGATAGGAAATGCTGTCTAGAGAATGCGAAATAGAAAATTCCCCGCTGGTAGGGTTCAAAGGGGCCGCATGGAATGCCGTGTAAGGGTCGCTCAGAGACCGTCTGAGTCTGGGCACTTCTCGCTGCGCAGACAGAGTACCGAATCGACTACGTAACTCCGCAATAAGAGACTCTGTAACACATGCTGACAGCTCCCAAGGGTAGACGGCACAACAGTCCATCAATGGTTTGCAGGCGATCGGAGTCAAGAAGTGGACTAGGGTCTTGCTGGTACTGAATAGCGGCTGCGGATATAGTGACTGCTCTTCGTTGCTCGGACTCTCTTCGAGATTGTGCGCATTGAGCATAGGCTCTGTCTTGCATCGGACTAGATGACCCTTGCTCGAAACGAAGTAGTTATTAAAGATCCCGGGACTAGTGCCACTTCTATGAGCGACGGACCTCTCGGTCTGGGGGGACTTCGGAGGAAGATGGATGTTGTCACTGCTAGTTCCGACGAACTTGACGTTAGGAGCTGCGAGTGAGGTGAAGTACACCTCATTCGAAATCGCCTTTGACCAAGGGTGAAAGGGTGGCACATCACGGTGATGATGAAAGGGTGGCACATCACCATGGGGATCGTCTGGGTTTGGTAGTCGATCGTTAGCGACGGGTCCATCGTGTGGCCGGCCGCCTTCAGTGGAGAACGGCTCGTCTAACCATTCCTGGAACGACTCGTCTATGACCGTGCTAGCATCGCTGCTGCAATCTGAAATTAACAACGACCGGTGTTAGATCGACATGCATACATCATAAGGTAAGGAGACGTACCATCTGCAGGCGCACAATCAGTCATCATCGCTGCGCGTCTTTGTTGATCGTCGAGGAAGTTGGTAACATCATCTATAGAAGGCACAGGGAGGACAAGCATGCAGCTATCGCCCGTCGTGGAAGTGTAGTGGACCAGCTTCTCCGGCCTTTCTTCTTCTGCTGGAGGGAAGCAAGCATCAGCAAGGACCCGCCCTTTCCCGACCGAAAGACCGGTATTCATATCATCACTAAAGACTCGGCGATGCCTACTGCCAGACTCATTCAGTTGCAAGCCCTTCTCGAGGATGTGATCTAGTCCTTCCAGCGGGGACAGAAGAGGAGGGGCTCCGCGCGGATCGCTGAATGGGGAGTAGGAGGAGGCGGGGGGGAACAATGCCGGGGACTCGCGTAGGCTGTCAGATGCATCGTCATCATCATACAGATTCGTCTGCAGAGTGGGACGCAGCGTGTGGAACTTGCTCTCCCGGATCACATCGGACGAGACCACAATGGAGGCAGTGGAGGTGGATAAGCTGCGGTTACTCTGCGGGGCGCTGGAGGATCGTGATCTTTCGATCTGATCGCTGCTCGAAGCAAAGATCTTCAAATGCTCGCTGCTGCTGTTGGAATGGAAAGAATTGGAGGAGCTGATGCCCAGAGCTGCATGAAAGCCGCTCTGCTGGTTTACTCTTGCGCCCAGACTACTGCATTTGGACGACTGCTTTAACGCAGCTGCGAATTCGTTGGCCTGTGAATCATGGACTCATTAGCAAACACAAAATGCTACATGGCATCTCTAGACTTAGCAGGGCATCATCACCTTCCGTGTCTTATGCTTGTACACGACGATGTTCCCTTTGCATTCCTCCTCGAACTCCAACTGGTTCAGCAACCAGCCATGGCAACGCGTCCTCTGCTCGCTCGAATATCGTTCAGGTAGCACCACCTGGAACGAGCTCATTATCCCCTTGTTTTCCAAGCAATTGAACAGCAAATCAACGTCTTCCTGTGCTCCTTGGTCGATCAACTCAACGAGGGACACTTCCCGCTTCTTCCTGAGAGTCATTATATTTACAAGCGATACATCCAGACATCAATTGTGCACTCGATGGCTTGGTAAAGAGCATTCAAAGAACATACCTCATCTTTGGAGAATCCCTCCTTAGCTTGTTGCTTCTTTGACTACCACCCACAAACGATTTATCATCATTAATTTTCCTCTTAGACAAAAAGTCTTCGTTTAAAGACTTTGACAACCGACTGATCGCATCGCTGGAGGCTATATGTGTCGAATTTATTATGTTCTCATCAGAATGTCTCAAGGAAGGGCAGCTATTAGCACTCGAATTCGAAAATAAATCACTTGATGGAAAGCTTAAAGTAGAGGTGAAGCTAGATGTGGAGCTTTTGGGTCTCCCATATTTTTTCAGTGCAACATTGTTTCCACTATTGTTAGCCATAACTGGACAGTCAGCCGACCTGTCAAGCGGAGACGAATGATGCGCACTGGGACCCTGTATCCATCTTGTTAAATCAAATGTGTTTTCCTCGTAGATTCATTATCCTTGTCATTTCGAGCAGACAATAACTCAAGATTGAGCGCAAATTCTTGAAACAAATTAAATGAGGCTCTGCGAAAAGCCCCGCCCTGAGAAAAGAACCGTTGCGAAAAGTGTTCAATTTTTCAAACACTTCGTTTTCACTGCAGTGCAGCAGAGATTGAAGTTTAACGATTGAAGTTAAACTCACCGGTAACTTTACGTGACTTACTGTAATTCAAATGGGCGACGAAGAGGCTGAGGAGGAAGCTTGGTATAACCAAATGGAACTAAGTGCCCGAAACCAGTCTATAGATTCTTTCGATGAATTGGGCGAATGGCAGACTCGATTACAGCAGTTACAGTTATCCGCAGAGCGAGTGAGTGATGCAACGACCGATCAAGACGAGGACGACAGATACTTCTCAGATTTGGTTCACCACAGCAAGTACCATGCCCACTCCATCATAGCATCTGAAGATGATTCCATATGGCATCATGTTATTCGTGATATGGTGCAGAGTGCTGCGAACGTCAATAAAGGAATGGATAAAATCGATGCGGCGTTGCTTGAGGTGAAGATAGAAGACTCTTCAACTCTGCTCTACTTACAGAACTGGCTGTTTGGCTTTTTACCTGTGTCTTCAAAGGTTTATTCTCTATTGAGAAATATTATCAACGACTGTTGTCAGTACAAGCATCATATCATGACCGATCACTTCTCCGATCCTTCAGTCCTTCTGGTCTTCCATTACTCAAAGGTCGATGCCGTCGAGTTGTCCATATTCTCTCCCAGCTTCATGGATGAGCAACTATTCAGCACAATATGCAATACTTTGCAGTGCGGCCGGAATGGCATTAGCGATATTTGTCTAAGTGCCATAGATAGTTCTTTATTCGAGAAGTACGTCCTCGATCGCAAGTGCTGGGCTGTCCTGTGGACGGAACAGTGCGGTATGTTCGTCCATAGCGAAGTCGCTACGTCAGCATGCGAGGAGCTGCCCTGCGGATACGAGCTGTGTGCTTTGAAGTACGATAAGTACATTTCTCCTCCATCTCTATGCCGCTAAGAGACACTCTTCGATTGACAGGGAAGAAGATGCCCTCCTCGTGGATTCTAATTGGCTATACAGATCTGAAAGCAGCTTTAACAAGGTAATTGGATGTCTACTACTTTCTGCAAAGTATGGCCGTAACTTCTATCCAATCAGCCATTCGATTGTACTATCTGTACTATAGATCAAGCACATGATTTCCAAGTACCCGTGCTATGGTGTACGGCAATCTTTCGAAGGGACTACTGCGCCACTTGTTTCGTGGTGTTTGACCTATGAGTACGGAGCCGTAGGAATGCTGTTCACATTAGAGGTGCGACCGATCTGTCTGCCTGACTGTCCGTCATGACCTCTTTGCTGCTACTGTACGTACTATCATACCTTCATTGGAACGCGTAACTTAGCACTTCCCTGTTACTCAGAGTCATCGGAGAAAGGGATTCTCGAGAGCTGTCGTGCAACGTGTAGTGCAAGCAAGCTGCTCCAGATCCCCGGCATTCGCCTACATAGAAGCCAGCAACTCTGCTTCTCAAACCCTCTTCCGATCACTGGGGTTCGTACGATGCTGCGATGCTGTGTGGGTCGGTGTTCACGTGCTGTGACATACAGTAGTATTGTGTGTCGGTGCTCTTGTGTACGGAATAAGGATAGCGGTTACTATTGGACCGGAGGCATAGCGTGTATGTGGGCAGATTTCCTCCACAATCCAATCGGACTTTCTCGTAACCTTAAGCTTACCAAGTGAATGCAGTGTATGTTGATGACTTTACTTTCGAGCTTCACATATTACACTGCAATAAAGTAACTATTAATAAGAAAAGTAACTGTGGACTGTGAATCAGTTTAGGTTTTAAGCGGCTTTGTAGAACAGAATATTTGCTTCTTTATGTTCCCTGTACAATACATCATCACTAAGCTAAGCTTTACGGATTCTCGACAGGAAACTCAAACACGACGTCTTTGTTGGTAAGCTTCTGGTAGACCTTGGAGAAGGTGTCGAGCTTGGTCTCCACATTGACGAGGTCTTTGGGGTCCAGGAACACCTTCAGAATCTTTGAGCCGTCGACCTTGTACCTGATCCTCTTGCCGACTATTTCAGTGGGGTAGACGATATCTTCCAATATAGATTCGTGGACAGCAGTGAGTGTCCTGGAATGAGGACGAGGTCCTTTCTGGGTGGCCTTTCTGTTGAAGGACTTCGACAGGATAGTGCGTTGAGCAACGATAACTACATGACGGCCACTATAAGAATAGCACAAACGTCGATCAGTGTCCAGTACACAATATAAGATGTAAGTGAGGACGTTACCTGAACTTTTTCTCCAGCTCGCGGACGATTCTGGCCTGGATTTTGTGGAAATCTTTCAATTGCCTGAAAGGCACGAATATAATGATGGCCTTCCTTCCGCCATCGAGCTCGATCTCCTTTGCCGCAGATATGTACAGTGCATGTAAATCCGCCTTCAAATCGGTGGCAGACAGCTAAAAGAAAAAATATATATAGTTTACACATTGTCAAGCACGATCATAAGAACAATAATCTGTCTCATAAGTAGTACTTCTAGATTGAAGAGCTCTTGAGCAACTGATTGTTCGAATTCGTCTGGCTCAGCACCACCAGCTTTCACTATCTTTCCAGACATAATTATTCAAATCAAGACAGGCAATTAATGAATGGGACGAGTTGTTTTTGTGGTTCTGAGTTGTGGTTCCCGATGGAGGGAGAAACTAGAAAAGTAACGGCTGACTGTACAAGCTACAGTTTTGTATGTACGTACTTACGTACTATATTTAATCCTCTTGCAACGTGAGTGTAAGTGAGTAAGTAAGTTATGGGAAACAAAGTAAGTATATCACCTCTAGCCAATTATGAAGCATCCTCTACTATGTTTAATAAGAACGAGCTTAGTGAGCTCAGAGTGAAGTTCTTGAATAGAAGCGACGATGCCAACTCGATCAATCTGGATAAGTTCATTCGAAAGAGTAACATAGAATCCGACTATATACAAAAACACATACTAACCAAATTCTTCGCTGTCTGTGATACGAAGAGAGACAACATATGGGACTTCGAGGAATATGTCTGCGTGGTGGCGCTGTTCCGATACAGCACGTTGGAGGACCGGATTAAGCTGGTGTACTTCATGTACTTGGAAAGCAACAAAAGCAGCGTCTTATTGAAAGAAAACTTCCGGCAGATTATAGTCGATTGCTTGGTCTGTCTTCGGAAGGTCAGTGATGAAGACAGAGACATCGCACTATACAATGGCACCACGGAGAAGTGGGTACAGGAGCTGCAGCCGCTCTCTCTGGCAATGACAGAGTCGAACCTACTGCTGTACTCGAATCAAGTGAACAAGATCGATCTGAACGACTTCATATCGTTCGCTAAGTCGGAGGGCTCGCTGGCGGGGCTGTATGAAGTGTTCGTTCAGTCGATCGACAGCTAGTATTACACTCATAACGACCAACGCTTTTGTTAACTTTATTCATTCATAACGCTTAAGCTACTATCCAATGCGCTTTGATAACATCGATTAATTAGCGGTACTAAGTAGATCCGACTTTATCTCCTTGTTCGGCTGTATCGCTTACTGCTTCGAGGTCGAGGATAATTGGCTCTGATGAACCGTACTTAGCAACATACTCGGTTTGCTTAGAAGCACCACCGGCGCCTCCTAACGACCGCAGGAAGTCTCCGTGTTTGCCGCCTCTAAACTAAGATTATAATACGACAGTGGGTGAAATGAAGCTCGAGTAGTGAGTATGCATAGCGTTGTCTTACCATCTCAATCGCAGAGGCGAGGTATCTGTCGAGTGCTTGGAGATGGGGCCTCTGGTCCATCGTTATCAGCGCTGCATTCTCAAATCTCTCCATCGCTGCCTCCCATGACAAGGCGTACCTCTGCTCCGAAGTAAGAGGGCGGGGATCATTGCTCAACGCCCAGAAAATGTTCGCAGCGAATTCCTCTACATACAATGCATTCATTGGGTGAGATAAACCGGTACCCTCAATATAAGCATATGAGAAAGACAACGCTCACCATCACTCTTAAATGTCAAGCAGTTTGGGAACTGTTCGAAGAACTGATTGCTGGGGTGCTTGGCACACACGACCCATTTGCCCATAGCTAATGCCTCCACTATAGTCGTGCACAGCACTTCACTGAGGGAAGGGTTCACGAACACCTTATACTCTGTCAGCAGTGCATGATCGATGGTACCAAGGAAGTTGACTGATAACTTCCGCTTCGTGGCCGCTCTTTTGATCCCCTTCTCGTGGGGCCCGGACCCATACACATCGACAGGGATGTGCTGTCCAGTGCGCGACTTGACGTAGTCCAGCAGGTGAAACAGCTCAAACAAGCCCTTTGCATTTGCAAGCTTGCCCACGAAGTAGGCTCCCTTCGTCAACCTCTTCATCGACACAGCATCACCGATCTGCAAATACTTCTCCCTCACACCGTGCACATTGGCAATTATCTCCTTCTCGGGGGCGAAGACCTGCAGTGCACCAGATAATTTTATTACTTTATGGCAGTACGCTCTCACCACGGCTTTATTGTAATAACAAATCCACAGCTCCTTCAACAGGTTTGAACTTTCCGTGCGGGCATACATCACATAATTCGTGTGTATGATGCCGATGACGTGTTTGAACTTGTCCATCCACTTCTTCGATGTGAATGGGGCCGTGAACCAGTTCAGATGTTCCGGCTCCTCCAACACACACACGTCGGCATCCTCGTCAGGAATCAACGTCGAGATGTCTCCCATAGGAAACACACTGTGATAAGACTCAACAAATTTAGCAGAGTAGAACACTATGTTCAACTTCTGTGCAGCCCGAGGTAGGTTCGCATCTACAATTAACCAATTTCTGATGTATTCTCTCTGATCGTGTGGTGTCTTGAAATGTAAATTGGACGGATAGGCTACTTGCTGATCATGCGAGTCAAGCCATGGAACCAACAAGTTAATCATCCCTTCAGGTCGATCCTTTGCCAAGTAAGCAGCTCTTAACAGAGGATTGATAGATGTGCCAGTCATCCAGGGAAGACAAGCTGTAGTAATGATCCATATTTTCCGTGAGTGATCACGTATGTCGCTCGTTGGGACTACATACGATTCGGAGGGCTTCACGTCCTTACTATGAGACCAAAGCTGTGCTGCTACATCGGAAGGGAGGCCGGATGACACTGCTGCTATGCAGCTTAGAAGCGCTAACATTATAAGCAACAAGTGTGCCATGTCATACATCAATTCACATACCTGACGATATACTGTAACTTTTAATTCAAATTACTTATTTGGTCTGTCAAGTTGAAGTTTCAAGTTGGCGTTTGTTTAACTCACGTCGAAGATGAAGTGTGCCTATTCGGAAAACAGACGTACGTCACCGAATGATGAGTCCCGAGAGGTGGCGAACAGGTTGGTGACAGCAGCAGGAAGATAAATGATTGGAGCATTAAAGTTGAAGATTACCACTGGCGCGGACTGATAGTGGTCTAAGCCATCGCATCTATCAATAATACTCTGATGCAACGGTTCTTCTGCTTATGGTGGGCTGTATACAGCTCGTACCTCCTCCCATTGCATTGCTATGTTCCTACTGCTCCTGGACGACACGTCGGTCATTCAAATTGTGGCTTCTTGGGGTCACAGCTAACAACAGTCCCATGCATGCTGACTAGGTCAGTAAATGGAATCTTTATCAGGAACTACAGAGAGGCCTTATCAGTCAATATGTGTACTGGTGTGGCTCAAGACGCTGTTATGCCCTTACCAAGCAGTAAGTTGTCGAAGTTGACTAAGAGGTGGATCACAGGATTAAGCTTAGGGACATTGGCTACATTGTGGATTGCCTCTGGGCAATTGATATTTGCATCAATATTCTTCTTTATCAGCTTAACCACTCAAAATGAGTATTTCTCGATGGTTAAGGCTGCAGGAATTCTACCAGCCTATAAAACAGGAAATCTAACATGTCTTATGTGCTATTTCTCAGCTGCTTGTACACCTATGTTCCATGAGTTGGTAATGCCTCTCTACGCTACATACCTGATGCTGTATCTACTCATATTTAGTGAAAAGTCAGCAAAAATTAGTGAAATCGCCACGTCTTTATTGGGGGTGTTTTATCTGGGCTACCTCCCAAGCTTCTGGATCCGGCTGCGATCAGCTAATTTACTTCTACAGAAGAAGACTCATGTGTGGACGAGCTTGAAGAGCATATATCAATCAATAGGAGGGGATGCTGTGTGGACGCTGGGCAGTGCATCTGTTTGGTTCACGTGGACTGCAATTGTGTTCTCAGGTAGGTATGCGATCTTACGGTGGGCTGGCTGCCTCCTATGTACCCTCTAATTAACACTCCATGTTTCTGTGATGCTCTCCAGATGTTGGGGCGTATTTCATTGGCAAGAAATTCGGTAGGAATAAGCTGTCGCTAGTGAGTAAGGCGGCCGGAGCGGCGTCCCCCAACAAGACTATCGAGGGAGCTATAGGGGGGTTCGCTTGCTGCACCGTTATATCGATGATTGGGGCGTACATCATGAATTGGCCTCGCTGGGTTCTATCCGGCTCCCTTTATGGCCTCATCATGGGAGTGGTGGGTCTGATAGGGGACCTCACCGCGTCGATGCTCAAGAGGGACGCTGGCTTCAAAGACTCCGGGAACATCTTACCAGGTCACGGGGGGCTGTTGGACCGCTGCGACTCGTACCTCCTCACCGCACCCATCGCCTTCCTCTACATCAAGTACGTCGTGCCCTTGTTCCAAAGATTGATATGACTGGCTATTAACATTTGTGATATTCAACGCAACAACTATCACATTAAATTTAAATAATTGGAGTGACTAGAATATGCTACAAGAACTGACAAAGCAGTCCGTCGACTAGACTTCTCTTAATTCCGCATAACAAGACGAATAATGTCAGTACAAATCAAAAATATAATGTATTGTATATAGGAAGCGAACCCACAGTCTTAAGCCATGTCCTCACCACCTTCAGCATCCTCGTCGAACTCACCCTCCTCTTCGGCGGTGGCGTCTTGGTACTGCTGGTACTCGGACACGAGATCATTCATGTTGGACTCAGCCTCGGTGAACTCCATCTCGTCCATGCCCTCGCCGGTGTACCAGTGTAAGAAGGCCTTACGTCGGAACATGGCTGTGAATTGCTCGGATACGCGCTTCCACACTTCC
>Ga0164295_10002558_pt1 | contig 14920 bp, 6 predicted proteins | sample GEODES006metaG_FD_111798 | JGI IMG/M metagenome (GOLD analysis project Ga0164295, IMG submission 111798) | Oligotrophic lake water microbial communities from Sparkling Lake, Wisconsin, USA - GEODES006 metaG | ecosystem: Environmental > Aquatic > Freshwater > Lake | place: USA: Sparkling Lake...
CACGATACGATCGCGGGTATCCGGTAGGAAGCTTTTTTTACGCAGTTCCGGCTTACACGGCATCGACCATCGTCGGAACTAGCTCCTGTAAAATGGCCACGCCGCGCCGCGCTTCTATCTATACACACTTATTCCGTACCGCCACGGCGCCAGCGACCGCTTGCGACCACCCGGCCGATCATTTTCGTATAAGTTGTGCGTGCAGGACAGAGCTGCACACGATGGCCGTGCAGTCGCGGCAGTCGACCCGTCATTCAGCTCGGCTCCCCCCGCCCGTCGTGTGCACAGCACACTGAAGATGCTGTTTCGAGCCGTCTGCTATGGTCATGTGTAAGCTCAGACGCTTGGATGATTGTCTATAAGTAACCACCAGCCGTCCATTCCCTACATCATGCGAGTATCAGTATCTGCCACTGCCTCCAATCCCCACTCTTCATGCGAAAGCCATCTGATCATTGATGCCAGTAGGAAGAGGGCAAGAGAGGCCGATTCTAGGAAGATTCGTCAAGCTGGAACCCGAAGCAACCAGGAGCTGTGGCGAACATAAGGCGCCTGCACCTTCGACCGTGAGCTGCTCCCTTAGCCCGTCCGAGATGGACATCTCATTCATGAGAGTCACATCGAGCAGCGGATGCGACATGGATCCATCTGGATTGACTTCGGCGGCATTGACGGCCACATTCACCTGCGCCTCTAAGGTCGTCGTCCCCTGCGCTAAATAGTTGCCCGAGCTTCCAACCGAGCTGCCCGAATTGCTCAATTCGAGGAGCGCCTCCACCGCACCAGCACTTGACGGAGCCATGCCCTGCGCCGATTGACTCAGGTGTGCCGTGGCAGCTAGCATACGCTCTGCGTGGGCGCCGTGCGAGGTCGCTGCTGGATCCCCACTGCAAGTGCGAGGTCGTTGCGAGGTGGTCGCCGAGTCCATCCTTGACCACGTTCCGCCCGGAGGCAGAGAATGCCACGTCTGGTTGAGGACATCGTCCGAATCGGCGGTCAGCCTGGCCGTAGTGCCTGCAGCCGCTGGCATCAGGATCGCCGCTGCCGTCGTTAAGTTGGTGTTAGCAGCTGCGAGAACTGGAATCGTCGCGCTTCCAGTTGGCAAGGCCTGCGGCAAGTTGCCGAACGCAGATGTGGCGTGCAGCTGCACGAGAGGCGCCACCATTCTGGCCCCTCCTGATATCGGCACTGCGTGTATGACTGGCAGCGTCAGCGACTGCTGCTGGGATTGCTGCTGTCCCATGGGCAGCTGCATCTGCAGCTGTGTGGGCAGCCCGGTCAATGACGTGCCCCCACGTAAGGTTTGAGCTGCTGCCTGCGCATGCACGGCAGCTAGAGCCTGCGTCGGCACCTGCGCCTGTGCGTTTGCCTGCGCCACCAAATGTAGCGCCGCCTGGGCTTGTGCAACCGCCTGCACCTGCGCCTGCGCCATTGCATGGGTCTGCCACTGCACCTGTGCCTGCGCCTGCAAATGTGCGTGGGTCTGCGCCTGCACCGCCGGATGCGAGAGCGTGAGCTGCCCTGCCGCCGGGCCCGCTTGTGTAGCCGCCACCTGGGCCATGTGAAGAACCTGCTGCTGCGGCTGCTGCTGCTGCTGCTGGTATTGCTGCGGCTGCTGGTATTGCTGCGGCTGCTGGTATTGCTGCTGCTGCTGATATTGCTGCGGCGGTGGTTGCTGCTGTTGCTGCTGCAGTTGCTGCTGCAGTTGCTGCTGCTGCTGCTGCTGGTATTGCTGCTGCTGCTGGTGGTATTGCTGCTGCTGCTGCTGGTGGGTTTGCTGCTGCTCCTGCTCCTGCTGCTGCTCCTGCTGCTGGGCAGGCTGTACCATGGACGGAGCTTGCAGCGGCAGCGACGCGAGATGTATCACCTGCTGCGCTTGCTGGATCGGGGAGATCGGCGAGGCCGCGGGTGTGGTATGGGCGACCGAAGACGCGCTCGCCGGCGCCGCTACCGAGAGCATCGGTTGCATAGCCTGTGCCTTGACGAGCGGCTGCGCCATCGAGATATGCTGCATCAGAATCGTGTTGCGCATGGGCATCGCAGAGGCGCTCGGCAGGGCTTGCGAGAAGCCAAACCCCTGTGACGCATGCGCAACCACAGCCAGCTGTTGCTGGGCCGGTGCATCGGAATGGTACGTGTTCTCTATGCGCCCGCAATACCCATCGATGCCGCGTTTCTGCAACTCGACGAGTTTGAGCCACTCGGGATGGTTCTTGCGCGCATGCTTGCGTGCGGCGTCGCTGGTTGCATAAGACTTGCCGCACCCAAAGTAGCGGCAGACAAAGGTCGTCTTGTTCTGCTGCTGCTGCTGCTGCCAGTTGTGCTGCCACACCCTTGGTATGGACCCATTGGTGGCCGGCTGTGCCTGCACTGCCGTTGGCAGTGCATGCGGTGGTTGCAGCGCAGGCAGCGCACAGACTGGCGCCACCACTGATGCCGTTACGATTGTCACCTGCGGACTGATTCCCGACCCTGGTGCTGCCGACGGGAACCTCGCTGCGCTCCATGGGATAGCTTCAACATTCGTGCTGGGCGCAGTGCACGTCGAGGTGTCCATCGACATTGCTGCCACCAGCGGTACCTCCGCGCTGGTTGGGTCTACGTCCTCCATTGGGCAGTCTTCCTGGTGTGCGCTCTTGAGTTGAGCGAAGCCCCGCGGGGCAATCATAGTCGCGAACGACGGCCTCTCCAGGCTGTCGCGCAAGCAATCGCTCATGTTTGGATGACTCTCGGATGTTTGCCACGAAACTTCAGTAGTTGCCCCACGCGACCGCAGCGATGCTGTGCTTCGTGAGGGTGTGGCCGAAGGAGTGAAGAAACGTCGTTCACAGCGAACTTTTTTTGCGGAGATTCAGCCAAGCTGGGACGCCCGCATTCAGCGATGCTGTCGCCAGCATCGCGTCGAGTGTGCACTGTTGCTCAAGAGCCAGCCGATCTTCCTCCAGCCAATTTTGACTCACTGTATCGGTACACTAACACGCCGGTCGTCATCCGTAATGCTACGCTGAGTGCCACCGCTCAGTTCCGAGCGCTTACGCAGATGGATGCCCTCGCGGCCAATTACGGCGATGCGCTGGTGACACTCTCGTCTGCTAATGCATTCTCGTACGGCCGAAAGCGCGAGCGCGTAAGGGTATATCTCGATAGTCTGCCGCTAGCCGCGGAGGCGTGGAGGCGCGCGATAGACAGCGACGATGACCAAGCGGCTGCTCAGACCTTTTACTGGTTTGGGGAGCACAGCTCGGAACTGCAGTCTCTGCTCGATCTCTACCCGCTGCCGCGCTACGTGCGACCTGCGATGCGCTCACTCGAGCCCAGGCACTCGTCGGGCTACGCCCTCGGATCGCTCCTTGGGCTGGCGACTGCCGCGGCGCCGCTGGTCCGTTCGGTCACGCTTGAGGAGAAGGGCGCGCCTGCGCTGTCCTTCGGCGTCGCACCCGATCAATCTGGCGTGCCATTTCACTTCCACAACGACGGCTTCAGCGAAGTGCTGCACGGCATGAAGCGCTGGCTCTTCTATCCAAACCGTCCACCGCGCTTTCGCGAGAACGCAACGTCGGCGTCGTGGCTGCGACACGACTACCCGCGGCTGCCACGGTCGGAGCGACCACAGGAGTGCGTTGTTGGGCCTGGTGACCTGCTCTATTTCCCTGATGGTTGGTGGCACGCTATCATCAACGAGGGTGATGCGGTGGTCTTCATGTCGACCTTCTTGTGAGCATGAATAGAAGGTTAGAATCTGTGTTCACAGTACTAATACACAGAAAGTCAGCTGAAGAGCAGTTGTTGGAGTCAGAGGCAACAGCGCCGTTCTCATGGCCGTACGTCTCTCCGCTGAGGCGTCGCTCGGGGCATCGACGGAGCAGCTCTCCTTCCAGTCGGCGGAACAAGTCGTGAGCGTCGTCGGTCAGCGTCTCAAGTTCTGCCGCTGCGATGCACCTCTCGATCCAGATGAGACGCGATGGTTCAGCGGCAGCTCCGGCTACGGTATTGCGCTCGTCGCCACGTGCCCTCGGGCTGGCCTGTTTGCGTACACGGAGCGCAAGCTGCAGCCGCAGATCCAGATCTTTTCTTACCCTAGCATGATGGCCGGCGAAGTCCTCAGCGCCGACGACGTCCTCGAGTTCACTGCCATCGCCTTCCTTCGCTCGGGCAAGCAGATTGCGGCGCTCAGCGGGCTTCCGGCCCCGACACTGTTCGTGTGGAGCCTCGCCGGTGCTTCTGGTGTCGAGCTGCTGGCCAAGGCTGCCCTCCCCGTGCCCTGTGACGCTCTCAGCCTCAACCCTTCTGGTGACGGCGCGATGTGCACGCTCGCCTCCAAGAAGCTGCTCATGTGGAGCTTGCGGCTTGTGTACCAGACATACCTGCTCACGAGCACAGAGGTCGAGTTCGAGCAGGAGGATGCCGAGCATCCAGACACGTGCATGTGGAACGCCCATGCGTGGGGCAGCTCCGGCACGCTCTACGCCGGCGCCGAGTCGGGCACGGTCACAGCCCTCCCCCGGGGACAGCCCGCGAGCCCGGTGTTGCGCCTTGACAAGGCGGTGCGGGCCCTCGTGACCGACGGCACCCACATGACCGTGGGATGCGCGGATGGTTCCGTCAGCTGGTTCCTCCTGGAGGAGCTCGATGGTGAGACGCCGCTGTGGACCGTTTCGCTCGGGCGCAGCGCGTTGCGCTCGCTCGTGATGGCGCCCGACTACGGCCGGTTGCTCGCGACGACGGCGGACGGGGAGATGCACTTGATCGCATACACGGCGGAGGAGTTGCCGACCGAACCGGTGGCCAATCCGAACGAGGTGCTCGCCGTGGACCGCGTCGCCTCCTTCCACACCGCGCCCGTCGTGTGCGCCGCCATGCTGCCGCACGCCGCAGGCGGCGGCAAGGGTCACGACATCATCACCTGCTCCGAGGACGGTACCATGCGCTGCACCGACGCGCGCACGCGCCTCGAGGTGGCGCGCGTGATGACCTCCTCCGCCGCGCCACCCACGGGCATCGCGGCAAGCGCCGCCTCTCTCGTGATCGCGCTCGGCTCGGCCGACGGCGTGCTCCACCTCTACCAGCGCCACCTCGAGACCGCGCCGCTCGTGCGTCTTGGCTGGAGGGGGCGGCTTGGCGCGGCGGCGGTGACGCGGCTCGCCTTCTCGGCGGACGGCGCGTACCTCGCCGCGAGCTGCGCCGACGGCCTCACCGTCGTCTTCGAGCTCGCTCCGCACGCGTCGGAGCCGACGGTGCGATCGCACGTGAGCTTACCGGCCATGCCCACCTCGATCGCGTGGACAGCGGCAGGCAAGCTGATGCTCGCGATGCCCCCGAGCGTCAAGAGCCGTCTGCTGCTGCTCGACGTGCTCGAGAGCGCCGTGCCGAACGCCGACATGGCGCCCTCGATCGCACTTGCCTCGCCCGCCGTCGCCATCGTTGAGGCGCCGAGCCACTACGATGGGTGCACCGGTGGAGGCGCCACGACCGTCTTCGCACTCTGCCAGGACAAGAAGCTGCACGTGTACGAGATTCCCAAGGTGGGCGCCGTCGGTCAGGCGGTGCAGCCCCTCTCGTCGTATTCCAGCCACGAGAAGATGCCGACCGCCCTCGCCCTCTCTCCCGACGGCAACTTCGTCGCCACCGCGGCCAAGGACGGCTTCACTGTCGTGCGCTCGCTCATGCGAATCGAGGACCCGGTCAAGCTCGAGCTGCACGACTCGGTGCTCGGTGGTGTGGCGGCGCTTGTGCTCGTTCCCAACGTGTCGCCCGCGGCGACCCCAGGCTCGGCACTCGTGTACTCGTGCGGTGCGGACGGTGTCATGTTCATGACGGTGGCCAACCCCTTCGGCAAGAGCAAGGCGACGCCGCCATCGTATGTGCCGCGGCCGCTGCAGCTGCCCGAGGCCGCAGACAAGGAGGCTGGCGCGAAGACGGTGCTCGAGATCGCGGCCGAGCGCGCGAACGCGCCCGTGGCCGAGAGCGCGGCGCGCGACGCGCTCGCGGCCAAGGTGCAGGCACTCAAGCACGAGCTTGACGGATTGCTCGCTGCCAACGCGGCGCTCGCAGACGATGACCTCGAGAAGCTGACGGCTGCAGACTTTGTGATCAATGAGCAACAGCAGGCTGCTTGGCGTCAGGAGGGTACGCACAAGGTGAACGCGCTCAAAGCTAAGATCGAGGAGCAAAATATTACCAACCAGATCGTGAGCGACCGCATGCACCGCGAGTTCTGGCAGGGCATGGAAACGCCCCTGTCGACGCTTCACGGGTTGCCCGTGCCGGGCGCGCCGCCCAAGGGGATGCCTAAGTGCCTCTCGTACACGGTGCCCCAGCCCAAGCCGAGCGTCACCAAGGCACTCGAAAAGGTGAAGCTGCTCCGACGTGTCGAGTTGATCGTGGGCAGCTTCGAGGAGAGTGACCTGGGCACCGAAGGTGGCACCGCTACCCTCTTCGCTGAAGGCAACACCTTCGCGTCGGGCATCGGGCGCGTGCTCAGCAAGGCCGAGCTCGCCGCGCAGAAGAGGATGGCGGCCGCCACGGCCGACGCCGCGGGCGCACCTGCCGCCGCACCTGCTACCGAGGCCGAGGACGCCGCCGAGGACGCCAGCGCCACGCCCGGCGACGCGGCCGCGGCGGCGGGGAAGCAGAAGATCCTGCTGTATCCGACCTTCCAGCTGCACACGCCGTGGCGCAAGGCGGCACAGATGCTGCTGCACGGCGAGCAGCTGCGCGATCTCAAGATCGACTTCAATAACCAGCTCACCTCGCTACTCAACGCGAAGCGCGGCGAGCTCGAGCGCATCAAGGAACGGCAGGCGCGCATCCTTGAGATCATCAGTGAGCTCGAGCGGCTCGATTCGAAAGGCGATGGCGAGCCGACGGAGCGGATGGGCATCGAGCTCGAGGAGGAGCCCGATAAGCTGCTCGAGGTGGTCGATCAGGAGATCAAGTCGGCCAAGTACATATCTCCCCAGGAGCAAATTCGCCTCGACAAGCTCGCGGAGGAGAAGCGCGCGCGCGAGCTCGCCGAGTCGGGCGACACCCTGGGCAAGCGCGGCCTCAACAACATGATGGGCGGCACGCTTGAAACACGGCGCGAGGAGGAGGCCATCTTCATCACGCTCGTCAAGCCCGAGTGGATGGACACAAAGGACCCGAGTGAATTCACCGAGGATGACAAGAAGGAGATTAAGGAGTTTGCGGAGAAGCAGAAGAAGCTCGCGGCCGAGCGCGACAAACGCTCCAAGGGGTTGTCCACCGAGCTCCTCAAGACACGCCAGGAGATCGTCGACATTTGCACCGCCTTCAACGACCGGGTCAATGCGCTGCGCGACACGAAGCTCGTGTACGACAGTGCCCTGCATGAGAACGAGCTACTCACCATCCGGCTCGCGCAGGCGAAGCAATCGGCGACGGCCTTCCGGGCCAAGTCCAACTCGCTCGCCGACGAGCTCCAGAGTGCTCGCATGGCTCACGAGGAGGCGGCGGCCAGGCTGGCGGACTTTGAGGGCACGCGCAACGCGCAGGCGGCGCTCGTCGAGGAGTACAAGGCTCAAGACAAGGAGCTGGAAAAGGGGTTCAAGCGCGACTTCGCCGACGCGAAACGCATGGCCGACGCCGCACCGTCTCCCGAAATCTTTGATGCCCTCAAGAAGCTCTTCAACCGACGCAAGGTGCTCAACGTGCCCAAGGGCACCAAGGCAGCTGCGAAGGCCGGCCCGGCTGCCGCGAAGCCAAAAGCGGCCGCCGCGGCGCCTGCGGGCAGCCGCGCCAACGCGGCGATGCTCGTCGCTGTGCAGTCCGGTGCCAGCGTATCGAGCGACGCGGCCGCTGCGGGCGAACGCAGTGGTGTGTCGTACCCGCGGGACCCGTACTCGAAGCTCGACGCGCCCGAGACAGAGCAGATGGTCGAGGCGCTCGACGCGGCCGTGGACATGCCCGAGGGGATTTCTTTCGACTTGTGGGATCGTCTCGTCGAGGCGCGCGATACGAAGATCGAGGCGGAGGAGCAGCTCAAGGTGAGCACGGCGACGCTCGGCCGGATGAACGAGTTCTACGCGCTGCTCTCGGGCGAGGAGGAGCGGTTGCGGCTGCGGATCGATGAGCTCGAGCAGATGCTCAAGGAGCGCAGCCAGCAGGCGCTGCGTGGCGCGTGGAACCTCGAGCTGCCCTTCAAGCTCAAGCAGGGCCAGGTGGAAGTGGAGGAGGCGGCCGTTGTGACCGATTTCAGCACCGCGCTGCTCATCCACCGATCGGAGGTCGTCGACCTTAACCGCGAGATCCGCAAGCTCGGCGCCGAGAAGGTGACCATCCTCAAGGAGATCCGCGATTTCCGCAAGGGCATCGTGTACATGCAGTGGGAGGGTACCAAGGCTGACATGGAGGCGGCCGACCTCACCCAGCGCACCAAGGATTTCCAGCTGCTGCGTGTGACCAAGGAGCTGCAGGAGACGATCCGGAGCGGCGGCCAGGACAATCATGCCATCGAGAATGCGGCGCTGGAGCGTAAGCTCGAGCAGCTCAAGCTGTCGCACGAGGAGAAAATGGCCGATCTGCGTCGGCAGGTGGCCAAGATTAATTCGCTCATCGTCGACAAGCGCACCGAGATGGAATCGCTCAAGGGCCAGCTCGAGCAGCTCGAGGGTTCGGTGCTCGAACGCGAGATGATCTATGAGATCCAGTCCAAGAACTCCAATGCGAGTGGCGACTCGTACAAGCGCTTCGAGGAGATGCACATGAAGCGCAAGTTGCAGACGCTCGTCGGCATGCAGATGCAGGAGATTGGGCTGCTGCGCGAGGAGCTCGACCGCCTGCGCCGCCGCACCTTCCCCACGTTTACGCACATCGACCACCGGCAGTTGACGGATACTTGAACTCGTGGGCCTCTACACGAGAGCAATGGAAGAGGCGAGCGCCCCCCGGGGAGAGGCAGGTTGTGAACGTGTCGTGTGTGGCACCGCAGCGGCCAGGGCGTGTGTGTGGTGCCATGTGCGGGCGTGCCATGCGTGGGTAACAGGGGATCGGCGCGCATGGGTGACAGGGGAGTATCGCTTGACGCGGTTTCGGACGAGGAGCCGAACGACGCGTTCTTTGAATGTGCGCGTCGAGAGTGATGTGGGCATGCTGGCGCTGCCACTACGTGCCAGCGCGGTGAGTTGTGAGGGAAGTCTCACACTACTCTGTTCGCTCCTTTTAAGGGGGTTCTCTCACTCTCACGTCAAACACAAGTGACAACGTGTCGAAACAGCAGCTCAGCTCACGAGTCACGCGAACTCGCTACTCGGCGTTCCGCTTGGATGTGTAGTAGTGTTACGAGACAACGACATCTCCCCCTATGCCACGTTTCCCCCGGTGTGGGAGGGTGGGACACGACAGAAAACACAAGACGGGCGACGCCATGCGTGTCGCGATTGTTGCGCGACCTTACGAGATTCTCTCGTTTAATTCCAGATCTCTGGAATGACATGGCGCATGCGTCCCGCACACAGATATGGCCCTGACGAGCAATGCGGCACCGTGTCGGCGCGTATGCTCGGCGTGCCCGGTGCACGCCTGCGTTCACACTGAACACCAACACCTAACGGCGAGCTTGATTTTTGTGTGAGGGTGCTCGGTTTTTCCTGAGCGTGTCCACAGGCGGGCATTTCCGGATACTTGGTGGCGCCGCGAATGCAAACAGTGCTCACAACTGTGGTGCACGCTGCTACTACCGCCTTTGAGTCCATCGCTCCAGCGCAACATTTGCGGCACGAAGAGGCCAGCGAGGTAAGAGGTGCTGCGATTGCGCCTTGGCAGACGCTCAGCGAACAATTCTCAATCCTGGAGGACGAGCTGCGCGCTAGAATCTTCAAGATAGCTCAAGAGTCCAACTTTTCAGAGGCGATCGCCCAACGGCACACTGCCTTTCGGACGGGCAACATCATGCCCGGCTGCGGGCCGATGGCAGGTGCGGCGCTTGAGGCCGATGCAGTGCTGTGCGAGCTGCGCTATCGCCTTGTGCCCGCGAGAATCTCAGAGGAGGCCTTTTGGCGGTGCTACTTCTGGCACGTGTCGAATGTGAAGCTCGAGTTGCTACACGACTGGACAACGGCCAACAGCGCGCGGCGCGCGGCCGTGCTCGAGGATGACGCCATTCTTGCCTCCGATACGCCTGTTCGTGGTGATGCCGCTGCCGGGCCGCCGCAGCACCACATGGGCGGCGCAATCGCATTTCCCGCTGACGAACTCGATGCCGAATTCGAGAGGCTCGTGGGCAGTCCTTGTAGGGGGTAGAAGCGGGTAGTCAGGCTTCATTCACGGAATCGCCTGCTGGTCCCTCGTATAAACTCGGTTGGGCTGGAACACTTGCTCGTGACGTGGTTTCCCCAGGGCCTCGTGTAGGTAGGAAACAAACACTTCGTATTCTGAGGTTATCGACGTCCCGCTTTGCAAGCTTCCCCCGGCATGCAGTTTCGTTAAAATCGCATGGTAAAGTTCTTTTACGTTTCGACGTTCGCTTTTCTCCCAGGGTGCTGTGCCCCGTGACAATTGTCAATTCCCATGACCTTGGCTGCGGCGGTGCTCTTGGCTGCGGCGGTGGATGCCCAGGTGGCGGTCGGTCCTGTGATAGGCCTCGCAGGTTGGGCGCTTGATGATCCCGATCACCACAATAAAGTTCGGCCCTCGGCGAACGGAAGCACACTGCGTGTCACGAGTGACACGCGAGTGTTTTTGGTCAAGGATAGTCGTAAGACACTTTGGGCGGATCACGAGTACTTGAAGATTGATCTGCGATCGGGTCCGTTGCGATTCACGCTTGACCTGAGCGGCGTTCCGTGTGGCTGCTTGGCATGCGTTTATCTTGTCGCGATGCAAGACCCAAGCAGAACCTCTCCAAACTACTGTGACATCTACGGTAGCACCGGTGGCAAAGTCTGCCTTGAGGCGGACATCTTGGAGGCAAACAACGTCGCCTTTTCGACGAACCTTCACACGCGTGCAGGTGTGGGCCACGATGGCACCTGCAACGCGTGGGGCTGCCTAACCACGCTCGGACCCACGGCATCTCCTCAGGAAAGGAAGGCGTACGGGCCTGGGCGTGGCTTTAAGGTGGACACGCGCCACCCTTTCGACGTCGAGGTGAACATGGATGACCAGGGAGGCTTGAGCGTGAACCTGCTGCAAGGGAGCTCGCGCGTCGTTGCCTTTGATCCGCACAAGGCGGGTAATCCACAAGGGCGCGGGCTTCCGCCCGATGCCCTTCGCGCGTTTCGCGAGGCGATGGGGCGGCTGACGCTCGTGGCGTCCCTCTGGAGCACGGGTACGGCCAACGAATGGCTCGAGGGCAAGTGCATGGAGTGTGTCCTGGGGCAGGCGACGTACACGCTCTCCGATCTACGCCTGGGAAATCTCGGGCAGTTTCAGAACGTCCTGCCAGGGTTACCGCCGAGGAGCCCGCTGCCTTTGTCGCCGCCGAGGAGCCCGCTGCCTTTGTCGCCGCCACTTTCACCACCACTTCCCTCTCCGCCATCACCACCGCTTCCATCGCCATCGCCGTCGCCGTCGCCACACCCTGCCCAAGTACCACCATCTTCTTCGCCACCACCACCTTCCTCGCCACCAGCACCATGCTCGCCTTCTCCCCAATCTCCACCTTCTCCCTTAGCGCCGCACCTCCTCCTTTTGGGTTTCATCCTGCCTAGATCAGAGCCGAGCGCACCGGCGCTAGGTGTGCTCCTTGGCACGTCCTTGTTAGTTCTTGGCTGTGGGCTCACGCTCAGAGGACGACGCGCCCTGCGCGTCGACCAGCCGCAGGAGCGAGCGTGGAGCACGAGCGACAACGACAAGAGGCCGAGGGAACAGCGGCGGCGGCGGGAGAGGACGCCTCTCAGCGTGCGATCAAGCCAAGAATCACGCGAATTACGGGCCCCATGCAGCACCTCGAATAATGTTGCCTCGAATGACACGACTCGCGTCTATCAGCACGAACCAAACGCTGAATTGAGGTTCGTCCTCGACGATGGCGACGATGACGTCGACGAGTACGACATTTGATCCGCCAGAACGCACACAGAACGCAAAAGCACACCCGTAAGTCGTTGTTTAGTATATTTATAGTGATAGTCGTGAGGGCTGAGGCGCGCCACAGCCGCAGATGAGGCGCGGGGCCAAACGTCCCTCAACCGGAAGGGAAAGCGGAACCGCGTATCCAAATCCATGTATGAATCAGACGCGGAGACGGAGCGCGCCATTTTCCGGAGACGGGGCGCGTCGGGGGCGTACGAAAGTGGGGTCGATTTCTGGAGATAAAATCTCCGCTGTGCATCGCGAATTCTTTCGCTACAGCGATGGCAGCCTATGGCGCTGGCATGTCGCAGCACGAATTCATGTTGAAGGACGAGTGCCTCGTCGTCAACTACAACGACGAGATCATCGGGTCTGACAACAAGTACAATGTGCACAAGTTCGTCGCCGGCCAGCCTAAGGGCATCGTGCACCGCGCATTCTCCGTGATGCTCTTCGATGACAAGGGTCGGCTGCTGCTGCAGCAGCGCGCAGCGTCCAAGATTACCTTCCCACACGTGTGGACGAACACGTGCTGCTCGCACCCGCTCCACGGGCAGACGCCGCCGGAGGTCGACGAGGTTTACGACGGCAAGACCGAGCCGATGGGCATCAAGCACGCAGCCGTGCGCAAGCTGCGCCACGAGCTCGGCACCAAGGCGGGCGCGCTGAAGGCGGAGAACTTCAAGTACATGGGCCGCGTGCACTACTGGGCGGCAGATTCGGTGACTCACGGCCCCAATACGCCGTGGGGAGAGCATGAGATCGACTACCTTCTCTTGTACCAGATGCCGCCGGGCACGACGCTCGAGCTCGCGCCCAATGCTGATGAGGTGATGGCCGTTGACTGGGTGACTGCCGCCGAGCTGACTCGCCGGATGGAGGACCCGACGCTGCTGTGGAGCCCGTGGTTCCGCGTCATCGCGCGCGAGCTGCTCTTTGGCTGGTGGGGCGATCTTGAAAAGTCGTTCAAGCTCATGCCGTACTCGCCCATCCGTCGCTTTGATGCGCCGAGCGAGCACCGCAAAGGCGGAGGCGTGCACGACGGCGCGGCGGCCACCGAGCTCGCTGATCTCGCAGCGGCCGAGTCCAAGCTCGAGTGGACCTCCGCCGAGCGGCGCACGCTCACACTGAAGAGCGAGCGCGAGGCGCGCCGTCGCGACCTTACGAGCGCGACGCGCTCCAAGGCGGCGGCCGCGGCGAACAAGCAGGGCGCGTACGGCAAAGTGCCCACGCACTCGCACTCGAAGAAAGAGCAGCTATCGTACCCGCTCGAGATCGCATGCGGGCTCTACCTCAAGTTTGTACCTGGGGCGCTGCCGCTCAACCTCAAGGTGAAGCCCGACGACACCGACTTGCTCTTTTGTGATGTGAAGCTGGGCGAGGTCAGCCGCTCGTTCGCAGCTGTCATCCGGCAGCTGCCTTCGGACCTTGCGGTCGACATCCTTATCTTTTACATCGTTCTGCGTGGCCTCGACACCGTCGAGGACGATATGACAGCCTTCAAGGGGAAGGAGCACGTCAAGTGCGAACACCTCCGCGCCTTTGGCCGTGAGTACCTCGGCGATGAGAAGTGGAGCATGTCGGGTGTCGGCGAGGGCGCTGAGCGTGAGTTGCTTGAGGGGTTCGGCGCTGTCAGCCGCGTCTTCAACCGCCTGCCCAAGTCGTCGCAGGATGTGATCCGCGACATCACCATCCAGATGGGCGACGGCATGGCCGATTTCGTCTCGGTCGACATGGGCCAGGGGACGGTCTCGTGCGAGGCGTACGCACGCTACTGCCATATGGTGGCCGGCCTGGTGGGCGAGGGCCTCTCGCTCATCTTCGTGGGACGTGGGATGGAGACCGAGGCCTGTCTAGGGCAGGGTGTCTTCGTCTGGCCCTTCTGCAAGGCGCCGGCCGACAAGCCGGCGAACACCCTTGGGATCGCCAACTCGATGGGTCTCTTCCTGCAGAAGACCAACATCCTACGTGACTACCTCGAGGACTACGTTGACAACCGCGCCTTCTGGCCGCAGGACGTCTGGAAGAAATTCGCGCGTACCAATGACCTCGGCGAGTTTGCACGGCCGACGGCGCACGGCGCCGGTGCCAAGAAAGGCGCCTTCGATGCCAAGGCAGACCCGCTCGGTGCGCAGATCGTCGGCATGGGCACGCGCACGACGGGACTCGACTGTCTCAACTTCCTCGTCGCGGACGCTCTCGAGCTCGTGCCCGACTGCCTCACGTACCTCGAGATGCTCAAAACACCCGAGGTCTTCCGCTTCTGCGCGATCCCGCAAGTGATGGCCATCGCCACGCTCGAGGAGGTCTTCGACAACCCGAAAGTTTTTACGGGCGTCGTGAAAATCCGCAAGGGCCTCACCGCCCGGCTTCTGCTCGACTCCGGCTCGCTCGACGGCGTGTACGTGTGGTTCAACCGACTCGCGCGCCGCATCGCCTCCCGCTGCCCGAAGAACGACCCGTCGCGTGAAAAGATTCTCAAGGCCACCACGGTCATCGTCAATCTTACCCAAAAGAGGGCCACGGCCACTGAGCACAAATTGCTGGCCATGCGTATCGCGGTGCTCTTTGCAATTTGCGCTGCCGTGATGGCGTTCTTTTTCCCGAAGGCTCTCGGCCTGCAGATGAAGTGAGCGTGAACTGCCAGAGTGGGAATATGTCACGTACACGTTCGATTGGCAGGGTGCTGCGCAGCCTCTCCCCAAGCCCCGAGCGCGGCCGCCGGGCATGCAGAGCCGAGGTGAGTGCCAGTGTCTGCGAAGTGTTATGTGTCCTGTGGCGAGAGCCGAAGAGAGAGCCCAGATGCGGGCGCCGACGCGGGGGGCGGTGGCGGTGGTGCGTGGCGCGGTCGGCCCGGCCACAGCGCACAGGGCGCGTTTCCGGCGCCGGG
>Ga0164295_10002561_pt1 | contig 14911 bp, 15 predicted proteins | sample GEODES006metaG_FD_111798 | JGI IMG/M metagenome (GOLD analysis project Ga0164295, IMG submission 111798) | Oligotrophic lake water microbial communities from Sparkling Lake, Wisconsin, USA - GEODES006 metaG | ecosystem: Environmental > Aquatic > Freshwater > Lake | place: USA: Sparkling Lake...
ACTACCCGTGTATTAGGAAACGATAAGATTACAATTGCCAATGGAATTTATTATTACTTTAATAATATTGTACTTTCCCATATTGGACAAACGGAACATTTTAAATTAGTCTCTGATGCATTCACACTAAAATTTGTAAATAATTCCACATATACCAACAATTCTGACTATACAAGTAAAACTAGATTTACATCAAACAATATTAACACTTGGTTAACATCAACAGATGTTCGTAGTATTATGTTTAATCAGTTGAGAGGGTACGCTTATGTAAATAGTGGAATAGATAGTATTGTTATTAATAGAAGTAAGACTACAGGAGAATTTAGATTATATTTAGATAATATAAGTTACGCAAGTCAATCAATTGCTGACATTTTTAAGGGTAAACAAGTAATTTTAAATAGCGTTATCTCGGGAAATTACACATATTCCTTAGGACTTAAATTAAATTTCACTGAATCAATGCTTTCCGCAATTGATAATACGACTTATACAATTTCTGTAAGTATTGCAAATTATTCAGTATCTGTTATTACCAATCCTTATAATGAAACTATAAATGGCATTGTATCTTTTGGAAATTTAATTACAAACCAAGATACCCTACTAACAAAATATTTTGCGAATGTAAAACCTGCTTCGATTAAATCGGAACAAATAAGTTTAAAGATTGAATATAACGTTCCTGATATGAACTTATATAACGGTACTACGTATATTGGAAATCCAGAAGGTAACACTGAATGGAGTGGTATGGATACTGGCACTTATATACATAATACATTATTAAATTCAGGATATGATGTTATTCCTGCTTTCAATATAAAAAGAGATTCAACTAAAAATGTATTTTATAATTCATATACTGCATATTTTGTAATTACTCCTCCAGTTGTTAGTGTATATGGTGTTACTGCACTTTCAAATATTACTGATTTATCGAACATTAGTACTCAAGTGTCAACCTATATTACATCTTTTCATATTAACCATACTGCCAATTATAATTATGCTTTTACCGGTTCATATTCTTATAACGATAGTTATACTAGTAATAAAGATATTACATTTTCATTTAAAGAAACAACTATAAAACCATATTCAGAATATAAAACCGTTAATTCCAACAAAAAACATTTCAGACTTGAGGGTAACTACGTTACAGTTAAATTATATGCAAATGGTATTGGATATGGTACCTCACTTGACCATCCAAAACGTGTAGATAGAACCGCAACCTGTATTGAAGTGTTATTTGATAGTAAGATAATGACACAATTAACATGTAGTAGTTTTATAGATGTTACTTCTGAAGGTTTTATTAATTATATTGATTATAACCAATTTTTAATACCAATAAACATTCATAATAATAATAAAAATATTATATTTTCATTAGGAAATCCATTTACTCCACCTAAAATAATTATTAACCATAAATATTATTTAAGACTCCCTTCGAATAAAGGTTCACTTGCATCATTTTATCAATCAAATATACAATATCATAATGGTCACTATTTTATTAATATTGATAAATTTGAAACTGGAAGTATTACTGATTATGGAGCAATTCTTCACGACCCTTCAAATATTGATTATAGCATACTTGTAACTGAAAATACTGTAAATGAATTATTATTTCCAGTTTCGAAACATTATACGAAACATATTGATATTAGTGCATCAGATATGGTAGACAGTTCTGGAGTAATTCGTAATATAATGGATATTATAAAAGATATAACCCCAGAAGACATTACTGATTGTGGTAGCTGGACAGTTGATACGAATTTTACATTACAATATGTAGGAATTACTCTTTCTGCAATTACTACAGTCGGAAGGGACAAGATGAAAGACCTATTTAAATATGATTATTCAAAGTACATTACATCAAAATCGCTTTATATTTATCTTCCAGATATGATACAAATTAAAAATCGTCTTGGAAATACAGTTTATCGTGTTTCAAATGGTGGAAATGTACATGCTCCTCGTATATCAACTTCAAATCTTGCATTATTCCGTAATCAGTATACTAATAATCAAGCCAATGGAATTAATGGTTCTGGTGATATTCAATCTATTTTTATTCAAAATTCATTAATGGATGATCAATATACAAATGTCAGTAATAATTAAATAATGCATATTAAATAATATTTTTGATTTATATTTATACTATAAATCAAATTAAACGTAATAATAATGAGGTATGGTATCCTTTATCCAGTTTTATATTCATATTTTCATTCTTTTTATTAAACCGGTTTTCTAATATAGGTAATATAGCAGAATCAATTGTCAGTTCGGTATCTAGTTTAATATGAATACCGTCCGAAATATAAATTAAATCGCCATCAGTAAATCCTTTACAAATATCATGTGATGAACTTTGCATTGGTCTATTCCCAAATAAATCTAATTCGTTTATCTTATATAACATTTCTGAAATATCCTTTATTTCGATATATCCATTTAATGCGTCTTTTATTTCGCCGGAAAAAGAACAAATTCTTTTTTCATGTAAAACAGAATATAAACAATTCTTATTAAATACCCCATTATTAAATTCAATCTGACTTTCATTCGTAAATAATGAAACTCCATTCAATGTAAATCCAAAATAATTATTTATATAACTTTGATAATCGTAATACATAGAATCAAATGCACCAACGGATAAGATATCTTCCTTTTGAACGGTATTTAATAACTTGTCTGCGGTAATAATAATTTGATTATTATTAAACTCTTTAGTCGTTTCATTAAATCCTCCTAATAATCCGTTTAATAACTCCGCTGGAAATAATATCTGTACTGCATTCGTCATATCATATTTACCTAATTGTCGTATTGGCTCTAATTTCATAGCATATGATTCTTTAATCGAAAATCCGCCTTTACCCGTAATAGCATAATGCGAGCCATCATATATTTTTTTCGGATTTCTCTGATATGTATTATATTTTTTCGAGTTCATATGTTAAAAGGGGATATAAATATATATCTTTGAATACTAATGAATATAGATCTCGACCTAAATATTAATAATTATACATTACCAGATTTAGAACGTTTTCTCCAATTAAAGCCAAAGTATACTTACTCGGACGTTGAATTAAATGAATCTAAAATCCGCGACCAATTATTAAAAAGCGGGCTTATTGATAAGCGATTTAAAGGCGACTTGATTCTATTTTTAGAAACCGCTAAACGGTGGATATTAGCCGCAAAATTCGACAAGGTAGCTCCTACAACTATTCCTAAAAATAGAATATTAGACCCTTATTCAAATGTTCCGATATCAGAGGTCCTACCTACGAGTAGATCCGATAATTTAATCCAGCGACCCGATACCCAATTTATTCATACGAAATCCGACGAGTTTTTTCCAGGTACGCTCAATCCGTTAAATACCAGAATTATTACAAAATGTTTAAATATCGATACGCGATTTCGAGAGAATATGTTTCAATCTCAAAGTTCGGATTTTTTACTCCAATTACCATTTAAATTAAATAAAGTGGTTTCGATGCAATTATCTGCAATAGAATTACCGATTTCATTCTACGGAATTTCCGCTTCTTATGGGAATAATCAGTTTCAAATAACAATTCTCCAAGACCCATTATGTGAATGCGATTCATTTAGTAAAACGATTATTATTCCAGATGGTAATTATAATGCTAGCGATTTAATATATAAAATCAACGAACTTTTACATGACAGCGGTGATATTTTTTCAACTATTCATTTTATATTAGATATTAGCGAGACTGGTTCTGGAACTGGAAAAATCAAAATAGAACCGATTGCGGGTTCATGCGAAGAGATTATACTAGAAATTATCCTAGATTTTAATCCAAAGGCAGATAATTGTAATCAGCCTCTTAATACTACCCATATTGGAATCAATCTAGGATTTCTTAAACCACATTATTCGGGGTCAACCCACTACATTTCAGATACATTAATCGAACCCGCATCTATAAGATATGTATATTTAGCAATTGATGATTATAATAATAGCGTAAACGACCATTTTATCTCCGCATTTAATAATACGATTCTTCAGCCGAATATTTTAGCTAGAATTTCGATAAAGGGTAGTTATTTTAGTTTAGTCATGGAAAACGACTTTTCTGTTATATCTGAACCTCGTAAATACTTTGGACCCGTAGATATTCAAAAACTACATATTCGATTATTAGATGAACACGGTAGAATTATTCAAATGAATAATGCGAATTACTCTTTTTGTTTAAATTTCAAAATATTATATGATTTATAAAAATATGGTAATATATATAATGAGCGAAGCAACCTTGAAACGTAAAACATTTGCGAAATATAATAATAGTAGTGTTGGAACCGGATTTTCTTTAAATGGAACATTACGAAATCAAGGATGGGTCGGACAAGATACCCGTGGTCGTAGTTTACCTAAAACCTTAATGAAAGGGAATGTGATAAAAGGTCATGGTGGTAATTATGGAACATATCAACAAAAAGATATAGTTGTTTCGGCGGTTACATCCTTGAATGATTCTTCGGTTATAAAATCATCGAGTTTAGATACAAAAGGGATGATTCGAACAAAATATCGTTGGATATGGCGTCCTAAACCTTATAGTAATACAAAACAAGATACTACTCGCACAACACTTAGTCAGTCGGAATATATTATAGGAAAATCCATAAATATTGTAAATATTATTGATATTTCGTATTCTAATATAAGCTCTCTCGCATGTTGCGAAAATTTACCGAAAGAGGCTCGTCCTAAACCGACAACGAACCCTCAACATGTACAACCACGTTACCCTGGTAATTATACCAAAACAAATATGACAAGGCCCGAGAGAAATAATCCATTGATGGGTATTTTAGGAGGTAATTATATTAATGTTATAATGCCCCAATCGACCTACGTAGCATATTTAAATACTGGTTGTAATGGAATTATAGATGATATTTCTTTAAATGCAACTTGTTCTCAAATACGAGAGATACAAGATACGTTGAAAACGCCACTTATTAGTGGTACGCGAACATATTAAAAGATAAAATTGATATTTAATTATAATAGTATATCTAAAATATAATATTATGAATAATTCGAGAGAAGAAGAAAAGCAATATATCGATTCTCTCGATAGTAAAGAGAGACAAGCGTATGAAATCGCAAAATATCATCTTGGTTCGTCTTTTCATCTTATAAAGAGTAATGGATTTATTGAATGGAAGAAACTGCGACCTAATGTGACGGGAGAGGCGCAAGTAAAGACGCCTTAAATTTCGCCCAGTTCATTCGTTCCGTTTGACCTCCGGTTATTCCATCTAGTAAAGATGACTTAAACCCTGTATTTACCGGTTCTGACTTCTGACAAATAGAGAAGTTACGGAGAGTTCCTAGATAAATAAATTTATTACGTAGTATATCCTTTTTTTGTTGCTGCGGTTTTTTATTTATTTGTTTAAATGTATTTATTTGCGCTTGTTTATTTGTCCTTGTGGAAGATGTATTTTCTAAAATATAATGTATATTTAATGGTGTCTCAATATCTTCCGGTAAAACAAGTTCGTCTATAAAAAAATGCGCGCAATTATATAACATTACATATTTCATTGCAACTGCATTTAATATATCATAAGATACTACATTCTGGTCACAATAATAAGAAAATCCTAGTTTATATGCATCATAAAACATTATAATATTACCTCTCGGAGTAGATGTGATTTGGATTCTAGATTTCCATGTTTTTTCTATATTTGTATTCAGATTTTTCATATATTCTTGAAACGCGTTTTTTTTATAAAAAAGGAAGCAAATATTCGATGATGTTTTCTCTCGAAGTAACCAATCTAAGAATCTCCTTTTTATCGGAATAATAAATGTTTCTTCGTCCGATATCTCTAATATCTTGGTTTTTACTGGAATTCTCCATTTTAAGTACATTTGATAAAAATATTGATAAATATAAGTCGTCCAACTTTGAAAGAATGAACTTATATAATTCCGAAACAATATATTCATTTATATAGACGTTAAATATTATTATTTTTATATGTTTTATACCTTTTCTCATTTATGCCAGTTACAGATTTAAATCTGTACCCCCTCTGAAGTTCTAAATTCAAATCTGTAACTGGTAACTTAGTTGAAAATTCATCCGATGTGCGAATTGAATTATCCAACGGTGTAAATATTATTACTACAAACAATTAAAAAATAATTTAAATTGATTAATTCATTTTATTTTTTGAATTCAAATTCACTTATATAACCATTTTGGTCTATTTTAGTAGAATAAAATGTAAATGCACTTATATAAATATGTCAAATAATAATTATAAAATATCAATATGCTATTTTGGAATGACAAGATCAACTCGTTTTGTATATGAATCGCATTATAATAATGTTTTCAATATATTAAAAAATAATAATATAGAATTTGATATATATATACATAGTTGGAAAACTGATAAAAATTTGATATGGTCGAATGAAGTAAATATTCCAAATGACTACGAAGAATATAAATTTTTAAATCCAACAATATATCAACTTGATGTTCAAGATGATTTTTTAAAAAATATAAATATGGAAGATTATTTCAATGAAGAATTATTTAACATTTATGGTGGAAATACACACGATGAATGGTGGCCTCAATTAATTAGAAATCATTTATGCGCGTTAGAAAGTCAAAAACGAGTAACTGAAATTTGTTTGAATACAAACAAAAAATATGATTTTATTATGTATATAAGACCAGACGTTCAAATATACGACCCCTTTCCATTAGATTGTTTAAAAAATATAAAAAAAAACGACATAATAATACCAAATAATGAACATCATGAAGGATATAATGATAGATTTGCAGTAATACCATTTAATAATTGTGAAAAATATGGAAAAAGAATAGATGAGATAAAAGAATTTCGCAAATCACAAGGTAGAATCGTATCTGAAAAATATGTAAAATATATAATAAATAAATATTATGAAAATATACATTTTATTCAATTTGATTTTAAAATTATTCGACCAAACGGAAAACATTAGAAATGACTTTTAATTTTATCTTTCCAATATTTCAAATATAATTTATGAATCCATTTATTTCTTAAAATAGGATCATCATAATATTTACCATATTTTTCTCTCCAAAATATTAAATTATTATGTGAAATAGTATTTTCATCCCATTTATCAATAATAACTATTGGAAAATCACTATAAATATCATCAAGCGTAGAATGTTTAATTATTGGAATAAAACCTACACAAAGAGCTTCCCATACTTTTGGACACGGGTCTATACCGCCACCATGAGCACATATAATAAATGGATACGACTGTAATAATTTCCACCATAAATCTTTTGAATAATTATTAGAATTTATAACATGTTCCTTCCAACTAGTATTATTCAAATTATTTATGAGTTCTCTATCTCCTGGTCGATTTCGATGTATAGAAATAACTTTCAACTCACGTGATGTTATTAGAGTATAATTATTCATATATTTTATTATATAATCAATATTATAATTTGGCATTTCTCTTGGATTTAATCCAAGAGGTAATGATGATGTTTTTTCATGAATTTCATCACGATTTTCAATATAAAAATGTATTAATAATGGATGATTTATAATATCATTATATGTATTTTTTATAAGTTCTAGTTGTGTTGATTCTTGCCAACGAGGGTCTATTTGATTCGGAAAAGTTAAATCTTCTCCTGTAATAATAAATACAAATGGATTATTTATAGTAGATAATACTTTTTTTCTAAAAAATATTAATGTATCCCATGCAGAACATGTTTCATTATAATCCATACGTAAATGATATATTTGTTTTTTTAAATTTTTAATAATAATACTACCTTTATATATTTCTACATCACTTATAATATTAATTCCAAAATCAGTATATCTAGTAGACATTAATTCAAACATTTTATAATTATATATTATAATATTTCTATATAGAATATTTTTTAATTAATTCCGGAACTTTATTTGCATTCGTATTATTAAATGCCGATGTCTTATGAATCCTATGTTTCAATAATATTTGAAAACAATTATAAAATTTCTTACTAGCTTTCCATAATCTCAACCATAAATCGTAATCTTCAACTCCATCAAATGATTTATCCCAATGACATAATTCTTTTCTTATCAAAGCTGTACTATTTATGACTGGATTCACCCTTAAAAAATCAAAGCTCGATATATCTCCTAAAGGAATATATGGAACCGTTCCTATAATATCTCCAAAATAAATACACCTAGCACCAATCACATCATATTGTCCTATAAATTCACTCTGTATCCGTAATTTATCTTTATGCCAAATATCGTCTACATCTAAAATCGCAACATAATCATACTTACAGTGCCGAATCATTTCATTCAATACATCCGATTTTCCTTTGATAGTATAAAAATCAAATACTTTTATTTTGGGAGACCGTTGTTCATATTCTTTTGCTCTTAAATAAATCTCTGAATCTTGAGGATGACCATTGATACCTATTATAAGTTCCCAGTTTTCAAACGTTTGCTCTAATACAGAACCAACTGATTCTTCGATAAATTCAATTCCATTATAAATCGGTATCAAAATACTAATCATTTATTTATTATTATAAAATATAATAATAAAACGGACCAAACGTTATATTCCTTCAATTCAAAATTCTTTGAAACATGAACCAATTATCCAATCCAGGCGTTCTTTCTTTATATAACTGAAAATACGATAAATTTGAAAAAATACAATCAATAACAATACATTGGTCATCTTTCACTAAATAATCGTTTTTGAAATATAATTCTAATTTCGCATCAAATGTCTTATACCACCAATCAATCAAGGAACTATGTAATATAAAAAAACCACCCGCTACAGACATTTGGTCGGCAGCAATCGGTTCTCTCGGTAATCCAATTTCATTTTTATTATTCACTACTTTAAATAACGCATTTGTATAGGAAGAATCATTATTCACATATGCATAATGGATTTTATTCTTAGATAGTTCGCCGATTTTCACTGGATTTGCCCACTTCTGTAGTTGACTCGTATGTAAATCCCCTCGTCCGTTACGAAAATATCCAATATCCGTCCAACCATAAAATTCCGTATCAAAATATTTTTTTTGGTTTGTTTCATTCACAAACCATATTTTCTCAGACCATAACATATTTACTTCCCAATCGATACGTGTGTTTAATAAGTTATTTTTTTCGTGATTTTTAATCCAATAGTCCTTATATTTATAATTATAAAATTCATGTAATGGGCGTATAATAACCATAATCCTCGGATTCTTACTTTTTGGAATATGAGGAAATGTATTTTCATCCGTATAAATAACCAAATTAAATTCATTCACAATCGATAATAAATTATTCATCCACTGAATATAAATGGATGCATCAAATTTCGATTTGATAATATAGAAGCAAGTAGAAAAAGTGATTGACATAATAGATATATTAATATATTATTTATATTTATTGAAACTATATTGAAAGAAAACAATAATTAAAATAATATAGATAAAAAAACGCGTATTTTATATTAATATGAACGCCATCTTATTATCTGGACATTTAAAAACATATAGAGATACATTTGAAGAATTTGTTGATAAAATAGTAAAACCAGCAAATGCCGATGTATTTTGTTTATTTAAAAGAAATACTTCTATAAAATGTAGAGAGTCAAAACAACCATATCCGCACGACGAAGAAGAATTCATAAAATTGTGTTTAGGAGAACATTTAAAATCACTTGTTTGGGTAGATGAAGTAGAAAATACCGAAAAATTAATCGAAAAAGGAAATACTATTTTACAAACTCTATGGTTACCAAAATATGGAAAACAATGTGAAAGATTAGAACATTGGATGACTATAAGAAATACAGTAGATCAATATCAACGATTATCATTAGCTTGTGATTTAATGAGTGAATATAGTTATAAAAATAATATAATATATAAGCGCGTACTTAGAGCACGTCCAGATATATTACCATTAAATGGTAATAAAAATTGGCATATGTTAGATGTAGACACAACCGATATATTTTTAAATCCATCATTAAAATATGAATTTCGAGATATGTTATTTGTAACTGGTCAAGAAACTATGGAATTTATATGTAAGAATTTTCCTGAAAAATATTTAACCTATTTACCAAAAGATTATCCGTATCTTACTATTTTATCACCAGAATGTCAATTAATGCAATTTATGATAAAAGAGAGAAATCATAATTTTTTTTACGCACCTTTTAGTCCTAATTGTAAATATTATATGGTTGAAAATAGTAATATAAATATAATGACATATTCAAATCTTTGGGAACCAATTATAAATAATGAACTATATCAAAAAAAGAAACTATTTTTAAATGAATTATGGAAATTATAATATAAAACTATTTAAAAGTATATATAAATGATAAAAATATTAACGTCTGTAGTGAATAATCCTATTTTTATAGAAATTCAATATTATACTTTAAAAACATATATGCAGAATGAATATGAATTTATAATATTTAATGATGCAAAAAATTTTCCTGATTTTACAAACGGATATGATATAACAATAAAACAACAAATAACTGATTTATGTGAAAAATTAGATATAAAATGTATAAATATAGAAAATAATTATCATAAAAATATGAAAATAAATGATAGACATGCTGATGTTTTTAATAAATGTATATTAAAATATCAAAAAGAAAATCCATCAAAATATTTATTATTAGACAGTGATATGTTTTTAATAGATTATTTTAATATAAACGAATATTCAGAACACAATTGTGCTATTGTTTTACAAAGTAGAAATAATAACATTACAAACTATATGTGGCCAGGATTATGTTATATTGATTTTACAAAAATTGATAATATTGAATTATTAGATTGGAGTTGTATAACAGCTGCATTAGAAACACCAATACCAGATGAACCAGAAGGATGTGATTGTGGTGGAAAAATGAAATATTGGTTAAAAACACAGACAACTGAATTCCCAATATGCGATAATATAAGACACAGTGAATATAATACATTCAATAAAGATAATATTTATTATATTAAACATTTATGGTCTTTAAGTTGGGATGAAAGTGAATATCCCGAAAATATAAAAATACCACACTTATTAGATTTATTGAAAAGAGATACCCGTAATAAAAATGGGAAATTTTTTTGTGAAATATATGATAAAAAGTTTTTACACTATAGAGCAGGATCCAATTGGAATAATGAAGGTATGAATTTCCATAATTCTTTTTCTTTAGCACTAAAAAATATTATTATAAATAAAACATAAAAAATTATTCATATAAATAAATATATGAATAATATTCAACAGGTCGTTCTATGGGGACATAAATTACATAGTCATACACATAGTTATATCCATAATGCATTTGTTATCGCATTCAATCATCTAGGATATAAAACATTATGGTTAGATAATAAGGATGATATTTCAAACATTGATTTTACCGGAACACTCTTTATTACTGAAGGACAAGTCGACCAAAATATTCCTGTTCTCTCAAATTGCTATTATGTTTTACATAATTGTAATATGGATAAATATTTCGTTTTACCTAATGAAAATTATATCATTTTACAAGTATATACCAATGATGTAATCAATAAACATAATGCAATTGAAATAGATAAATCTACCCTTACGTATTTCAAAGATAAAACATTATATATGCCTTGGGCAACTGATTTATTACCAGAACAAATAAATGAAAATATTGAAAAGGTCAAAAAGGACAAATTCAATGTAGAAAATATGATTTCGTTTATAGGTTCAATGACTAGACCATGGGTATATGTAAAGAATTTTTGTGAAACGAATAATATTCGGTTTGAATGTTATGGTGGAAATTCAAAAAATCTATCCGTAGAAGATAATATATCTTTAACCCAAAAATCAATATTAGCCCCTGCGTTTCAAGATGATTGGCAGAGTGCCAATGGATATATTCCCTGTAGAATATTCAAAAATATTAGTTATGGAAAAATGGGAATTACGAATAATCCGACTGTTTATGAATTATATAATCGAGAGATACTATTTGATAATAATATATTCAATGCATTACAAAAAGGATTGATATTTGAAAAATTACCAAACGAGAAAAAAAAAGAAATCATTATAAAATTAATGGAAATAACGAGAGATAATCATACCTATTTAAATCGTATTGAACAAATTTTTCGATGTTTATACCAGTGAATATTTAATATCTAAGATCCTAATTTACGTTTGTTCGTTCTTTCTCTCGGCGTATCTTAAACAATTCCTCTATTTCTTTCTCCAAAACATTTATTTGTATCCGTTCATATGTATTTAATGGATTATCTGGATGTAAACAAACTAGATATAGGTCCGTGATTTTCTTTCCATATTTCGTCTCTAGGATTTTCTTATAGGTATTTAATTGTAAGGAATAGTGCCAATAATTCGTATCTGGTAAATGTTGAATACAGTCGATTTTCGCATATTTTTCGTTTCCAAAACAAGTATCATGGTCGTATTTGATTTCTTTTACGCGTTTCCAGTCATATATTTGTAGCGTACCGTCTGGATTTTCAAAAACCATATCTATTGAACCTGCGAGTTTCAGTTCTTCGTCATATACTACCCATTCTGTTCGATAGGGTTTTAATTCGGGAAAATCTTTCAAGAAACGTTGGAAAAATTCGAATTCGAGAGACGTATTTTCTACCGGAAGATCGTTATAATAGTATTCTATATCCGCATGCATCTTTGTTCCCGCCATAGACGCTTCTTTTCCTGAATTGGCCCATAGATTTTTGATATCTTCTCTCGACATACCATAATATTTATAGGTAGGGTCGTTCATTTTTTTCCCTTTTAACATTGTTGTTATAATACTATCTGCATCGAATTCTTCGAAATAGCTATGATTTAACGTAGTTACCGAAATATATCCTCCTTCCCCATTTACGGTATATATATGCGGTCCTTCATCGAAATGGACGTATTTATCTCTCGGATGTTCGTTTTCGATAGAAAGTTTTACAGGGTTCATCTCTCGTGATGTATAATATAAAAAATAGAATTTATATATTTTTTATAAATGTAATCAATTTTATTTACGAAAGAATATAATACAATGTATATTCAATTTATAGATATTGCTATAGATATATAAATATATAAAAACTATTATTATTTAATACAATGAATTTTATAAAAGAGGATATTATTACAACCGATAAATATTTACAAGCTTTTCCAAAACTATATTTTAAAATAGATGTTATAACTCATAATTCTCCAGTAATTTGGAGAGATAATATCGTTTATCCACCAGAGTCCAATTTACCGATTATTATTTCTGGACATGGTGATTATTTCGTGGATGATAAATTAGTAGATTTTTATAAACCCAAATATTGGTTTACCGTAAATAAACAAACAACTAAATCAAATGTGTTTTCATTGCCATTAGGTATTACGAATAATACAAATGAAAGTAATCTACATACAATTTACGGGAATTTAGACTGTATGATTCAAGTAATGAATGAAACTATAGAGAAAAAAAATCTGGTATATATGAATTTTAATATAAATACATATCAAACAGAGAGACAAACCGTTTGGAATTTATTTTATGATAAATTATGGGTTTCTATCGGTTTAATAGAAAATACCTTAGAAGGACGAATACGATTTCTACGTGATATTAAATCCCATGATTTTGTATTATGTCCGAGAGGAAATGGATTAGATACTCATCGTTTATGGGAAACTCTATATATGGGAAGTATTCCTATTGTAAAAAGAGATATTGGTAATTCGGACTTTAATGATTTACCCATTTGTTTTATAGATTCTTGGGAAGACGTAGATGTAGAGTTTTTGAAAAAAGAAAAGGAGAGAATACAAAATCATTCTTGGAATATGAATAGTCTAAAAATTAACTATTGGATAAAGAAAATACAAGATATAAATTAAAAATATATTTTATCTCTCTCTATATTTATTTTTGAGTATAAGTATATAATCAAAAGTGTTGAATGACGTGATTCCAGTCTTTTAGTTTGTTATAAGAATCGATTTCGTATTTTTTCGCTAGATTTTTTGAATATTTAGTTATAAACAGTTCGTCGTCTAAATGTTTAAACATCCTTCTCTCAAATAATTCACTAGTATCTAGATAAGAATCGACCATCGTTTTATTATTCACATACATATCATAAATAATTCCTCGATTCACGTCATATCCCGCAAGTAAATCCGCCTCTCTTACTATATGATAAGCCATCTGATACTGATTTAGATAGGGGTATCCATGACGCTTTACATAAGAATACGACATCGTCGAAATAATCGCTAGTATTACTTCAATATCTCTCGACGGGAATTTATCTTGTAAAAACGTCTGAATTCGAGAGAGTCCTTCGTCTTTATCCATATATTTTCGGTCGCACATATCATGTAGAATTGCTGCCGTATAAATAATCCGTTTTTGCGACCATAAATGCGGATAATTAAATACTTCTTGATTATATATTTCATTCGATTTTAAGAATACATCCATACTATGGGATATTCCATGAGATTCGTCTATATTATATAGAGAAGTCGTTACACGAACAAAATTAAATAGTGAAGAAATAAGTCTCATCGTAAAAAAATAATCTCTCAAAAATGAGAACAATTCAAATCAATTTTATATCAATTGTTTCATATCTACTTTTAGCTTTGTAAATAACCATTTTTTAATTTCGGAACTTCGCTGTTTTGGCGTTTTTCCTAGACCATTCGCCTTTCTCATATAAAGCAT
>Ga0164295_10002562_pt1 | contig 14909 bp, 4 predicted proteins | sample GEODES006metaG_FD_111798 | JGI IMG/M metagenome (GOLD analysis project Ga0164295, IMG submission 111798) | Oligotrophic lake water microbial communities from Sparkling Lake, Wisconsin, USA - GEODES006 metaG | ecosystem: Environmental > Aquatic > Freshwater > Lake | place: USA: Sparkling Lake...
CTACTGCGCCGCCTCTCAGCTCGACCACGCGGCGGAGCGCGCCAAGGCAGCCCAGCCGCACGTGCGCGGGATCGCTCTCGCCGTGCGCGCGCTCGTCGGCCTACGCGCGGAGCTGCCCGGCACTGCGCTCGAGGATCTCAACGAGGCCCTTGGCCACGTGGCCACAACCCTCGACGAGTGCATCCGTCATCCCTTGCCGCCACACGCACGCCAGCTCGTGTACTATGTGCGGGGCACGTGCCTGCTGCGCATCCACGATGTGCCTGCCGCGGTGAAGGAGCTCGAGCTGGTCGATGTGCGGCACGCACTGCCAAAGGCCGAGGCCGAGTCGCTTGCCATTTTAGGGTACTCGCGCCCGCTCGTGACTGCGGCGTCCCAGGGCAGCGCACTCGATGAGACTGCGGCGCATGCGGCGCGCGTCGCCCTCACGCTGCGCGCGCAGCTCGCCGAGGCGTCGAGGTTGCAGCTCGCGTTCTGTGCCGCTTTCAATTTGGGACTGGGCTATTGGCGCCTTTGCCGGCCGGCCGATGCGCTACGTGCGCTGCTGAGCGCACAGCGGTGCGCGCATGCACTCGCCCGCCTTAGCGTCGACATCACCACCGCGCCGCCGCCGCCGCCCGCCAAGGCCGGCGCCAAGGCGCCCGTGCCGGCGGCGCCCGACAGCGAAGCGCTCGCCTGGCCCGTCGGCGCGCCGCCGCCGCTACGGGCGGGCGCCGCCGCAAGCGCGCACATCGTCTGCGCGCAGGCTCTGCAGCGGCTCGGCCGTTCTGTCGAGGCACTCTCTCACTTTGAGGCAGGGCTGCAAGTGCAGCCAGGCTGCCTCGCGGCCCTTCTCGGGCGCGGCGATCTCCACTTTGATCGAGGCGAGGTTCGTCAAGCGCGGCGCGCCTATTGCCGTGCAGCCTCGGTCCATCCGCTCTCGCCCGCGCCGCACGTGCGACTCGCGCGCTTGTACCACCACATGCTGCAGGAGGAGACGGCGTCTCGACTGGTGACGCAGGCACTTCGTCTCGACCCGAAGGATGCGGGGGCGCTCGAGGCGCGCGCGGCACTCCGGCTGTCGAAGGGCGAATCTCACGGGGCGCTTGCCGACCTCACGGCCGCGCTCGCGTCGCCCTCGGCGCCGCCCTACGGCACGTCCCTGTGGAAGTCGCTGCATTGCGAGGCGGCCGCCGTTTACGCCCACATGGGCAACCGACACGAGGCGCTCCGGCTGTACGAAAAGGCGGCGGGCTGCTTGTCGGGCTCGTCGAGCGCGCTGCTCGGGCTGGGGACGCTCGCGCTGCACCAGAAAAAGTGGGCGGACGCGGCAGCCCACTTTGATGCGGCGCTCACCCTCGGGGCATCGGATGAGAGCCGTTTCGCCCTCGACGACGGCCAGCTGGTGCCGGCTGAGTTGTTGGCCACCGCCACCCTCCCCCCTGGCGCCGCCGCCGCCGCCGCCGCCGCCGCCGCCGCCGCCGCCGCCGCCGTCGATTCGCCGACCGCCCGCGGCGGGGGCGGCTTGCTCGCTGCTCTTGGCGGCAAGGGCGCCGGCAAGGGCGCCGGCAAGGGCAAGGAGGTGGCGCGCGACGCCCTGTCGCGCCTGCGCGCACAGCGCGGCCGAGCGGCGCTGGGTGCGGGCGTCGCCTACCTGTGCCTTCGAAGGATCGAGCTCGCGCGCTCGAGATTCCTCGAGGCCATCGTGCTGCGCGGCGGCTGCGGGCGTACCCAGTTCAACCGTGGCGTCTTCCATCTGGTCGCCAACGAGCCGGAGGCAGCCGAGGCGGACCTGCTCAACTGCGTCAAGTTGCTGCCAACGAATGTGGAAGCGTGGGTGCGCAAGTCCCAGGCGATCGTGCGGCAGGAGGCCACCTTCGGGTCCGGCGGAGGTGCTCGCAAGGTGCAGCTCCTGATGGACTATGCGAACGCCCTCCTGATCATCGACTTCGCGGCCGAGCAGAAGCGCAAGCACGAGTACGCCAAGGCCGAGGCAGCCAGGGACGAGCGGCGTCGGAAGGACAAGGAGCTCGACGAGCAGTGGCGTCAGAGGCAACGAGCCGCCCTGGACGCGCACGTCGACTCGATGGGCGGGCCGCCGCTGCCACCAGCGCTCTCCTTCGGGCCCGAGGCCCTCGTGCACAAGTACGGCCCGTCGCCGACGACAGCCGGCACTGCGGTCCTGGCGCAGTCCATGGGCGGTGGACCTCCGGGCAAGCAACGACTTGCGGTCACCCTGCCGCCTGGGTTGAGGCCGGGGGAGGAACTCCTGGTGCAGCACGCGGGCCAGCAGTACCGGTTCACGGTGCCAGCCAGCCTATCGACGGTCACCCAATGCCTGATCGAGGTGCCAAGGGCTCCGGACCGCGGAGCGACCTATGCTGAGATTTGGCAGGGCCGCGCGGAGACGTACCTTTGGACCTCGCAACAAGTTCGAGCGTCGGCGGAGCAGCCGCAGGATGACGCCCAGGACGACGCCCAGGTGCAGGACGACGCACAAGAACCGGCCCAAGACGACGCGCCCGCAGAGCCAGAGGAGGAGTAGCGCAGGTGCAGTACCCATTAGGTGAAGCTACAGGGCGACAGAGGTACAGGGCGACGGTGCGAGGCGATGACGCGGATGAGCGATCGCTGCGTGCCTCGCCCCGCTGCGCGTGCTGTGCGATGCGTTCCGATGTGTTCTTAGAAGCTTTTTATCCCTCCAAACGTGTCCACAACACACGCGATGAGAGTAAGTGTCATCTGTCCGTTAGGCCCCCCTCGGTTTCAGTTTCGCCTTCGCGTCCTTAGCCGTTGCTGCATGCAACACAGTGCGGCGAAACGGTAAAAGATCCATTCAAGCGCCCCTCAAGCGAAAATGTGGACGCCGCCGCGAGTGGGCGTCACAGCCGACGCGCATGCTGAGTACGCCGACGATGACGTGGACCTGAATGAGTTTCGGGATGTCGAGCAGGACTACTACGCTGCGGCGCGCCTGCAGGCGGTGGCGCGCGGGCGGTCCGATCGGCGAAGCTTGGCAAAGGCCGGCGAGGGTGAGGCTAAGGTCAAGACGCAATTGCCTGCCATCAAACGTACCTACGGCGCATCACCGCCACGAAGCAACGGGATGACGAGCGTGCACCCCGGCTCGCCCTCGTCCGAGTATTCGCGCTTCCCCAAGACGCACGAGCGCAGCCCGCAGCATTTCGTACCTGACTCGAAGGCGCAGGAGCGCTTTTGGGGCAGCACACAGGCGTCCCCAAGCGGGGTGTCGAAGCCTGGCTCGCCCTCGTCCGAGTATTCGCGCTTTCCCAAGAAGACGGAGCGCAGCCCCCAGCATTACATACCCGTCTCGAAGGCGCAGGAGCGCTTTTGGGGCCGCCCGCAGGTGTCCCTCGCAAAGGTCGCTGGCTCGAGGCTCACCAAGGTTGAGGCGGATCTCGTGAGCGTGTTCAAGAATCTCGAGCCGGAGATGCCCGAGAGTCTCGTCGTGCCCAACGCGCACTCGTCGAAGCCCGCGGGGAGGGCGAGGGGGGTGGGTATGCAGTGGCTGGTGAATGAGTTCGCAAAGCAATCCGGCGTGCCACACATGCGTGAGGCTCTGTGCGCCGCGCTCGCAGTGCAGGGAGCGATGGAGCCACCATTGACCTCGCCAACGCCAAGGCGGCAGGAGACGCCATCGCCGAGTGCTCGTCGGCACGCGGTGTCGTGGCTACAGCAGGCGGAGGCAGAGGCATTACCCGCTATGACACCGCCGCTGACGCCGCCGCTGACGCCGCCGCCGCCGCCGCCGCCCTCGCCGCCGCAGATCCGTCTCGCGTAAGTCAGGTTTACCTCAAGAATGCATCACATTGTTGTATCGGCCTTCGCCATACCCAGGAAAACATACAGCATGCAAACCTTTGAAAACGACTGCCCCGCCTCTGGGTGCGGTGCACGCTCCGTCGGCATGAATAATCAATAATCGACCACGAGAAACCAAACGACTGAAATGTGCAAGAAACGTACCTCCCCGCATATCAACATATTTTCCTGTAAGTCTCCGACGCGACCCAGTCACGCGATCCCAGCTCACCCCCGACGGGCTAAGGCCCGCTGCGCGTCGGACTCCGCGTATTTGGAGTATGCGCCGTCCCCGCACCATTTCCGGCTCGCACACACGCACGTGCACGAAGCACGACGCTGTGCGCCCACACTCCGTGCTCGAGGAGCATAGGAAGCGCTGCGAGCTGCGCTGCTGCTGGCATGCGCCCTCCGTTTCTGACCACCCTCCCCGCTCCCTTTCCCTTTGCTCCCCACCATCCTGCGCTCCTGTCCCTCCCGCTCCCCACCTGCACTCCTGTCAGCAGTCAGTAGTCCGCTTCACCGAGCTTGTTACTTGCTTACTTCTCATGGCGAGCTTACGTCTCGTTCAATCGACAGTGACAATACGAGCAAGCACTGCATCCCACAGCGCAACGCGCATCTCAAAGGCGTGCTTGACCGCCTTCTCTGCCTGCATCCAGTTTGCCCGTGCGCAGTCGTCCTTGGTGTCGATGCCGCATAGCCGCTCCACCAGGGCGATAGCAAGTGGCCCGTGGTCGTCGCCATCGAGCTCAATGTGGCGCTCGAGGTAGTACTTGAAGATGGTGCACGCCTGCAGCCCCGAGTCGTCTTCGCCTTGCAGCAGCGCGGAGAACATCGTCGGTATCACATCCTCTCGTCCGAATGTGAAGACTGCCGCAACCTCGGCAATGCTGCCGTTCTGTGCGAGGTCCATGGTGGCGGCCACGTGCGCCGCGGCAGCGGGCGGAGCGCCCAGATCTTCCAGCAGGCTCGACAGAGCCGCGCCTTGGCACGGCCACGTGGCAGCTCCAGATTCGGCCATCCTGCTGCTCCCCGACGCATCGCTCATCGCCTCGAGCTTGGCGAGCCAGGAGCACATGGGTGCGGTGTTGGCGCCGGCTTGCACCATGGCGCGCAAGTAGAGTTCGAGATGGCTGCCGTGAGTCTTGCCATCCTCGAACACATCGCACTCCTCCTCGAGAACAATCTCGGAGATGAATCGGCGCATCGCGGGGTCGGCCGTTGGGCGCCACGGCACGCAAACACACGTGAGATGCGCCTGCAGCCGCTTGAGCAGTTGAAAGTAGTCATAGACTGCCCAGACGTGATGCTCCATGAACACGCGCAGATCAAGCGTACGCAGCCGTGTCGCCGTAAGTTGCTTGTACAGTGGGTGCCTGGTCACGCGCATGCGGTGCACCTGGATGGCGTCGACGAGGGCTGCCGTCAGCTCCTTGTTCTTGAGTCGGATGACAATCGCATGGCGAGTCGATGGGGCCGTGGTAGATTCCAGGGATGCGAGAACCTGCTTGGGCACCAAGTCAGGGAAGACCTTGGCGACCTTCTTAGCGAGGAACGCAGAGTACTCCACGCTCCCATCGAATGCACATGAGATTTTGGTACGACTCCAACGCTGCTCACGGCTCTCGTCGTGGTCGTCGCAAGCGCCGTCGGGTGGCACTATTGGCAGCGCTCGCATGCGTGCCGACCAGTTGGGGTCGTAGAAGAAGGGGATGCTGAGTCTCGAGGCTCGAGACGTCAGGTTTCTCGCACGATGGTGGCGCGACTTGTACAGACCGTTCGTGAGACGGTCAAGCACGTCGCCAACGTTCATCACGAACGCGCCGTCGATGTGCGGCACGCGGGTCCATCCGTGTTGCGGATGGCGGAATTCGAGGCCAGCGGCGTCTGTGAGAATCATCGTCCACAGCCCATAGTCGCTGTGGGGGCCGATACCCCATCTCGTCTCCTCGGGTGGATGGCGGCGGGCCATCTTGAGCGGGCTCTCATCCTCTCGCTCAGAAGGCAGGTCTGCTGCCTCGACGGCCGACTCCACTGCCGCGGCTTGTGCAGGATAGTGGAAGCAGCGCACAAGCGCGACAGCATCTCGGTGCGTCACGTGCTTCTGGATGTAGTCCTCTGGCAGCCCTAGCGCCAGGGAGATCAGATCCATCATCACGTCACCGAGCTTCTTCACCGCTGTGGTGTACTCCTGCAAGATTCCACGCAGCTCCGGGAGCTGTTCATCGGGGAGCACGTTCTGGCCCCATGTGGGCAGTCCGGCGAGGCAGCGAGGATTCTTCGGGTCGTGCTCTTCTCCACAGTAAAGGCCCTCCTTGAAGTCCTCGATGCTGCCAGAGACTGAGCGCTCACCACCTATTGGCATGTAGCCGCGCCACGCCGCACCCCCGCCGCCTTGGACGAGGTCAACCTTGGACTTCACATCGTCGGGCAGTGCAAAGAAGGCGTAGGCAGCTTCGAGCATCCGCTTCATCAACGCGTTGTCAAGGCTGTGCCCGACACACACAAAACCTCCCCATCCCCGAAGCGCGTCATCTAAGTCTGCGACTACCTGCGCGCGTGGTCCGCTGATGTCAATGACCGGAAACGTGCGGCCGTCGTCAGTGCCGCGGATCACGGTTGCACACGCTGAGCTGGGCTGTGGTGTGGCGTCCACGGAACGAAGCGCGTCCGCCATGCTCTCGGATGGCGCGGTCCTCCCTTCAGAAGAGGGAGTTCCGCGTGATCCGTCTCGTGCGCGCTTTCTACGAAGGCGCGGCTTCAGGTCAGTCAGTCAGACAGTCAGTTTCGTCTGAGAGGGGGGCGTATTTTGGGCATAAATAGGTCAGCATTCGCGCGGTCGACGCGCCGATCTAATTTAGCAACAGGACCACACATCTTCTTGGATCTTGATTATTAATATGGCGGGCGGGAAACTCGGTGGCGGTCCAATGCCATTGTCCAATGCGGCGGTCGTCCGGGTCGTGCCCTCCGCGAACGGAGACGGACGTCTCGGGAGAGCGCGCGGTTTGAGGTGGAATCAACATTCTTCGCGATGCACCGCAACGCACCGCGCCGCCCCCGACCGCCTTCGACCGCAAACGACCTGTGACGCATCCAACAGACACCATGACACCTCATTCAGTATTCTGGCGTCATGCGGCTCGCACACGACTGTTGGCGCTGATTGTCACTGACTGCTGCACGCTGCTGCACTGATACCCTCCAATTCTAGCATCATTCCCATGTGTAATCTCGATTGTAATAGCCAACGCCCTCTGGGCCCGCCTTGAAGACGAAATTCTTCTTCGGGCCCGCGAATTTCGGTGTCGGAATGAATGCACGCGTGTCGTCCATCGCGGACACCTTCGCGGACACCTTCGCGGGCACCTTCTCGGGCGCTGCCTCCTTCTCCTCCTGCTCTTTCGGCATGGCGGCAGCCTCTGCTGCCACCGTCGGCACAGCAAGCACCTTGACACCCTCCTCTGCGATCGCCGTCCCCGCCCAGACCGTCGCATCGACTGCAGCGCCGAAGATGGCAGCTCCGAAGTCCAAAATCGTGCTTGCGTCCGTCTCGGACTTTGTCTCCGCCCCTTTCCCAGCTTTGCTCTCCACTTTCTTCTCCACCTTTTTCGGAGGCGGCGCCTTCTTCTCCACCGTCTTCTCCCCCTTCTTCTCCTCTGCTCGCTTGAGACGGCGGACTTCTCCACGTTTGCGGAGAATGGATGCGCCTATAACCGCCAGGACAAACGCAGCGGTTGCAGTGACGGCGTTGCGCGTGCCCAACGCAGTAATAAATGACATCACGCTCGCCCCTGTCTCGGCCGGCCCTGGCCGAGGGGCGACCGCCTTCACCACAGCTGCTCGAGGCATTGCAACAGAGGCCTGAGACCGCCAATGTGGAAGATAGTCAGAGCTACCACCAGCAACTACTGCCGATCGCCGTAGGGCGGGAGCCAAGGGGCCTGCAGTGAACGCGCATGCAACGCTCGCGACCGCAAATAAGCCGACAATGCGAATCGTGAAGGCCACCATCGTGCCCCCGGGGTGAGACGAATTCGAGAATTAATTAGCCGTTACACCTCCCCAATTTTGCCATTATCTCATTCACGGACGTTCACGTTAAATTGCCGAACCTAACCAGTCGATTACCTCATATCGGCAAGTCGCACGACCACAGAGGTCCCGTGGAGACACAAAGCAATTTTGCCATTATCTGAAGGTGACTTTCTTATGAAGTCCCAAACGTCGTCCAACTACGCTCAACTCCCAACAAGGCGTATACAGCCGGTCCCGTAAGTTTAGCCGCCGACGAGGAGCCGACTTCGATCTTCGACTTCGTTCGTACCAAACTTCGTAAGTAAAGTCGCACACATCTACTGCCTTTTGTACTGTACACGCAGCGGAATTCGAGGTTTGTACGAAACCAGTACACACAGCGCATGCGCCGCGCGCCGCCACAGCGCCAGCCTACTCGTAGTTCTCATGCTAGTATTCCTGGGCCCCATCGGAAGTATAAGGTTTCTCACTCTCATGCACGCGCCGCACGTGCACGCGCGCGGAGTTTTTTCAGTTGCTCTTTTCTTTCGCGCTCCTTGCCTTCCTCGCTGCTCTCGTTGACCTGTGCCGTAGCTGCACCGTGGCCATGTTCATCCTCATCGTCCTTGTCCGCCACCGCCGGTGGCGCCGACGCACTCGTGCTGCCTAGAACAGCATCCTTCACGTAGCTGAACACGTCACTGGCCTTCTGTGCCACATCGTTCACCACATTTTGGATCGTGTCTGCATAGGCTGCCCCCTTGGCGGATTGCGAAGGGTTATTGATAAATTCAGAGATGCGCTCGATTTCCTGAGCTTCCACTTGGTCCACGTGGACACCTTCCACGTGAATGCGTCCTCGCGAGCGCGCCTCGGAGCACACGCCGGGGAGCGTCTTAGCATGCGCTCTCAGGCGCTTCAGCTCATCGGGCTTATCCTCGAACTGTTCCACCACGGCTTGTGCGATGCCGCGATCCAGCAACGCGCGACGGAGCGCTTTGGGAGTCGTGTAGGCATCGATCTCCTTGGACGTCATCTTCTTGTGCACGTGCGGCTTACTGTGAGCTCCCGAGCCCACCGTCGCGGTCGAGTGCTTCGACGCGAGCCGTGCCTCGAGCAAGCCGTTCTCTGCATCAGCAACCTTTGGCGCTCCAACTTTCCGTGGGGGTGCCTCTCGGGGCGCCTCTCGCGCCTCGGCTGCAGCCCGCCCGTGCTCCTGGAGACGCTCCTGTGGGGGAACAGATGAGGGATGGAATTGCCGCTCATGTTCCTGCAGACGCCGTTCTTCGGCTCGGCGCTCCTTTTTCTCCTGTTTGCGTATCTCCTTGTCGGTCAGGGGAGTGTCCTCGGGGCTCACAGCTGCCAGTGCGCCAAATTGGTTCGCTAGGCGTCCGGGCGCAAGCGCTGTTTTGGGCACCTCCTGCTGCGAACGTAGGGCTACGTCGCCAGTCGGCTTCGCCCCCTCACCCTTCTCCTTGAGCGCCGCGGACGATCGAGTGACGACCTCCATGAACCCTGTCGAGTTCGCCCGGATCTCTTCTTTCTCCACCTCGGTGAGGTGTGGAGTGAGAAGGCGCTGATCTAAGACCGTTAGCCGGCGATACCACTCCACAAAGCTGATCTTGGGAAGGTTGCCACGCCTTGCCTGATCTTGCCTTAAGAGCCAGTCCTTACGAATCGCCATCGCCTCCTCCGAGATGACCTCCGGGATGACCTCCGCGTTGACCTTCACCACCACTTCGGCTCTGGCGGCGGAGGCCTCGGCAACCGCGGACACGCTCGCAGGCGCTGATTTGGGCTCAGGCGCGGCGTCGATTGTACGGGGCTCCTTAGCGACAGCCAGGGCAGTGGCGATCTTGGCCGCTTGGGCTCGTAGAGCGAGTTGATCAGCGACCGGCAACTCCAACTCGGCGCCTTTGGCCGCCAGCTTCGCCCCAATCCCGGGCGGCTCAGCAGCAGGCTCAGCAGCAGGCTCAGCAGCCCCGAGCTTAGGCACAGGCTCAGCAGCCGGCTCTCTTGGGTAGGGTGCCAAGGCTTTTGAGGGAGGCGGACGAGAGGGATCGGGCCGCCCAACTTCCTCATCAGGAGGAGAGCAGCTGGCGGCTGTGGGGAAGCTCGGAAGGCTCTGCAAAGCTTCCATGGCAGGTAGGGCAGTTGGCGACACACCAGCGGCGAGGGCCACGTTGGGCGGTCCGGCGCTCTCGGCACCACATGCAGGCAGCAGCTGAGCGGGGAATGGGAGGGCCTGCGGAGGCAGGCTGCGTGCAAGGTGCGTCAGCGCAGATGACGGCACGCCGGCCGCCATCGACTCGAGAAACTTGGTGCCCTCAGGCCCTGTGAGGCTCATCATGAGTGCCGAAGACGTGGCGGACGCAAGATGCAGGCCGCGGCCGCCTCGGCCGCCTCGGCCGCCTCGGCCGCCTCGGCCTGCCTCCAGAGCAGCTGGCAGGGGCAGGGCATGTACTGCAGTCATCTCCGATGCAGCTCCTGGACGTGGATGTACTGCAGCCACCTCCGATGGTGATCCACCTGGCGTTGCAGCCATCAGAGCAGCTGCAGCAGCGACCGCGTGCACCAAACCGCGGCCTCCGCCTCGGCCGCCACGCCCTCCGCGCCCGCCTCCGCGTTCACCATGAGGCGCACTGGGTGTGAGAGCATGCCCTGGAACGGGTACCGGTTCAACGACAACGGAGGGAGCCAGTAGCTCCGGCGTGGGCAGTGTCGGTGGCGTCCGTGGTTTGGGTGGCGCAAGAGTGATGATTGGCGGCGCTGGTCGCGGGGCGCGGGGCAGCGACAAGATGACCGGCTTCTTTTGAGAGCTACCGCCCCCAGCGCCGCTGCTACCGCTCCCGACGCCGCTGCGGGCGTCGTACTGGGCGCGACGGGCGTCGGGAGCGTCGTACTGGGCGCGACGGGCGTCGGGAGCGTCGCCGGGAGCGTCCAGGCGCGGCGCCCCTTGCTTGATGACCGTGACCCCCACCTTCTGGTCCGAGCTCGTCACGAGCCTGATGTCCTCGAGCTCGTGCTGGAAGTTGCCGTTGAGCCCACGGTACTTCTCGCCGTGCTTCTTGGCGGCCTGCATCTCGCGATGGTTAATCTTGCGCTCGGCGGCGCGCAAGGCCAGATGTTTCGTCTGGGCCACCGAGATGAAGGACGTGTTCACACTTGAGTTCTCGAGCTGTCCCACGTTCTCCTCGACAAAGTCCTTGTTCTCCGGCAGGTGGAGCAGCCGGCACACGTCGTTGCACTTGTGCGAGCGCAGGAACGCGGCGATCCCATTTCTACCCAAGTCCGTGGCGCCAAACAGGTGCGGCGTGCCAAGATCGGAATGGATCACCGGATCCGAGAAGAGGAAGGTGTTGGGCGAGCCGTTGAGCGAGCCGTCCTTGTCGAAGCATCCCTGCAAGTCGCACACGAGGCACCGGCCCGCCGTCCCGTCGGGCCCCTTGAAGGTGGATTCTGGCCGGCCGGAGAAGTCAATCGTCCAATGCGAGAACGCTTGCGGCACACAATCGGACGAGAGGCGCACACGCCCATCGCCCGCGGCGGCGTCGCCGCCCTCATCGTCGAGCTCGACCGTCTTGACCACGGCGCCGAAATTCGTGTTCCACTTGCGGAAGGTACCTTCAATCTTGCGCTCCGCAAAGAGCGAACGACGCGGGATCTCATCTGGATCTGCCTTCTCGCCGGCACGGCGCGTTACGCGCCCCGTCTTGATGAAGCAGTGGTTCATGTACGAGACGCTCGGAAGGCCGTCTATCTCGAGAGCCTCGGCATCGTCGTTGAAGCGCTTCGCGAGCATGTGCGCCGCGTGCTGCGTGACGAGCGCCTTGCGATGAAAGTCGTCATCTTCGTGCTCCGCGCGCTCGTGTCGACTCTCCTTGACCACCCACTCCTCATCTTCAGTGGTGAAGCTGTTCTTGGACAGGAAGAAGGCTACGAACGCGTTGCGCTCGCCGCCGTGGCCAAGTAGCTTGGACGAGATCAGAAGGGTGTGCCCTTCAGGCAGCCTGAGCAGATCCGAGTTAAAGTCCCCGAGCCTCTCTGGCGGGAGCAGCACCTGATGAGGGATGCGATCAATAGGCCACCAGAGGTCATCAGAGGCTATCAGAGTCGTTCGGGTATATCAGAGGCAATCATGGAGGTGAATTAGCCTCTCTGGCGGGAGCAGCACCTTGCAGTCCTCGTAACGGTAGAAGCGCTCGCCCAGGGAGCGGTCGACGCGACGCAACGCACGCTGCTTCTTGTCCAAGGTCACTGAGACCGACGAGAGGCGAGAGACCGCCACAGACGAGGCAAAGGTGGTCACGGCCGTCTCAAGCGCCTTGTACCCCTCTGGCCCGCTCACGGCGCGGTACTCAGCCACGCGCGCGGGGTACGCCTCTGCCATCATGCGCAGCATCGCCTCATCGGCCTCGCCAAAGCCAAGGAGCGAGAACTGCTCGATGTAACTGCCGCTCCGCTGCACTGCCTTGTGCAGCTCCGACAGCGCCTGCCGTAGGTGCGCGGGCAGCACGCGCTCATCGATGTGATCGGAGGGCTTGCCGTCGGAGAAGAAGAGGATTGACGTCTTGGCGCTCTCCTTCATGAAAGGGGCTGTGAGCTCCACCAGCTTGGCGAGCAGCTCGAGTGCGGGCAGGTAGTCGCCATGCCCTCGAGGCTCGTCGATGGCGCGCAGGATGCGGTCAGCGAGACTATGATCGAGCGGGAAGAGGGCAAACGGGGGCCTCGTCGAACCCCTCTGGATCTTGATCAGCGACACGCGCTCGTGCGCCTGCGCGCCCGCATCGATCTGCGTCTTGAGGAAGTGTGTCGTGAGCAGCCGCTTAGCCGCCTCTGTCCGTGAGATGTCGCCCTCAGCGGTGCCCGTGTGCACATCGACCTGCCGCATCGAGGCGCTATTGTCCACCACGAGAATGGTGTGGGCCGAGAAGCAGCTTTTCGGTCCAAGGTCGACAGGCAGCTCGCATTCCAGGGCGTAGAGCGAGGTGGCCTCCTTCATCGTCAGGTGGTCGAGGTGCTCTCGGCCCCAACTCAGAGCCTCACGCCAGCGCCTCTTGCGAGCGTCATCGAGGCTGTCCTCGTCGACACAGTCGAGCTGCTTCAGAGCAGCACGCAACACATCAGAGCTTGAGGCACTAGAGTGAAGGGCCGTGATGAGGGAGTCGAAGGACTCGGCCGGACGCACGGTCGTACTGTCGAGCGTGGCTGAGCTCAATCCCGAGCTCAATCCCGAGCTCAAGGCCGGACGATGAGCGACTCGCTCCACCTCACGCTCTGCCTCCCCGATGCTCTGCTGCTCCACATGAAAGTGGCTCTCCTCTGGCTGCTGCTCCTCCCCCTCCCTTCCATTCGAACGTGTTTCGACGCTTGTGAAGAAACCACCCTCCTCCCTGCCCTCCCCCTCCTCTCTGTCCTCCCTGTCCTCCCTGTTCTCCCCCTCCTTCCTGCCCTCCGCTTCCTCCCCCTCCTCCCCCTCCTCCCCCTCCTCCTCGATCACTTCTCCTCCTCCCCAAGCCCATTGTGGCTCAAACTTGTTCTTCCCGAGTTGCTCGAGTTGCTCGAGTTGCTTCTTGTTCTTCCCGAGTTGCTCGAATTGCAACTTCAGTTCCTCGAGTTGCTTCTTGTTCTTGACCCCCTCCTCACCCTCGTCCTCGAAAAGCTTCGTGAGGGTCTTCATGGTCGGCACAGCGGAGCTTTTGGTCGGCGCTGCCGTGGGAACCTGCGGCGAGTTCACGTGTGCACGCAGCAGCTCCACGATCGACTGGTGCACGCCCTTCATCCCCTTGGTCTCGGCGATGGTCTCGGCAATGGTCAAGGGGGTGAAGGCGGTGTCCCGCATGCTGAGCATCGGGTCCGCACGCCCCTTCACGAGCTCCTTCACCGTCGCCAGATGACCACGGTCACACGCCGCGTAGAGGGGCGTCACGCCATCTTTGGTGTGGAACATGTCGGGCGCAAACTGCGCACGTAGGAGCAGCTTGAGTGCGTCGACGTGGCCGTTGTACGCGGCCGCATACAGCGGCGTCGCACCCGAATCGTCGACCCACTCGCGCACCTTGGTCCGCTTCTTGAGGCTCAGGTTGCTGACCTTGTTGAGAAGGGGCTCGAGCTGTCGCGTATCTCCGCCCTCGAATGCAAGGCGGAAGAGCTCCGAACCCAATTCATCCACACTCCAGGGTTTCTTCTTCCCCGGGTTAGCGTCCTCGAGCCTTGACGAAACATTCCCTTTCGCCTGCCTCGCTTCAACCGCCTTCCTGCGTTCCTCCCGCTCCTTGATTTCGGCCTGCTTCTTCTCCTCGAGCGCCTGCCGTTGCTTCTCCTTGGCCTCGCGTAGGATGGCATCCTCCCGTGCCCTCTCCTTCGCCGATGTTTTCCTCCGCAGTTGTTCATCCTCCCGTTTCCTCTCCTCCTTGTCCTTGCGAGAGAGGAACGCTTCCACCTGTTGGTAGAATTGGTTATCCGCACTATAGAATTCTCCGATGAAATCTCGATTGTAGTTAACGGAGTACTCCCGTAGATTTGCTTGCAATGCTTGCCGACTCTTCGGCACGAGTGCCAGGCTGTTCCAGTACTCGTACCCTCCACCATCCGCTTGCTTGGAGGACGGGGTCATCTTGAACCCATGGACGAGGGTCTGCAGAATAATCTTGAGCACAAAATCACGCTCCTGATCGGATTCGCATTTCTTGTACGAGGTTACCATCCAATCGATCACGCCCAGGTCGAGCTGATTCACCATCACATGATTGTCTGTCAAGGCTTGACTTAATCGAGGTGGCAACAGCTCCATCAGAATCGTAGCAGGGCAGTTGATCCATCCCTTCCCACCATCAAACTCGACGCTAACACGAGTCGCCTTATCGTCCACCTGAGAGCTGCAAGGGCCAAGCACCGTGCCTGCGTCCCCAACAGCGACTTTACCAAAAGCGAAGCGAGCCGCCACGCGGTCGCCCCTCCGGTACCCGCCAGCGAGCCTTGTCAGATTGAGCTGAGTCGAAGCGATGTAGTTGATCCGTCCCTTCCCACCATCAAACTCGACGCAAACACGAGTCGCCTTATCGTCCACCTGAGAGCTGCAAGGGCCA
>Ga0164295_10002563_pt1 | contig 14905 bp, 15 predicted proteins | sample GEODES006metaG_FD_111798 | JGI IMG/M metagenome (GOLD analysis project Ga0164295, IMG submission 111798) | Oligotrophic lake water microbial communities from Sparkling Lake, Wisconsin, USA - GEODES006 metaG | ecosystem: Environmental > Aquatic > Freshwater > Lake | place: USA: Sparkling Lake...
CTTTGATAACTCTGCGATCTTTTCCATAATTTGATTGGTCGCAGTACGAAGTACTGCTTGATCTGTTGAATCACCAGTGAAGTACATTGGCTCACCAAATACCATCTCAACTCTTCTAACCTTTGGCACTACCTGCCCAGTTGGTTGAATCTCAGCGGTGTTATACATCGCCACTGGAATAATTGGCGCCCCTGATTCAATCGCCATTCGAGCAATTCCAGTTCTACCTTTATAAAGCCGGCCATCTGGAGATCTTGTCCCTTCAGGGTAGATCCCGATGCAGTGATCTGCTTTTAACAACTTCAAGCCAGTCAACAATGCCGCTTCACTTCGTTTGCCACCAGAGCGATCAACTGGCACCTGACCTAGAGCAATGAAGGTAATTTTCTTGATAAAGCCCTTTATGCCTGGCGAGGTGAAGTACTCACTTTTTGCTAGGAAGGTTACGTTGCGCGGAACAACTAAGGGCATAAAGATTGAATCACTAAATGAGAGATGATTTGAGGCAATGATCACTGGCCCATTACTTGGCACATGTCTTAACCCTGAAACCTTTGGCCTAAATAGAAGCATCAAAAGTGGGAAAAGAAATGATTTCAAAATCTTGTATGGCACGGGTCTAATTTAGCGGCTTAGCCAATCTATGACACCATCTGAGCGTGAATTCAATTCCAAACTCCGACGGATTTACCCTTTCGGGCGGAAAAATTGGGGTCTTGGTAATCCATGGCTTTACTGGTTCACCAGTAACAATTAAACCCTGGGCAAATTATTTAAATCAAATTGGTTACACCGTTTCAGCGCCATGTTTGCCCGGCCATGGCAGCACCTGGCAAGAGATGAATCAAACATCTTGGCAAGATTGGTATGAAGCTGTTGAACAATCCTTTCTTGAATTAAAAAGTAAATGCGACCGAGTATTTGTCGCTGGCTTTTCAATGGGAGGTGCGTTAGCACTTAGGCTTGCGCAAATCCGCGGCAGCGAAATTGAAGGTTTACTACTACTAAATCCATCAGTCCATGATCGCAGATGGTTTTTAAAGTTAACACCTATTCTGAAATTAATAATTCCTTCGATTAAAAAAGGCCCAACCGATATCGCCGCCCCAAATCCACCGCTACATAGTTATGGTCGCACTCCCCTAAAAGCACTTGATTCACTTCGTAAACTTTGGCAGCTCGCAGAACGCGACCTTTATCTAATTGATCTTCCAGTCATGGTTGCATATTCAATCAATGACCATGCAGTAGATCCTGAGAACTCGATGACCGTTATTGACAACATTTTTTCGGTTGATATCCGAGAGGTTATTTTTGAAAAATCATTTCATAATGTGCCCCTTGATTACGATGCTGACCTATTAAATTTAGAAAGCAAAGCATTTATTGAAGATGTACTAAGCGGGGCGCTACAGCGAGGATCAGATTTTACTGAACGGGATTTAGTAGATGCCGAGTTTGATTCAATTGTCTCAACTCTCTCACTTGATCAATCATCTCCTAATAGCTATCTAGATGAATTAGAACGGTTTGAAGAGGCGGATCGATTTACACCACCGAATCCGAGATTGCGCAAGCTAGATCAAACTCAGCGGATAGCAGTTTCAACATTTATCGTTAGCGGGATTTATTTGCTCATCTATACGGCTACAGATTTTGAAATATTTGGAGTATGGCCAGCAGTACTTGGGGTCATATCTTCAATTGCCACAATAATTTGGCGCACGGCAAGAGCAGAGGATGATTTCGAAGATGGCGCTAGCCTCTAACTAAATCAGCAGCACCAATTAATCCAGCATCATTTCCAAATTTAGCTGCAATAATTTTTGGTAAAGGGTGAGACTGACCAAATGGCATATAACTAAACATGGCTTTTCGAACTGGTTCTAAAAACAATTCACCTGCATCTACTACTCCGCCACCAACAACAATGGCTTGTGGGTCAAGCAGTAGTGCGTATGACGCACAGGCTGCGCCCAGCCAATCGGCTTGTTTATTAAAAGCAGCGATTGCAATCTCATCGCCATTTTTTGCCGCACCAGTTAAAATTGCTCCAGTCAATTCACTTAAATTTCCACCAGCTAACTCCAACAGTTTTTTTCCTTTTTGTGGATCTGATTCGATAGCTTCTTTCGCATAACGCATTAATGCGGTACCAGAGGCGTACTGTTCAATACAGCCCTGTGTGCCGCAGCCACACTTTAATCCTTGTGGTTGGACAATCATGTGTCCAAACTCTGCACCAATTCCATGGGCACCTCTAAACAATTTTCCATCGATTACTAATCCACCGCCCATCCCAGTTCCGATAATAAAAAACATCACGGGATTTAAGTCTTTAGCGTTGCCAAATTTATACTCTGCCCACATCGCAGCATTTGCATCGTTTTCAGCAATCACCGGTAAATTAATTTCGCGCTTGATTTCATTAACAAAATTAAGCTCACTTAAGTTTGCGATATTTGGTGCACCAACAATTGTTCCCTGATCTGAGGAAATCAAAGCCGCAACACTTATTCCCACACCCGCAACATCATGTTTGTGTTGAAACTCTTTAATTAAGTCGATTACTGTTTTGATTAATTCCAAACCGCCGGCAATTGGTGTTACCCGTCTTGCGGAATCAATTACTTTTCCAGCGCTATCGACTACTCCGCCTAAAACCTTTGTTCCGCCGATATCAATGCCGATTGTTAATGCTGAGCTTTGAATTTGCACGCTCAATTAGTTTTCCAGTTTTTCCTTCAATTGTTTTAAAGCTAGATCAATAGTTGATTTTTCGGCTTTCTTTCTCATCATGTCTGGTACTGGCATAGAGAGCGCCACTGTTAGCTCAGAGGTAACTTCAGTTTCATCACCATTATCTTTAACAATAAATGAGCCACTCATCTCAGTTAATAAATCTGCATCCTCCAATGAAAATTCAACTCGATCAGGATATGCAGACCAGTCGTAATTCAAAGTTGGTTTATCTTTCAATGCTCCCGCATCAACACTCATCTTCACCTGAGTAGGACGTCCCTGCGAATCACTAGCAAGTACCTCTACCGATTTAAATGAAGTAGACCAGCTTGGGTAATTTGCGATATCAAAAACCATGGCGCGGACATCATCAGCGGAGGCGTTGATCGTTACAGTTGAGGTGGTTACATCAGACATGGCAGTAGGTTACCGCTAAGTAGGTGCAAAATTATCCCCCGCGTTCCCTGAGAATTTCGGGTAGGTCTAGCGCAATTTGCCGCCAAACCAGTAGCGTGGGGTAATGAACGAGATAACCATTCCTTCAATCATTCCCCCAGCAGTGGCTGGAAACTTAACAAATCTAATTGCAGAGCGAGCCTGGTTTGAACCAGAGCGGGTAGTAGTTTCACGTCCATTAGGAGATGGCTGGCAAGCGGTAACTGCGAAAGAGTATGAAGCAGAGATTAGATCTGTCGCCAAGGGACTCATCGCATCAGGAATTTCAATTGGAGATCGTGTTGCGATTATGGCCAAGACTCGTTATGAGTGGACTGTTTTAGATTTTGCAATTTGGTTTGCTGGCGCAGTTCCAGTTCCAATTTATGAAACCTCAAGTGCCGAACAGGTTGATTGGATTCTTACCGATTCTGCCTCAGTAGCAATTATTGTTGAAACTCCTGCATTGGTAGATCTAGTTAAACCAATTATACCGGCAACCTGCAAAAATATTTGGAACATTACTGACAACGTATTAGCCACCTTGATTGCTGCTGGTAAATCAATTAGTGACGATGAGATTTCAAAACGCCGTGAAGCGCTAAAGCCAGAGACGCTCGCTACTTTGATCTACACCTCTGGTACTACTGGAAAACCAAAGGGAGTCCATTTAACTCACGGAAACTTTTTATCTGAGTGTGGAAATGTAGTAAATGGCGCAAGTGATTTATTTTTAAAGCCTGGTGGCTCAACTCTATTATTCCTACCAGTTGCACATGTTTTCGGTCGCATGGTTCAAATTGGTGCGATCACAGCTGGCCTTCATTTGGCACATTGCAGTGATATCACTAAATTACCGGCCGACCTTGGCACATTTAAGCCAACATTCGTCTTGGCAGTGCCTCGAATATTTGAAAAAATATTTAATGGAGCTGAGGCAAAGGCTGAGGCTGCCGGAAAAGGAAAAATATTTCATAAAGCAGTTGCTGTTGCTGTTGCATACAGCGTTGCCATGGACAGCAAGCGAATATCACCCTTACTTAAGCTGCAACACGGATTGTTTGATAAATTGGTTTATTCAAAAATTCGCGCGGGCTTAGGTGGTCGGGTTGAAGCAGCTATTTCAGGTGGCGCCCCGCTTGGCGAACGCTTAGGTCATTTTTATCGTGGCGCTGGCATTCGAGTTCTAGAAGGTTACGGTCTGACGGAAACCACCGCTGGTGCGACATTAAATCTTACCGCCGCTCATAAAGTTGGCTCAGTTGGAAAACCAATTCCAGGAACCACCATCAAGATTGCAGATGATGGCGAGGTATTGATTAAAGGGCCAATTGTGATGAAAGGTTACTGGCAAAATGATTCTGCCAATGCTGAGGTTTTCACAAATGATAATTACTTCAGATCTGGAGATCTTGGAAAACTAGATAATGAAGGATATTTATATATAACTGGTCGAAAGAAAGAATTAATTGTTACTGCTGGTGGTAAAAATGTTGCCCCAGCCGTACTTGAGGATCGTTTACGGGCCAACCCATTAATTAGCCAATGCATGGTAGTTGGAGATAACAAGCCATTCATAGCAGCGTTGATTACCCTTGATCCAGATGCGATCAAACCTTGGGCTAGTGCCAATAAAAAAGAGGGTGCAACAATTGTTGATTTAACCAAAGATCCAACTCTTTTGGCAGTAATTCAAACTGCAGTTGATGAAGCAAATAAAGCAGTAAGCCGGGCTGAATCAATTCGTAAATTTACTGTTCTGCCAGTGGACTTTACAATCCCTGGAGGACAGTTAACAGCTAAGTTATCGGTGAAGCGACATGTTGTCGCACAGCAATTCGCCCGTGAGATTGATGAACTTTTCGCCTAATTCTGAACGTAATCGCATAGCTCGAGAACTTCATGATGGTTTAGCACAGGAATTAGCATCGCTCGGATATCGTCTCGACCAGATAATTGGTGATTCAAATCTTGATAATAAAAATCGATATTCACTCCGTGAGTTACGATTTACCCTAACTGGTCTAATAAATCAGGTTAGAGATGAGATTTTTGAATTACGAACAAACAGTAATAAAGGTTTAAGGCAACAACTAGAGGAACAGGTATCGGTACTACTCTCTGGCAGCGATATTCATTGTGAATTTGCTGGTGATTTAGATATTGAAAATGAAAAGCGGTTTGAGCTAATTAGGGCGGTGCGTGAAATTGTTATTAACTCTAGAAAGCATTCAGGCTGCTCACAAATCGCAATCAACCTATCTAACGAAAAAATAGAAATTTCCGACAATGGATCAGGTGATTTGAGTCCAAAATCTAATTCATACGGATTAACTGGTATTCAAGAAAGGCTTGCCCAGATCGGCGCCCAACTCATTTCTGAGTCAACCTCAACTGGAACCAAAATGGTAATCAAATTTTAATTATGAAGCTTGCAATTATTGATGATCATTCACTGATTAGATCCGGGATAAGCAGCGCACTTGCAAATACTGAATTTAAAGTTGTGGCCGAAGCCGCTTCCGTCAAGGAAGGCAACGCCGTAATAAATTCACATAAGCCAGATATTTGTTTAGTAGATATCAATTTGGGAACTGGAAATGGGATTGATCTGATTAGGCAATGCACCACAGCTGGCATTGAATCCAAATTTGTTGTCTTAACTATGCATGATGATTCTGAGACTCTCAATCTTGCAAAACAAGCTGGCGCTGTTGCCTATGTGACAAAAAGTGTCCCAACTGAGCAACTAATACAAGTTCTTTCCGCTGTTTCAAAAGGTAAAACTTTTATTAGTCGGGGTGAAATAAAAGCAGTGCCAAGACAGGATTTTGGCTTAACCGCACGCGAAGTTGAGGTTTTGTCGCTTTTACCATCTGGAGCTACCGCCTTGGCTATTGCTGGAATTTTATTCTTAACTGAAGCAACAGTTAAAACCCATTTGGCTGCGATTTACCGAAAATTAAATGCAGCAAATCGAGCACAGGCAGTAAGTATCGGAATTAAAAATAATCTAATTGTTAAGTAGTAATCTGTTGAACTTTTCAGACCAAGTTTTAAGTTGCCAGTTATCAATAACCCATCCCCTGCCAGCCTCACCCATTGCCTTACCTTTAACCGGATCTGCTAGTAGATCACAGATTACATTTGATATTTGATCAACATTTGTTCCATCAACAAGTAGGCCAGTCACTTGATCAATAACCGCATCTTTCGCACCGCCAGAATTACCAACAACAACTGGAAGTCCACATGCACTCGCCTCTAGATAAACAATGCCAAGCCCTTCAACCTCAAAACCAGCAAATCTTGATCTGACTGGCATTGCAAATATTTCACCAAGGCGGATGTAATCTGTTAAATCTGAATGGGCCACTCGACCAGTAAAAACTACCTTGTGGCTTATCCCAAGCTGTCTTGCAGAATTTTTAAGCATTTGTTCAATAGGTCCTTGACCCACAATTAATAAAATTGCATCCGGGTATTTTTTTAAAATAGCTGGCATTGCTTTGATTAATTGATCTTGACCCTTACGGTGAACAAGTCTTGCCACACACACAATTACTCTTCTACCCTCTAGTTGGTATCTGGCGATTAATTTTGGGTTTGGATTTTTTGGGGAAAAAAAATTTATATCGATTCCAGGTGCAATTTGCACGAGCTTAGTCATTTCACTTGTAATTTTCATGATCACACTTTTTGTGTAATCGCCCAAGTAACCAAGTGAATCTATATCTCTAATAATTTTCTGAAGTAGTTGCCGTAGTATCGGAATTTTTGCCCACCACACCTCGTGTCCATGACTTAACGCCACAATATTGCTGGCTCCTGCGTTGCGTAATTGTTTTGCCATTAACGCCAATGGAGCCGCGGCACCAAACCAAACATTTTTAATCTGATATTGCTTCAAAATACTTGCTGCTTTTCGATGAACTCGTGGGGTTGGCAGCAATATCTTGGTGCGATCCCTGATGATAATTGCACCAAACTTTTCTGTTAATTGCGCATCAAAAGGCGCAGAACCTTTTTGCTCGGATGTGTAGACAACTAACGAATCTTTTGGCAGCCCTTCAATCAAGCCCAGAATAAATGTTTCTATTCCACCAGCTCTTGGCCCTAAGTCATTGGTGACTAGTAAAACCTTTTTATCGTTATAAACGGCGTGCTCCGATGTATGGCTTCCTGCCCAAATCAAACTCAGCAATCTTTACTCGTGCGCCGGTGCGTGGGGCATGGAGCATGCGGTTTCCGCCAACATAAATTGCCACATGTGAAATTGGTTTTCCAAAGAACACTAAATCACCCGGTTGTAAATCTTTTCGTGCAATAGATTTTCCATAATTATATTGAGCTCTAGATGAGTGAGGCAGGGAAACACCTGCTGCTTGAAATGCTCTCATAGTTAAGCCCGAGCAATCCCAGTAGGTAAGTCCATCCGCGCCAAAGACATACTTATCACCTATCTGAGCAAGTGCATACTTAATTGCTACACCACCTCGTCCGCCAATATTTGCATACTTGCCAGCATCAGCCAATGATCTTTCTTGATCTGCGTTCTCTTGATCATCATTTAATTTTGCCAGTCGCTCACGTTCTGCAGCAGTCAGCTTTGCTAACAAATCCTCAGCCTCTTGCAACTTACCATTTGCTATCGCTAACTGCTTGGTAAACCTTGCTTCAGCAGCCTTTACTAATGCCAGCTTATCTGAGACAGTGAATGTTGTTGCATTTAATCTTTGGGTCACAACCGAAAATTTCTTTAAGTCTGCACTCTTTTTTCGCGTAACAGACTCAAGTGAACCAGCAGTGGATAGATAGAGTGCTGGATCGGATGAAAAAAGTAATTCTAAAGATTTGCTCAATGGTCCTGACTTATACTGCTCTGCTGCAATTGCACCGATCACTTTATGCATTTGATTAACAGAGGCGCCTTGTTGAGTTGCCTGCTGTTGAACCGTATCGAGAGTGCGTTTTAACTTGGCAAGTTGAACCTTTGCATCTTGAGCTCCTTCGGCAGCTGTTGCCGCCTGCTCTTGCAGATCTCTAACTCGACCTTGCACCTCAATTAAGTTGGGTGCCGCATTTGCTGAGACCGGAATTAATGCCGAACTAAAAATTACCACAGCAAATACTGCTCGTAGTGAATTTCTCATTCCGAAAGGCTAGCCATTTAAAGTGCGCTAACTCAAGCCACCTTAAGCGTAATGTGCTGAGAATTATCTAATTTTTTGGCATTTATTTGTATTTAATTCGATATTTAGCCAATATCTCGAAGTTTGCCCGCTTTACGATTTCTGGCCTCAAATCTTAAGGGTGGCACCAATCCCGCAGTTGATAGCAAGTTAATTGCAGCTTTATCCTTATTTGTAAGTTCAGCATTCTTTCCAGGTGCAGGCTTTGTATTAAGCAGCACTGAGACAACACAATCGCCACAGGCGATCTCGCGCATTACACAACTATCACAATTTATGATCATGCCTAAGAGGTTAGGACAAGCCACTGACACTCGCTAACCTAAAGCCTGTGAGAGAGATAATCGCAACTGCCAACCTGATCGTGGGCAGTGATGGCTCAACTACCTCAAATAACTCTTCAATCGGACTTTCTACTGATGAAGATCGGCTTAGGTTTAAGCAGTTGCGCAGCAAAACAGATCTAATTTTGATTGGCGGAAATACTGCCCGGCGCGAACCCTATAAGCGAACTCCAGTCCCACTTTATATTCTCACCCACGCCAAGGTCAGGTTGCAACCAAAAAACCAATTAGCAAAACAGTTTTCAATGGGAATTGCCGATTTATTTACAGAGATATCAAATAACTTTCCACCCACAGAGACCACCTCGCCAATTAATTTGCTAGTTGAGGCTGGGCCAATTTTGCTTCAAGAGCTGATTGATCTCTCGCTGATAAATCATTTGTATCTGACTAAAAATCTTGAAAAAAGTGGTGAGAATAAAATATCGATAGCGGATCTAACTTCGCCTTTTAAACTACTTTCTACTGAAAGAGTTGGAGCTTGTGAATTTTTACATTACCAAAAACTCTAGCCAAGTGAAATAATTACAATTCCAGAAACAGCGAAGATAATACCTAGATATTGAAACTTGTGTAACCGTTCATGAAGCAACTTATATGCTAATAGCGCAGTTACTATTGGGAAGAGGGAGCCTAGTACAACCGCCAACGAAACTAATCCTTTAGTTGTAGCAATACCTAAAAGTACATTGCCAAAAAAATCTGCCCCACCGATTCCAATTAAAATTGGAATATCTTTCTTAGAAAATCCACCAGTTGTTTTGTATTTCGCAAATAACGCTAACGTAATTAGAAAAGTAGTAAAGCGCATTGTTGTCATAGTCATAATTGCACTTGATTTCGAACCTTGGGCGATAAATGTAATCGCAGTGCCAAATCCAAATGCAGCGATCAATGCATAAACCAATGGGCGGAGTGAGATCCCACCTTTAATCTCTGGCCCGCTAGCGCAAAAAGCACCGGTTAGAGCTACCGCCATTCCGATTAATTGAACCGTACTTGGTTTTTCGCCATTGATAAATGCAACTGTCAAAGGTATCAATGCAGAGAGTGAACTAATTGGTGAAACAACACCCATTCGACCGGTTGCAAGCCCGGCATAAAAAGCAGTTAAGCCTATAAATCCTAAGGTGCCAGCAAGTACGCCAGGCAAAAAGTAATTGTTCCAACTTAGAGTTGGGGCAAACCATGAAGATGTTACTAAAACAATTACTAATCCAAACATCAAACCAAAAGATTGTGAAACTCCAGTAACTGCTAGTGCCTTATATTTCTTGGTTAAATTGCCGCCAAAAAAATCCGCTGTTCCCCATAAAAGAGATGAAAGCAATGCAAGCATTGAGGCCATTAATTAAGCCTACTGTGAATGGTAGGGCTATTTACTCTCACTGCCTGCTCGCGCCTTCACTTACTTTCTGCGGATTCAATTTATCCTTAGTAGGTGAATCCCACATTCGAACAATTAGTTGCACCTATTTTGGCGTTAAAGCCGCGGGGTGAAATACTGCTAGAAGCGGTACCAGCGCCACAAAAACTTGCACCTCATGCATTGGCAATGACCGCCGATGTATTAGAGGATGCCGCAACTGGAAGATTTGTTTTGCTACATGATCCAGCCGGACAAGAAGGTTGGGGCGGAAACTGGCGATGCGTAACTTTTGCTAGAGCTGCAATTGATTTAGAGATGGCATCTGATCCACTGCTGCCGGAAATTGGTTGGACTTGGCTAATTGAATCCCTTAAGAAAAATGGTTGTGAATTTCTTGCTCCCAGTGGCACGGTAACTAGAGTTGCTAGCTCATCTTTTGGTGCACTTGAAGATCGAGAAGAGGATTCTGAAATGGAAGTCCGTGCATCATGGACACCAACCTCAGGGGAAAATTTAGTAAATCATGTAAATGCATGGTTAGAACTTTTAGCAATGACAGCTGGACTTGAACCAATTCCACAAGGTGTCAGCTCGATCTCACGAAACAGTTAGACTTCTTTAATTAATGGTTACTCCACTTATCGCTCCTAGGCATGGCGTGCCGTCAGTCATAAGTAGTGAAAGTGATTTTGAAAAATTAATCGCCCAGTTATTAAATGGAATAGGTCCATTAGCAATTGATGCTGAGCGTGCTTCAGGCTATCGATATAGCCAGCGGGCCTATCTAATTCAGATTTATCGAGAAAATGGTGGATTACATTTAATTGATCCTATTCCACTTAAAGATTCAAAGTTATGGCAACAATTCAATAATGCGTTTTCATCTTATGAATGGGTAATTCATGCCAGCACTCAAGATCTTCCTTGTTTAATTGATGTAGGCCTAAAGCCGGAAATACTTTTTGACACTGAATTAGGTGCCCGAATTGCCGGATGCGATCGTGTTGGACTCGGGCCACTTGCGGAGAGTTTGCTTGAGTTACAACTTGCAAAAGAACACTCTGCCGTTGATTGGTCAATCAGACCACTTCGACCAGAGTGGATCACCTACGCCGCTCTAGATGTTGATATTTTGCTTGATATTCGAAATGCGGTTGAAAAATTACTAACTGAACAAAATAAATTAACGTGGGCTCAACAAGATTTTGCTTCAATTTTAAAGAGCTATCAAGATTATGTTTTCACCGACACCCCTAAGTCAGACCGGTGGCGGCGTACATCAGGCATGCATAAAGTACGAGATAGATTAACTATGGTAATCGTTAGAGATCTATGGCTAGTTAGAGATGAATTAGCGCGTGAGATAGATCTAGCTCCTGGTCGAGTATTAGGTGATGATGCAATTATTGAACTAGCTATGAAGCGACCAGATAACCTAGAGGCGGTAGCAAAGGTAATTGGCAGGCGCACTCGACTAGAAGCCCCGCCATTTAATCGCTGGCTAAAAGTTTTAAATCTTGCGCTTAAAACTCCGTTAGACCAACAGCCAGAGCTACGAGTTGCCTCGCAAAGTTTGCCACCAATTAAAATTTGGAAGGATCGAAATCCACTTGGCTATGCCCGTCTTACCCACGCTCGTGCTGCCTTGATTGAGCTATCGATGCAAGTACAAATTCCCACTGAAAACTTAGTTACACCGGATTTAGTTCGTAAAATTTGTTGGCAGCAACCACCTGCGTTAATCAGCGAGTATGAGGATTTTGTGACTGGACAGCTGACCAGCATGGGAGCTCGGGCTTGGCAGATTGAGTTAGTAACGCCGGCAATTTCAGCAGCCCTGCCCCAAACTGAGCCATTGATAATTGCTGAGCCGGTTGAGGCTGAAAGTGCCCCAGAAGCAGCCCAATAGGGTGTGATTGGAATTACGCAACACTTAAGTTGCGTAATTCAATAATCTAGGAATATGCTCGTCCCATGTTAAGCACCTTCTTAATCGCCCTTCGTGAGGGTCTTGAGGCTGCCCTTATTGTGGGCATCTTGGTTGCATATGTTGTTAAAACAGGTCGCAGCCATTTGCTTGCGCCAATCTGGACCGGTGTTGGGATAGCACTAGCGGCGAGCTTTGCTCTAGGTGGCTTTCTATCATTTACATCCGCTGAGCTTTCAGAGCGCGGTGAACAATTCTTTGCCGGAACAACATCCTTTATTGCAGTAGGGCTAGTTACCTGGATGGTCTTTTGGATGAAGCGCGCTGCCAGGACTCTTCGCGATGAGCTACATGGCAAAGTAGATAGTGCATTAACTGCGGGCCCATTAGCACTTGCTACCGCTGCTTTTTTTGCTGTTGCCAGAGAAGGCTTAGAAACCGCATTATTTGTGTACACAAACTTTAAAACAGTTGCTGCAACATCATCAGCTTCGATTGGGCTAGTTCTTGGATTAGCACTTGCAGTTGTGCTTGGCTATCTAATCTACAACCGATCAGTTAAATTAAACTTAAGTAAGTTTTTTACGATCACCGGAGTTGCATTGATAATCGTTGCAGCGGGAGTCTTGTCATACGGTGTGCATGAATATCAAGAATTAGGCTGGTTGCCAGGTGAAACTTCATATGCTTGGGATATTTCATCGGTAATGGCAAAAGACTCAATCGCAGGCTCCTTACTTGCCGGCACAGTGGGTTTTGATGTAAACACCTCTTGGTTGCAACTGCTGCTTTGGGGTGCATACCTAGGAATAGTTCTTCGCCTTTACACCAAGCCTGCTCGGGTAAACACCGCCCAACTAGTTAAGTAGGCGCACTACCCAATTCCCCTACTGGCGAGTAACCTATCCTTATTCGGTAAATAGGTAGGGGAAATAATGAGCAAAAGCGCAACCGCAAAAACTAATGTGGTCTTAGTCGATGCTGTTAGAACTCCATTTGGAAAAGCTGGCTCGCTCTATGCCGAAACTAGAGCTGATGACATTATGGTTCGGTGCATTCGCGGGCTAATTGAACGAAATCCAAATCTGCCAGTTGATCAAATTGATGAGGTTGCAATCGCAGCGGCAACTCAAACTGGTGATCAAGGGATGAATATTGGCCGGTCTGTTTCTATATTGGCCGGTATTCCAAAAACAGTTCCAGGCTATTCAATAGATCGTTGGTGCGCAGGTGCACTAACTGCGGTAACAACTATTGCTGGTGGCATAAATATGGGTGCATATGATCTGGCAATTGCTGGCGGAGTAGAACACATGGGACATCACCCAATGGGCGATGGTATGGATCCAAATCCAAGATATTTAGCAGAAAAATTAGTAGATACAGATGCATTACAAATGGGAGCTACTGCAGAACGCTTGCACGATAAGTTTCCTCACCTGACAAAAGAGCGCGCTGACAAATACGCCTTGGCCTCCCAGCAAAAAACTGCTTCAGCGTATGCCGCCAATAAAATTCAACCTGATTTAATTCCAGTTGCTACCAGAACTGCCGAACTAGGTTGGGGTATGGCAACAGTTGATGAACCACCACGTCCTCAAACAACTCTTGAAGCACTTGCCGCCCTGAAAACTCCATTTAGAGCAGCTGGCCGAGTAACCGCTGGTAATGCTGCTGGTTTAAATGATGGCGCAACTGCTGCGATCTTGGCATCAGAAAGTAAGGCAAAAGAATTAAATCTTCCGATCAAAGCAAAATTAGTTTCATTTGCATTTGCTGGTGTTGAACCGGAGATCATGGGCTATGGACCAGTCCCCAGCACAATTAAAGCGCTAGCTAAAGCTGGCTTAGATATAGCCGACATTGGATTATTTGAAGTTAACGAGGCTTTTGCAATTCAAGTACTTTCCTTTTTAGATCATTTTGGTATTGCCGATGATGATAAAAGAGTAAACATATATGGTGGCGCTATTGCGGTTGGTCATCCACTTGCATCCTCTGGTGTGAGGTTAATTCTTAACTTAGCAAATGGTTTTGAAGAACATCCTGAGGTCCGTTATGGAATTACCACCATGTGTATTGGCCTAGGTATGGGCGGCACGATTATTTGGGAAAACCCTAATTACAAAGGTGCCAAGTAATGAGTGAGGTACTAACTGGCGCACCTGATGAAGTAGTAACCAATGCAATTTTGCGTATGGTCTCACTTGCTCCATTTGGCAGTAATGGTGAGCTAGCGTTGATTACATTAGATAACGGAGCAGACCACACCCGACCAAACACATTTGGACCAGCATCCTTAAACGCACTTTCTAGCGCAATTGATCAAGCACAAGCAAGTGATGCCGTAGCAATTGCAGTTACTGGAAAACCATTTATCTTTGCCGCAGGTGCTGATCTTTCTGGAGTTGGAGCTGTTAAAGATATCTCCGTTGCTACCGCCTTTGGCGATTTGGGTCATGAGGTTTTCCTAAAACTACATGAGAGCAAGAAACCTACCTTTGCATTTATTAATGGTTTAGCTCTTGGCGGCGGCCTTGAGGTTGGTCTTAACTGCCACTATCGAACACTTGCTTCAACTGCATTTACAGGCTTACCTGAATGCTTTCTAGGATTAGTCCCTGGCTGGGGTGGTGCAACACTTCTACCTAAATTAATTGGGCCTGAGAATGCAGTTCAAGTAATAATTCTAAATGCACTAAATAACAACACCATGATGAAGGCAAAAGAGGCATTAGGACTTGGCGTAGTAGATGCGGTATTTGAGCCATCCGATTTTCTTGAGCACTCGGTAAAATTTGTCGCCAATGTGCTAAACAGTAAGACAAAAATTGAACGCAAAGATTTCAGCAAAGATAGCGCTGGTTTTGAAAAAGCAATCGCAACCGGCAAAGCA
>Ga0164295_10002566_pt1 | contig 14889 bp, 10 predicted proteins | sample GEODES006metaG_FD_111798 | JGI IMG/M metagenome (GOLD analysis project Ga0164295, IMG submission 111798) | Oligotrophic lake water microbial communities from Sparkling Lake, Wisconsin, USA - GEODES006 metaG | ecosystem: Environmental > Aquatic > Freshwater > Lake | place: USA: Sparkling Lake...
AAAGCCACCGCGGCACCGGCGGCCACCCTGCTTGGCGCTGATCCGGTGATCGCTGTGAACAACGGCGGCACCATCAACCTCTACAGCCCAGGCAGCTCCGGCAGCAGCCTGATCCTGGCCTCCTCCTTCTCCACCAGCGGCAGCGATCCGGCCATCAGCTCCTCTGTGGCTCCGGGTCTGACAACCACAGACACCGGCCTGGCTCTTACTTACACCAACAGCGACATGTCCGTCAGCCTGGAGCGCCTCGACTTCTTCTCGCTGGACGGTGAGGCCAAAGATGGGGTGATCCTCACTGCCGATGGGTTTGATGCCAGTAAGGCCGGCCTGCAATGGCAAAGCACCAACCTCAATGCTAGCAACAGCGCTCTGAGCACCGTTGTTGGCACCGCTCCCTTGGTGGTGAATGGCAACCTGCTGCTCACCACGATTGATGCCTCCACCAGTGCGGTGCGCATCAGTGCTATTCCGAATGGCTCTGATCCTGCCAGCACCACCTGGCTCAACACCACCATCCAGCTACCCGATGGCAACGGCGGCTGGCTGATCAGCCAACCGAACACCAACGCCACATCCACCCTGATCGCTGCCGGTGATCTCGATGGCGATGGCCTCGATGATCTGTTAATAACAAGCGATCAGGTTGCTGCAGATGGCAGTACCTTCACGGGCCTGCGTGTGATCAGCGGCGCAGGATCTCCGCTGGCTTTGGCGGCACGTAATGACGCCACGGCTGCAGAGCAGGCAGTTCAGCTAGCTCCGGCACTACCGGTCAACAGTCCGGCATCCGTCGCCGCTTCTGTTTCCGCACCAGGTGACCTCAGCCTCACGGCAAACAAGCCTGGCCTTCGTTACGGCCTGAGCGCCTCGCTTAGTGATGCCGCCTCCTTGCATGCGCGCTCTAATTCCCTCTCCAGCGCTCAGCAACTCTTCTCCAGTGCCATCGCGTCAGGATCCGTTGCTTGGTCGTCCACCTCAACACCACCGCTCAGCGGAAATCCGGCGCTCAACACCGCCTCCACGTTCGGAGATCTCAACGGCGATGGCTACAACGATTACTTCGATCCCGATGGCTCCATCTGGATCGCCTCTGCACCACAAGCCCCGGTCTTCTCCCTATGGAGCATCCGCGCTGCTGGAGATGTCAACGGCAACGGCGTTGACGATGTGCTCCTCGCCCTGACGCCCCAGGGGCCCTCCTACCCTGCCCAGAGCGATGGCAAGCCATCGGCTATCTACTCCGCCCTGATTGATGGCGCTCTGTTCAAAATCACCAATAACAGCTTCAATCTAAGCGATCTCAAAGCAGCTCTCAACCCCTACAACAGTATCGAGCTCTTTGATGTGAGCACGATGTCAAGCAGCGACCAGTACCAGTCGCTTCAGAACTGGTTCTCGCCCATTCTCAAATATCAGGCGCCAGTCGAGATTGAATCGGTACAGCCGCTAGTCGCAGGAAATTCTGCCTATACTCAATCCGCTGCTTTTGCTTCTTACAATAATTCCCCTGCGCCAACGCTGGTGCATGATGCTTCGGGAAATCTATACTCGATCACAACGCAAGTTAGTGCTGGCGGCGACAACACTGGGGTCATCCTGGGCAACGTTCTTTTGCTCGGAGTTGGGCAAAATAGCCTGGACCCGAATGCGATCGAGGTGACGGAGATCGATCTAACGAAGGCCTCCCCTCTTGCTTCTGGCAAGACGTTCCCTTCTGATTCGATTGCTCCGCTAACCCCAGGTGCTGCTATTCATGATGGCAAACTCTTTGTTGCCATTCCTTCCGCCACCAGTGGCGCCGGCTATGGAAGTTCTACGAACAATATCTGGATTGCCTACGCCGATCTCAACAACGCAGGCAAGCCACTGACTGAGGCAACCAGTTGGACAACCTATCAGGTCCAATCCAATGGTGGTGTATCAGATGAATACTCCTTGCTCACACCAACGCTGGTGAGCGAGGGCGAGCGTCTTGCCCTTTATTTCCCCTCTGGCTATGAAGGCAACAATGATGGCAACCTGAATATCCACTATCTCTACAGCAACGACCCCACCCAACAGACTGGCTGGGGAAGTTCCTTCGATTCAGCCACAAACACCTACAAAGACACCAGCAGCACCATCTCGATTGATATCAGCCTGAGTACCACTCCCTCGGCTAAAGGCTGGAATAATGCTAGCTCCGGCGTCATCGTCACCTCACCGATTGCCGCCACCACTTACCAGGGGCGCACCGTGCTCGCCTTCCGTGGCTACGGAGATGGCACCGGAGACAACGTCGAGAATGGAGCGCTTCTCCTCGCCTTTGCCCCCACGGCGCAGGGTGCAAAGGCCAACATCGCAACCAGTTCTTCCACTACAGGTTCCTCCACCACAGATTGGACCCTATGGGATACCGGTACAACAGGAATTAACACGCCTTCGATTGCAACGGATCAGGCCAACCTCTATCTCACCTATACGCCATGGAGTACATCTGCAACAAACGCGCTGTTCTTCCCTGTTGGCCTAAATATCGATCATCTATCGCCGAATCAACAAGTTGATCTCAGTGCCAGCACTCAGATCACCGCCGGAGCAACCAATGTCCTACCCATCACTTTGCAGCAGGCTGGCGTTGACAATGTGAAAATAAGCGGAAATAATACAAATAACGGTATGACATCGCCTTATTACGCTGGTGGATATTTCAAAAACGCTGATACGCAAGCGAATAACATTGGTAATGCGCCCCAGTCTGTTACGCCAAGCTTTTTTGGCGACGCCCTGTATGTAACCAATCAGATCGGCGAGTCCGCCGCTGTTTTAATCAACTACAACCAGGAAGAAGCTGCCTTTGGCAGCAATCAAATCAACCAAGCCGGTTTTTCCCTCGCCGGTTATTCCATTGATGGCAACATCGATGTCAACGGCGATGGCTTCACTGACGTCCTTCTTTCCGATCCCTCAGACCCTGCCATTGGAGTTAATAATCAGTATGTCCTCTTTGGCGGCGACTATCTCAACATCGCTTCCCAGGTGGGCACCGCGGGCAATGACACGCTCATTGGTACGCCCCTGGCCGATGTGATCTACACCCTTGGCGGCGCCGATGGGGTGCAATCTAAGGGTGGCGCTGATGTGATTTATAGCGGCTCTGGTGATGATCAGATTTCGATTGCCGATAACGCTTTTGTGCGTATCGATGCCGGCTCAGGTTTTGACCAACTGCGGCTGCAGGGCCAGGCTGGTCAATCCTATGATTTTAGCCTAAATGTTGCTGCCCCGCAGTATTTTGTTGGTACCAAGCTCAAGGATATTGAGCTAGTCAGCTCCATCGACTACGGCAGTAACACCCTCAGTATTGATGCGGCTGCGATTAACGCAATCAACCCAGATCGTGTCATCTTCCTGACCCCTGATTCCGCCGATGTCATCAACTTCAGCGCTGAGTTGAAGCGCAGCGAAGCCAACGATATCAATTACGGCGGTAGCCTTTGGTATGCCTATGCAGCCCCTGGAGCTGCTGGTCCCAGCGCCAACCCAACCCTGGCCTATGTGCGGGTTCCCGATGGAAACGATGCCCTGACTTGGCTCGCCAGCCAGGTCAGTGTGGGCGCCCAGGGCCAGGCGCCCATGCTGCTGGCGAGTCTTTCGGCCCCATCTGCCGCGTCTCCTGGCTCCCAACCTGCCGGGGCTAGTCCGTCGATGGTGGCCGGTAGTACCAACTTTGGCGATGGCTTGACCATCACCGCTTACCGCACCTCCCCCAACTCCGGCTTGGCCCGGTTCCGGATTAGCCGCAGCGGTGATCTCAGCCGTAGTCAGCTGATCAGTTATGTCTCCTCATCCCTTAACAGTTCGGCTGAGCCGGGTCGTCACTACACCCCGGTGGCGGGCCTGTTGCGCCTTGAGGCCGGTCAAGACGCTGCCGATATCACGGTTCCCGTTGATGGGGCGGTAATTGCCGCCCTGCGCAATGGCACCCTCAGCCTCCAGGTGGCTGAACTCGACGACCTGGGCCAAAAGCAGGTCCATCTCCTGCTCGATGGGGCCCCAAGCAGTGCTGGACTGCGCCCCGTCCTGTCAGGCTTGAATCTGCAGGTTGATGATTCCGGCAAGGCGCCTTCGATTGGCTTCCGGGCTGATATCAATCAGGCCGCCAGCGCCAAGGGTTTGGCTAGTACCCTGAACCTCAAGGTGCTGCGCAGGCAGTCTGCCGATAGTAGCGTTAGCGATTCCAAGACCAGAACCCAGAATCTTGTGATTAGCGAAGGGGCCCTCGCTAAATTCGACCAGGATGGTTTGAATAACGGTCAAGTTGAGCTTCAGTTTGATCTGAATGCCACCACTGGCTCGATCCAGTTGCAGGCTGCTAATCCGCTAATGCAGTCCTTGGTCTTAAGTAAATTAGATCCCGCTAGAAAACCCATCACGGTTGGTATCGACCTCACCACCACGACGCTCGATGCGTTGCCGATGAAAGAACCTCCTGGCGGAGTTGTGCTCAACAAGACGGCTGTGGACTTCACCGTTTCTGCCGATGGCAATGGGCGGGCTAAGCTCTTCTTGGATCTCACTCAGGTTGGTGATGATCTTGTCATCAGTGAAGATCAGAATGGGGTGCGTAAGCGCAAGGCCAATAGTCTTTTGGCCTATTATGGCATTGATAATGTCGGGAATCTAACGCCCCTCACCTATAATGCCAGGCATCGCGCTGGAGCCCGCTTCTACGACACCGATGGCGATGGCATCGCCGATTTTGTCAGCCTCATATTTGTAGATGGTGGCCTGGGCGATACGGGACCAAGTGGTGACGGCAAAATTCATGACCCCTCCACGAGTGGCACGGTGGATCTTGGTAATCTGACGCTGGATGTTATTGATAATCAGCGTACCTTGAAGCCGTCCGCTTCTCAAAATAAGGAGGCCTCCGCTAGCTTGGTATTAAATGCCGTCCTTAAGGGGCGTGCGGCAACGTCAAATCAGATTGGCTACGTTGTGCGAGATGCAAAAGATGAGCTGACGTTTGATCAAATCTTTGCTGACCTGACGCAGTTGCGCGGGCGGGCGCAGACCCTCTTCTCTAGCTTGGAATCGTCAGATGTCACCCTCGCTGCTGGCACGTCGTTAAGCCGCGAAATTCTGCTGATCAATGGTCAATCGGTTCGCTTTTTTGAAGTGGTTGACAGTAGTTTGGACTTGCTCAGCAATGCCAGTGATCCCCGCCTACAGATTTTCACTTCAGTTGGCCAAGCAAACGCCCCTGTCGAGTTCTCCTCCCTGAGTGGCGTGAGCCTTTCGCTTGCCCTAGTTACCGATCGCGATCAAGGCCTTAATGCCCTGATTGGGCAGGAACAGGGCCTGGCTCCAATTCTTGATTTCACCAGTTTCACCGTTGACCAAAAGGTTGTTGGTACCTATTCCCTTGCCCGCGAGGCTTCCTTGGATGCCGTCACTGGCTTCTATCGCGCCCTCGACATCAATGGCACGGTGTGGATTGATCCAAACGACCACAGCAAAGGCACCCTCACCCCTGGTCAGGCAGGCACCACCGCGGCTGCCTATGGAGCTGCGGCTCTGAAAAACATGGTTGACTCCCTCACGGGCCTGCGGGTGGGCAATCGCCAAACGACAGCTGCTGTTGCGATCACCCTGCAGGAATCGTCCTATCTGGCGCCAATCGCCCAGGTGAACGGCAATACCTTTGTCGCCTATGCCCAGGGCAACCAAGATGGCATCGCCCACTTTGTGAGCCTCGGTAACGGCACCTTTGGCCTTGAGGATCTGCTTGGCGGTGGCGACCGTGATTTCGATGACCAGGTGATTGGCTTTGTCTTTAAGTCGGTGACCACCGTGGTTTAGCTCCCGAGGGCTGAGCAGCCCCATGGTCAAACTGGCCTCTTTTCGCTTCTCAGCCCCTTTGATTCTTAGGGTATGAGTGGGTATCTAGCCCCATGGGTCCTCATCAGATGGCCTCTTTGGGAATGGTTGTCCTTGCTTCTGGGGCAGTGTTGTCCAATTCATCCTTGGCTTTATGACGACCATCCCGAGGCCCAGCTCCCCCCATCCCAGGCCTTCCCCGCTCAGGTGACCAGCCGTCGGGAGCCTGAACAAGCGTCTGAGCAGTATGGCCGTTGCCTTGGCCTCGCCGGTGTGGCTGGTTTTGCCTGGTGGGTGGTGGCGCCATGAGGATCATCGGCATCGATCCCGGCCTGGCCCGGGTCGGCTACGGCGTGATTGATTTCGAGGCCGGCCAGCAGCGCATGCTCGATTGCGGCATGATCCGCACCGATCCGGGTCGCTCGGAAGGGGATCGGATGGTGGAAATCGCCTCCGACCTGCGCCAGTTGCTGCGCCGCTGGCAGCCCGATTTGGCGGCGGTGGAAAAGTTTTTCTTCTATCGCTCCAGCACCACCATCTCCGTGGTCCAGGCCCGGGGTGTTCTGATCATGACCCTGGCCCGCTTCAAGGTGCCGGTGGTGGAGTTCCCGCCGATGCAGATCAAGTTGGCCTTGGCCGGCCATGGCCACGCCGATAAGGGCGACGTGCTGGCGGCCGTGATGCGGGAGCTCAACCTCAGCGACCCCCCCCGCCCTGACGATGCCGCCGATGCCCTGGCCGTGGCCCTCACCGGCTGGTTCCAGCGCTGACCATGGACCAGAGCAAGGACCAGAGCAAGGACCAGGGCAAGGAGCTGAGCAAGGACCAGGGCCAGGATCAAGATCAGGCCAAGGACCCGGCCAAGGCCCGTGCCTTGGACCGAACCATGGAAGGGGCCAAGGATTCCGCTAGCGCCAAGACCCTCTGGCGCCAGCGGCTGCGCCCGCTGCGGCTGGAGCGGGCACGCCCATGTCAGGCGGCGATCCTTGCCGGGGCCCGGCGCGATTTGCTGGGGCTTCTGCCCCCAGGCACCAGGCTCGGCCTCTATTGGCCCCTGGCCGGCGAAATCGACCTAAGGGGCCTGGCCGACTTGACCGGCGCCGCCGCTGGAGACGCCCTGAAAGACCAGCTGGCCTTGCCGGCCGTGGCGGGTGCCCCTGGCCAGGCAACCTTGGCCTACCGGGCCTGGCAGCCGGGCGAGCCCCTGGAGCCCGATCTTTGCCGCATCCCAGCGCCCCTGGGTCCAGCCTTGGCCCCAGGCCAGCTGGGTTTAGTGCTCGTGCCTGCCCTCGGCTTTGATCGCCAGGGGATCCGGCTGGGCTCCGGGGGCGGCTGGTACGACCGCCTGCGCGCCGATCCGGCCTGGCGGGCCGTGCCTGCCCTGGCGGTGCTGCCGGCCGCCTGCCTGGTGGAGCAGTTGCCCCGGGATCCCTGGGATGTGCCCTTCGATGGCTGGCTGGATGAGACGGGGGTTCACCCGCTGGCGCCGGACTGGTCCCCGTCCCCGGGCTGGGGCCGCCCCGCCTGACGTCTCATGAACGATTTCCCCAGGGGCCAGCGCTTCAGGACTTCATTTGCCAAGATCCATGGGTTGCCCGTTGAGCTGCCTTGGATTCCCTGGCCCCCTACCAGCTGCGTTCCCCCGCCAGCCGCCGTTCCAGCGGTGGTTCTGCTAGCGCGGCTGAGCGGGTTCTCCACTCCGAGCTCAAGGGCCGCAACCAGGACAACGATGCCCTGTCGATGATGGTGAGCTCGATGGTGCGCATGGTGCAGGCAGGCAAGGGCAGAGATAGCCGCTGGTCCGCGTCCTGAAGGGGGGCCTGCCTGACAGGCCGTTTTCTGAAAAGGTCCTGCCCCTGGGCCGAGCTTGGTTCCCCCAGTCCAGGGGCCTTGGACCCTTTTCTCTAGGCCCATGGCCTGGCTTGGTGGGGCTTGCTTGAAGGCCCCTATGGCTGCTGGATCTCTTCAGCAGAGTGGTCCTGCGAACCGATCCCTCGGCAACCGGCGTCGTAGCCGGTAGCGTCCTATGGCCCCTTGCGCCTTCGCCATGACCCGCTCTGCAGCCAGGCCTGTTGGCCCGTTCCCTGGCGTTTGCCGCCCCTCTGGCGCCGCCAGGCTGCAGGGCGGGGCCGCCGTTCTTGTCGCCCTGGTCAGCGCTGCTTCCCTTGTGGGAAGTCCTTCCCGGGTCGAGGCCCACGCCATCGAAAGCAGCCTCACTAGGGCGACCAGCCTCAGCAACGGCCTGCTGCTGAGCAGCCAGTTCGGCAGCGGTCAACCGACGGTGGATGCCCAGGTGAGCCTGATTGGACCGGGTGGCCAAGCGATTGCGCTCGGTCGCACCGACGCCCAGGGCCAGCTCAGCTTTGCCCTGCCCAAGGGGGCCAGTGGCGATTGGGAGGTGCAGGTGGATGGGGGCCCGGGCCACCGCGACTACCTGACCATGCCGGTGCAGGCCGGTCAGGCCCAGCTCGATCGCCTCAGTGCGCGGGAGCTGCCCGGCCTGGGCGATTCCCTGGCCACCATGCTCCACCCCGGTGTGCTCACCTTGGGCGGCCTCTGCGGTGTCGCGGGTGTCCTTATTGGCATGGATCGTCGCCGCCGGCGCGGTTGATGGCCACAGGCAGCCCGGCCCTGGATCGCATCGTCGAGCGGCTGAAGACCAGCTCAGATCCCAAGCGCCGTTATGAATACGTGCTTTGGCTTGCCAAGAAGCTGGAGCCCCTGCCGGATGCATTCCGCCAGGACGCCTTCAAGGTGAAGGGATGCGTGTCCCAGGTCTATGTGGTGGCCGAGCTGCAGGACGGCCGGCTCCATTGGCAGGGGGATTCCGATGCGGCGATCACTAAGGGGCTGTTGGCCCTGCTGATCGAGGGCCTCGAGGGCCTCGAGCCCGCCCAGGCGGCCAGCCTGGATCCGGCCTTCCTGGCCGAAACGGGCCTCCAGACCAGCCTCACGCCATCGCGGGCCAATGGCTTTCTCAACATCCTGGCGATGATGAAGGCCCAGGCCCGGGCCCTGCAGGCTGGCGGCGTTGGCACCTCATCGCTGGCTGGGACCGGTTTCAGCAGCGATGCGCTTCCCCTTCCCAGCGCCCCCGTTGAACCGTGAGTGACCCAGGGATTTCTAGGATATGTTTTTTGACGGCAACGCGGCCATGACCATCGGCATCGGCTTGTTGGGTCTGGGCACGGTGGGGGCCGGCGTTGCCGCCATCCTGGCCACCCCCCAGGGGCGCCATCCCCTGGTGGCCGACCTGGAACTCAAACGGGTTGCGGTGCGCGACCTGGCCCGGCCCAGGCCCGTGGCGATTGCCGAGGAGCTGCTTTGCACCGATCCGCAAGCCGTGGTCGATGATCCGGCCGTCGAGATTGTGGTGGAGGTGATGGGCGGCCTGGAGCCGGCCCGCTCCTTGAGCCTGCGGGCGATCGCCGCCGGCAAACCGGTGGTGACGGCCAACAAGGCCGTGATTGCCCGCTATGGCGATGAGATTGCCGCCGCCGCCAAGGTCAAGGGGGTGTATGTGTTGATCGAGGCGGCCGTGGGCGGCGGCATCCCGATCATCGAACCGCTGAAGCAATCCCTGGGTGGTAATCGCATCCAGCGGGTGAGCGGCATCATCAACGGCACCACCAACTACATCCTCAGCCGCATGGCCGATGAGGGCGCTGCCTACGGCGCCGTGCTGGCCGATGCCCAGCAGCTGGGCTACGCCGAGGCCGATCCGGCCGCCGATGTGCAGGGCGGCGATGCGGCCGACAAGATCGCCATCCTGGCGGGCCTGGCCTATGGCGGCCCGGTCGATCGGGCCGCCATCGCCACCGAGGGCATCGATCGGCTCGACGCCCGCGACGTCGACTACGCCGCCCGCCTGGGCTTTGTGGTGAAGCTGCTGGCCGTGGCGGAGCATGTTGGCCAGGGGGACGACGGCGTGCAGCAGCTCGATGTGCGCGTCCATCCCACCCTGCTGCCCAAGCACCATCCCCTGGCCGGCGTCCATGGGGTGAACAACGCGATCCTGGTGGAGGGCGACCCAATCGGCCAGGTGATGTTCTACGGGCCCGGTGCCGGCGCCGGGCCCACGGCCTCGGCCGTGGTGGCCGACATCCTCAACATCGCCGGTATCCGCCAGGTGGGTGGGGCCGCCGCTGGCCTCGATCCCCTGCTGGCGGCGAGCAGCTGGAACCGCTGCCGCCTGGTCGATGGCCTCGATAGCCAGCACCGCAACTACCTGCGCCTGCTCACCCGCGACGAGGCCGGCGTGATCGGCCAGATCGGCAGCTGCTTCGGCGCCGCTGGCGTGTCGATTCAATCGATCGTCCAATACGAAACCGATGGCCACGGCGCTGAGATGGCCGCAGGCGCTGAGATAGCCGCAGGCGCTGAGATCGTGGTGATCACCCACCAGGTGCAGGAAGCCCGTTTCCGTGGTGCCCTGGCAGCGATCACGGCCCTCGATGCGGTGAAAACGGTGGCCGCCTGCCTGCGCACGCTCTAGGCCGGCCTTGCCCCGAGGTCAAGGCACGTTTCGGGCCACCCTGGGCCCTACCAGTGCTGATCGTTGGGCCGTTGCTCACAAAAAAGCCCCACCGATAGGCGGGGCTGAAGGTCCAGGCCAGTGGGGCCTGGGCCGCTGCGGAAGACCTACCTAGAAACAGGACTCCCTGCTTACGCCTTCCCCCCGGCCAGGGGCCGCATGCGGCTGCGCAGTTTGCGGCTCCAGCCCAAGGCCAGGCCGGCGCCAAGCAGGGGTAGGGGGCCGGGCACTTCCTCCTGGGTATAGGTGTCCTTAATGTTGGTCAGCACATCCTTGCTCACCACATTCCAGGTGTCGCGCACCGTGATTGGCGAGGGGGGCTGGAAGGGAACCGGACCATCAGGGGCGCCATCGAGGGAGAACAGGGTTGGCCCACCCGTAATCGATTTGATTACGGATGTTTTGCCGGGCGAGTTGGCATTGACGGCAACTGTGCTGTCCAGTTGGACCGAAGCAAAGCGATACTTGGGATCGAGGATTTTCAGGTTGTAGTCAAAGAAGCCTGTCTTTACGCCCACCAGGGAGGGCGTGAAATTGATGTTCGCGCTGAACAGGTCATCGGCATAGCCAGGCAGCGGATTGATCTCGACCCATTCAAAATCAATGCTGCCTGGATTGCCAAAATTGAAGCTGTTCACACTGAATTCCTTGTCGCCGCAGGTGATGGTGTCGCCAGCCAAGATGGCGTTAAAGTTAATGCTGAAAAAGCCACCTGGGCCAGCGGGGATTTTGGGGGCACAGGCATAGGCGTTGGCGGCCTGGGCAGAGCCAGCCGAAAGCAGGCTGCCCGCTCCCAGTAGCAGGGCGCTGCCAAGCATGAATGTCGACATCGCAGGGTTTAGCCGTCTGGTTCGGGCGGGCTGGCTGGGGCCTGGGCCCGTCGCGCTAGGGGCCTGGGCCGCGCCGCCGACGTGGCGCCAGGGCTGTTTATCCGTAGCCCCATGAAGTGTAGGCATCGAGATCGGGATTGAATTAGCACGAGCAAGCCTAGTCGCCTTGATCGAGATAATTGGGCTATGGCAAATTGCTTATTCGCTATAGCGAAGGTGCAGATCTGCATCACCCCTTTCGGCGATGCCATGGGTCGCCCTTGGGTCTATCTCAGGGCAATCGAACCTTTCCGCCCCCAAGTATTCGCTGGGGTTGGGGCCTCCGTTGCCGTTTCGTCGTCCCTGCGTCGACCCCGGGTTGGCTCGACTGGGTGGCGTGGCTAAGGGGGCGGCCTTGCTTGCCAGGGTTGGGGCCCGTGCCAGCGCAGGGGTGATCCCAGCATGGCTGGCCTCGCTGTTTCCCTGGTGGCCAGGGAGTGGCTCGCCTCGAGAAGCGCAATTGCGACGGATTGAAGCTGTGTGATGCAGATCAACGGCGCTTGACATGCGCAAGAGGGTTGGATTTTGGAGTGGCATTAGCGGAGCTTTCCCTTAGCCTTGACGGGTGTTCATTCACGTCTTGTCATGTTGACTTCGCCACTGCGTAAGGCTGGCTACGGGCCAACGCTTGCGCGCCCTTCCACCCTTGCCAAGCTTTTGATTTCAGCCGCCTTGGTGGCGGGCTCTGGTTCGTTGTTGCTGTCAGCACCGGCCCGGGCAACGCCGATTGCGGGTCCCCAAATCTGCTGGTTTGGAACCAATCCTGGCGATGGCAGCTCCCAATGTGCCGCCTACAACCCCACCCTTGATACGGGAACCCAGTTCGCCCTGTCCGACAAGGTTGTCAGCCTGGGGGCCCTAACATTCGGTGGTAAATCAGGCACCCTTGGCTTCCAGTGGACCAAAATTCCACCCGTGGGCGGCTTGGACAAGGACCTGTTTGCCTTGGCCCTGGATTTTAACCCCGATTCGGCAGGCACCTACAACGGTCAGTTTGATTACGAAATCGCCATTGACCCCACAAATAGTTTCCAATTCGCCACAGCCCAGCTTGACAGTATCGTCAATGGCAACAATCCGCTGAGTACAAAAGTCACCAAGAAGATTGCCGGTTTTGGCGATTTGGTTTCGACCAATGGCTCGAATGTGGTTGGCGTGCCTGTGAGTGGCAAAACTCTGCAGGTGCAAAATATCTGGACCGTCGGTGACGGCGACGTTCTTGACAGCTTCAAGGACGTTTACACCCAGAGAGATGTCCCCGGCCCCCTGCCGTTGCTCGGCGCTGGCATCGCCTTTGGCTTCAGCCGCAAGCTCAGGCGCCGCATCAACGCCAGCGCCCAGGCCTGAGTCCCATCTGGCGCCATCGGCTTGGCGCTCTTGGTGGTTCGTGCCATGCACGGGCCCGGCTTTTGCCACCTGCACGACCCGGCCTCGGCCGGGTCTTTTTTTGTCTGCGGGGCCGCTTGGGGCTCCGCCTGCCAAGCCCATGGGCTGATTCCCTGGGCCAACCCCGCTGGCGTCCGCTTGAGCAGCTGGTTTAGGGGCGGGGGCCCTGGGGGCCAGGGGATGGGGGCACCGGGCTGGCGGCCAGCTCCGCCCTGGGGCAAAGTGGAAGCAAACCTAAAGGCGCTCGGGCTGGACCCGGCCGGCGCCATTCGGTCGGGGTCCCATCACCAGGCGGCAGTTTTGTATCATTTCGAACCAGATTTTTGCCCGCCGGGCGAAATGCTGGTAATGGCTTCCTCCCAATGATTAGCCCGCCATCCCCGCGTCAAAACCCGTCATTCCCCTAAGCGATGACCCTCCATCAGGGTGACTGTGTTCACCTCACCAGTGATGAGCACCTCTATCAGGTGATCGCGGTTGACGACCACCAGAACCGTTGCTGGGTGCGCCGTTGGCCCATGGCCCGCCATGGATCTCCCGTGTTTGAGATCTCCCTCCACCTCGTGGATGGCCAGCTAGATGCCGGCCATCCCGGCAGCTATCCAGTTGGGGCTCGCCGGGGCGATGCCCAGGCCGATTGATCTCCCCATGCTGGCCAAGCCCCGGCCAGCAAGCCCATCCAGCAAGCCCCCGGTCAGCAAGTCCCATCCCCGGCCGGGCTCCCGCCAGGCGGGGTCTTGAATAGGCCCTACTGACCAGGCCCCGCGCTGGACCGCCCTGACCGTTCCCCCGTTCTGTTGCTCGGCTGGCTAACCGGGTTGGCCTTGGCCGTGCCCCTGCTGGGGGGCTGCCAGCCCCCCCATCCCGTTGGCGAGCTGGTGGTGGCCAGCCGCAGCAGCCTCGAATCGGTCGATCCGGTCGATGTCACCAGCTTTGCCGGCAGCCAGCTGCTCAGCGCCCTGGGCGATCCCCTCTATGCCAGCGATGCTTCGGGTCGCATTCAGCCGCGCCTGGCCACCGCCCTGCCGCGGTTCAGCGGCGGCGGCCTGGTCGCCCGCATCCCCCTGCGCCAGGACGTGCGCTTCCAGGACGGCAGCCGCTTCGATGCGGCCGCCATGGTGTTCAGCCTCCAGCGCTTCCTGGCCCTGGCCAAGGTCAGCTACCTGCTCGATGGGCGGGTGGCCTCCGTGGCGGCCAGCGGTCCGTTTGAACTGGAACTGCGGCTGAAGCGCCCCTGCGCCTCCCTGGCGGCCGTGCTCAGTTCGATCAACCTCACGCCCGTTTCGCCCCGGGCTTACCGGGCCCATGGCCGCCGCTCCCTGCGGGACCGCTTCGTCGGCACCGGGCCCTACCGGCTGGCCACCTTCACCCCCCAGCAGCAGCGTCTGCTGCCCTTTGCGGGCTACTGGGGAGTGCCCCCCGCCAACCGGGGCCTGAGCCTGGTCACCCTCAGCAATTCCACCGCCCTGTTTGGCGCCCTGCTCAGCGGCGAAGTCGATGTGTTGCTCTCCAGCGGCCTCGACAGCGACCAGCAACGGGATCTGCAGCGGCGGGCCGGTCGCGGCAGCCTTGTGGAGGGGATCGGTCCGGCGGTGGAGATTGGCTACCTCACCCTGCGCAGCGACCAGCCGCCCCTGGCCAACCTGGACCTGCGCCGGGCCCTGGCCTACGGGCTCGATCGCCGCCTGATCAGTGAGCGGGTCAGCTACGGCATGCGCGATCCCCTGCGCAGCCTGGTGCCCGCCCCGCTGCCGGGCAGCGAGCCCCCCAGTTGGCCCGCCTACGACCCGGCCCGGGCCCGGGCCCTGTTCCGCAAGGCTGGCTACTGCCAGGTGCGGGGGCCTGGCCCGGGCCGGCGCCTGAGCCTGCCCCTGAGTTTCCGCTCCAACGTGCCGGCTGATCGGCTGTTTGCCCTCACCTGGCAGGCCCAGCTCCAGCGGGACCTGGGCGACTGCATCAGCCTCGAGATCACCGGCATCGAATCCACCACCGCCTACCGCCAGCTGGGCGCTGGCGCCTTCCCCCTGATCCTGCTCGACTGGAGCGGCGATTACCCCGATGCCAATGCCTATCTCCAGCCCCGGCTGGGCTGCCGGCGCGCCCAGGGCAATCGCTGCTTGGCCGGCGACAGTGCCGCCAGCGGCAGTTTCTGGACAGCGCCGGGGCTTGAGGCGGAGCTGGCCGGTTTGGAGAGCGAACGGGGCCAGGCCCGCCAGCAGCGCGTGACCAGAATCCAGG
>Ga0164295_10002567_pt1 | contig 14878 bp, 5 predicted proteins | sample GEODES006metaG_FD_111798 | JGI IMG/M metagenome (GOLD analysis project Ga0164295, IMG submission 111798) | Oligotrophic lake water microbial communities from Sparkling Lake, Wisconsin, USA - GEODES006 metaG | ecosystem: Environmental > Aquatic > Freshwater > Lake | place: USA: Sparkling Lake...
ATGCAAAAAGGATTTTATTTATTTAACACCTATATCTACTGCAAGTGTGGATGCGGTTTATAAAACTGATAAGGATTTCCAGGATGCTGTGGCAGGCATATATTCCGTAATGAGAAATCAGTACCAAGATTTTTGGATTTTTGGAGACCTACGTGCAGACGACTCCTGGCATGCGCTTGGAAATGATGCTTTTCTCGTTTCCGTTAATACTTTCAGCATGAGCAGTAGTGCCAACTTGATGATCAATAGCTGGAGAAATTATTATAAAATGATTAGTCGGTCTAATCTTGTCCTAGATAAAATTGCAACTACAGATGCCGCAGTAGTCAAGAATAAGGACCGTCATACAGCCGAAGCCAGGTTCCTTAGAGCCTTAGCTTACTTTGATTTGGTAAGGATTTGGGGGGATGTGCCTATGCCCACAACTACTATTTCGATCGATGACGGTTATAAACTTAGCCGTGAAAAAGTGCAAAAGATCTACAATGATGTAATCATCCCTGATCTGATATATGCCGAAAGTAAACTTCCCCTGAAATTTACAGGTACCGATGTAGGCCGTGTTACGAAAGGGGCCGCAAGTTCAATGTTGGCGCGTGTATACATCACCGTAAAAGACTTTGCAAAGGCCGAAACAAAATTGCAGGAAATCACAGGTATGGGTTATGCGTTGCTAAAGAACTACAACGAATTATTTGATTATACAAAAGAGGAGCATCATAGTGAATATATATTTGATATTGAATACCAGGATGGGGGATTAGGATTAGGTAGTGGATTCTCGAATAAATTCCTTCCCAAATCTGCCGGTTCAGCCGCAGACCTGTTTTATAATATCAAGGGGGGCGCCGGTGAGCAAAATACGCCTACACTTGAATTCCTTGCTGCTTTTGATCCTGCGGACAAACGGCAGGACGTAACAGTTGCAAAGGGGTATTATGATAATAGTGGAGTTTTCAAAGGGTTTATTCAGATAGCTACATTTACTAAAAAATACCTAGCAGCTACACCTGCTATCAATGATAGCAAAGTAAACTGGAAAGTTATTCGCTACGCCGATGTATTACTAATGTATGCAGAAGCCCTAAATGAAAATGGGAAGACCGACCAGGCGATACCTTATATCAATATGATTCGGAAAAGGGCAGGTTTGTCTGAATATACTTCACTTACCAAGGACGCCGCAAGGGAAAAAATTTACGACGAAAGGCGTTTTGAACTGGGTATGGAAGGGGTGCGGTGGTTCGACCTGGTAAGAACAGGTAAAGCTATTTCTGTTATGGCGCCTTTTGGTATGAAACCACACATGACCGTATTTCCCATTCCGTTAATTGAAATTCAAATCATCAACAATCCTACTATTTTACCTCAAAATCAAGGTTACGACTAGGATTACTTGGGTAAGATGGTAAATGATTACAAAGAATATATTTTGGCATAAAAAGCAGCTTGATTTGAAACGTACGCCCTTTCTGCATTGTACATAAGTTTATGACACCTCAATTTAGTAGTATGATTAAAAAAAAGTGTAAATACATCTGTATTTCCTTGCTTGTTGTGTGCGCGTTTCTAGTGCAAATTTGCCTGGCGCAGACTAGCCGACTGCTGCAACCTGGAGTTTCATATATAGATCCCACCATTGGTAACGTGGCTCCATTGCTTAACAGCAATCGGCCGGTAGTACATCTGCCTAATCAAATGATAAGGGTATTCCCTAAAAGACAGGATCACCTGGATATGCAGATCACAGATTTTCCTATGCTGGCAACTAATATTATTACTCCACAAATGGTATTCGCCATTAAACCATCCATTGGTTTAATCACTGATACTGGATGGTATCGGAGGCTAACCTATGATCATGATCAGGAAATTACACAGCCCTGGTTTTATGCAGTTACCCTTACCGATGATGATATCCTAACAGAGTTTACAGCGGGAGAAAAAACGGGCATCTATCGGTTTTCGTTTCCTGCTGGTGTGAAAAAAAATCTACACCTTTCTCACTATTATGAAAAGGGAGAATTTCAACTGATTGGAAATACGATTACAGGAAAGGAATACGTAAATGATGTCATTCATTCTCAAAAAGGAGTAGCGTATATGTATGGAGCTTTCTCCGGAAACCCAGTTACCGGTACTAAGGAGGGGGAGAAAAACTGGGGTAAATATACAGTTACTGGCCGGACGGCGAAGCCCACTTATATGGATGGCTTGCGTGCTTTTGCAACTTATGCAGAAAATGAAACCCGGGTAGTGGAATTCCGTTATGCGATTTCCTTTATAAGTGTTGAACAGGCAAAAAAGAATTTCGATAATGAATTAACAGGTATCGGGTTTGAACAATTAAAAAACAAAGGAAAAAAAACCTGGGAGAAAACAATCGGGCAGGTGAAGGTTGAAGGGGGTACGGAAGCACAAAGACGAACTTTTTATACTGCCTTGTATCGCTGTAATGCCCGCATGGTCAACATTTCAGAATATGGTAAATATTTTAGTGCTTATGATGGGCAGGTTCATACTGATAACCGCCCTTTTTATACGGACGACTACACCTGGGGTAATTATCTAGCACTCCATCCCCTTCGCATGATATTGGATCCTAAGAAGGAGGCCGACATGCTTCAATCTTATGTAACTATGTACAAGCATAGTGGCTGGATGCCAGATTATCCACGTCATTTCGGAGATCGACCGGGGATGTTCGGATTTCATTCTAATGTTATTTTTCTGGATGCCTACCGAAAAGGAATCCGAAATTTTGATCTTCCTAAAGCCTTGGAAGGTATGATCAAAAATGCGGATGAGGCTACGATGTTACCCAGCAGGAACGGGCCAAAGGGGCCGTTGGAGGATTTCTATTATACAAATGGGTACTATCCTTCCTTACATCCTGGCGAAGCCGAAACCGACCCCGTGGCTTTGGGAAAGCCAGGGCAAAAGCGCTCCGCCGTAGCCGTTACCCTTGGCAATAGTTATGATAGTTGGGCTTTGGCTGAGTTTGCTAAAGAATTAGGGAATGTTGATATCAGCAAAAGGTTTGCTCCAAGGGCGCAGAATTACAGGAATGTATGGCGGGACTCCCCTGGTATGTTCCTGCCGAAAGATGCTAGAGGAAACTGGATTGACATTGACCCTAAATTCGATGGAGGACATGCCGGAAGTGATTTTTACAATGAAAATAATGGATGGATTTATCTCTGGAATGTACAGCAGGATTTAAAAGGGCTATCTGATCTGATGGGTGGCCCCGATAAAATGGAAAAAAAACTTGATCAGTTATTTACTGAAGGGGTTGAACGAAGTAAACCAGAGTTCTGGGAAAAATTTCCTGATCAAACAGGACTTATTGGAACTTTCGGAATGGGTAATCAAGTGACATTTTTTATTCCTTACCTCTATAATTATACCAATGCTCCATGGAAAACCCAGAAATATACACGCTTACTACTGGATACTTGGTTCAAGGATAATATTTTCGGTGTGCCCGGTGATGAGGATGGTGGTTCTATGTCAGCCTTTGTAGTCTTTTCTGCCATGGGCTTTTACCCTGTTACACCCGGTTTGCCAGTATACAGTATTACCAGCCCATTATTCACCAAGGTTAGTATCGATTTGTCGAATGGTAAAACCTTTACATTGGTGGCTCATAATTCATCCAGAAAAAACAAATTCATTCAGTCTGCCACACTCAATGGAAAGGTACTGCAGTCACTCTCTTTCACGCATGCAGAATTGTTGAATGGGGGAACCCTTGTCCTAGAAATGGGAGAGCAAACGAATAAAAAATGGACAATAAAATACTAAAAACAATAATGGTCATTTATCATTCTTTTTCTGAACGGACATTGACTATGAATCATTATCGCATAAATAATCCAAATATTTTTAAACGTGGGGAAAGTAAAGCCACCATGCAACTATACATGTATGTTTAAATCAACGAATTTTTTAAGTAGTATTTTTTTATGTATCATTCTGTTAACTGTTGGCACTATCGTTAAACTGCCTGCTCAGTCATCCAAAACAGTTCATTCAAACCTGGAATATATTGACCCCACGATTGGAAATGTGGCGCCATTGCTCAATACCAACAGGCCCATGGTTCACCTGCCCAACCAAATGGTGCGGATGTTTCCAAAACGACAGGATCATTTGGATATGCAGATAACGGATTTCCCATTGCTATCCCTCAACATGATAACCCCGCAGGTGGTTTTCGGTCTAAAGCCTTCTATTGGCAAAGTGACAGACACTGGATGGTACCGTCGGCTGAATTATGATCATGATTTTGAAATAGTACAGCCCTGGTATTATGCTGTTTCTCTCTCAGATGACAATGTAAAAACAGAATATACTGCTGGCGAAAGAACAGGGATTTATCGTTTTACCTTTCCTGCGGGAGTGCAGAAAAATATTTTACTGTCCCATTATTACGCCAATGGCAAATACGAATTTATCAATGGGAATACACTCACTGGAACGGAGTATGTGGAGGATGCTATTCACGATCAGAAAGGCATTGCGTATGTGTATGGAGAATTTACCGGTAAACCTACAAACGGTAAGAAAACTGGGGAAAAAAATTGGGGGAAGTACACAGTGGGAGGACGGCCTGAAAAGCCAAAGATGATGGAGGGTGAAAGAGCCTTCGTTACCTACGATTCTAAAGCCCCTCCAGTAGTAGAGTTTCGCTATGCCATTTCATTCATAAGTCATGAGCAAGCCAGAAAGAATTTTGCAAAGGAACTTACAGCTACTTCCTTCGATCAAATGAAGAATAAAGGTAAGTTGGCCTGGGAGAAAGTGATTGGTCAAATAAAAGTAGAAGGTGGAACCGAAGCACAAAAGAGAACTTTTTATACTGCTCTCTATCGATGCTATGCAAGAATGGTAGATATCAATGAGGGTGGACAATATTTTAGCGGTTATGATAAGAAAGTACATGCTTCAAACCGGCCTTTTTATACCGATGACTACACCTGGGGTAATTATTTGGCACTTCATCCACTCAACATCATCCTAGATCCTAAAAAAGAAGCGAATATTTTACAGTCTTATGTAGCCATGTATGAACAAAGTGGCTGGATGCCTGAATATCCTAAACATTTTGGCGACAGGCCTGGAATGTTTGGTTTTAAATCCTCTGTTATGTTTTTGGATGCTTACCGAAAAGGCGTCAGGAATTTTGATGTCGGTAAAGCCTTTGAAGGGGTTTTGAAAAATACGCGTGAAGCCACCATGCTTCCTTTTAGGAATGGCCCTGCCGCAGGGTTGGAGGCATTTTATGATATACATGGATATTACCCAGCCCTACCACCCGGCACTGCTGAAACCGATTCTTTTGCTAGTCTGAAACCATCGCAAAAGCGATCTTCCGTAGCCATTACATTGGGGGATAGCTATGATAGCTGGGCATTAAGCCAATGGGCAAAGGATTTGGGGAAAACGGATATCTCCAGTCGGTATGCACCACGATCACAAAATTATAAAAATCTTTGGTGGGATAAATACAATCTATTTATGCCAAAGGATGATAAGGGTAAATGGATTGAGATCGATCCGAAATTCGATGGCGGAGCAAACGGGTTTGATTACTATAACGAGAATAATGGGTGGAGTTATATGTGGAATGTGCAACAGGATATTAAGGGCCTCAGCGACCTAATGGGAGGCCCAGAAAAAATGGAGCAAAACTTGGACCAGTTATTTCGCGAAGGCCTTGATAGAAGCAGGCCCGAGTTTTTTGAAAAATTTCATAACCATACTGGCTTAATTGGTCAATTTGCTATCGGAAACCAGGTAACTTTCTTCATACCTTATTTATTTAACTATACAAATAGCCCCTGGAAAACTCAAAAATACACTCGGCTAATATTAGATACGTACTTTCAGGACAACGTATTTGGAGTGCCGGGTGACGAAGATGGCGGATCCATGTCATCCTTTGTAGTCTTTTCTTCAATGGGCTTCTTTCCAGTAACTCCCGGTATTCCCAATTATTCAATTACCAGTCCACTTTTTAGTAAAGTGAGTATTGACCTGACCAATGGTAAAAACTTTACGCTGGTAGCAAAAGATTTATCCCGAAAGAACAAATACATACAGGCGGCTACACTCAACGGTAAACCACTGACATCTCTATCTTTTTCACATGAAGAACTATTGAAAGGCGGAACACTCAGCCTACAGATGGGTGATAAAACAAACGCGAAATGGGTAATCACGTATTAATGACTGGTATTCCTTCAAAATCAAACTCAATTACTATTCCAACAAATAAATCACTCCAAAATTATATACAAATGAAATACGGGAATTTATTAAGATGCCTTTTAATTTTACCTGCCATTTTATTACTGTCTAAGCTGCATGCGCAAATCAACGCTAAATCCAATGTGCCAGCGCCAGCCTTTGAAATTACGGGAAGTATCTATCCCTGGGAAGTACATGATGAGGGTATCGATCTTATTCTTGACAACATGACCAGTATTGCCGGAATCAATTCGGTGTATTTGATTGCGGTTATGCACCAGGAACACCGCCCCTTTAACTCCAATAATTTACCTGGTACATTTTTGTTCAGTCATAACCCTGTCAGGCACGAGTGGGAAGCTGAAGATGCTAAGGCTTACTTTAGGCCCCACTTGGAGATGTATGGGCGTATCAAACCTGAACCATCCAAATTTTCATGGTTGAATGAAACGGACTGGTTAAAAATTGTCCTAGATAAGGCACATGCCCGTGGGCTGAGAGCAGGGACTGAGGTGTCACATACCTACATTCCGATGGAATATCTAAAAGCACATCCCGAGTTGCAACAGCGGGATATCAATGGCAAGATATTGGAAGGCAACATGAATGCTAGGCCCTTTTCCAACCATCCTGATGTACGTGAGTACCTGCTGGCACTCTATGGTGACCTTGCTACTAATTATGATGTAGATTATATTCAGACCTGCATGTTATTATTCAGTAATTCTGAAGATCCCTCCAAAGGGGGTACCTGTTTCTGTAACTCCTGCCAGAATGAAGCCAAAGCCATGGGTTTCGATTTGACCGCGGCAATTCCTGTTTTAAGGGATAATCCTAATGCCCAGCCGCAGCTAGACCAGTGGCTGGAATTCAGAAGAGCATCCACAACAAAAATATATAAACTTGTCACCGATCGCATTCACAAGGCCAATCCTAATATTGATTTCCGGTTGAATGATCTTAACAACCGATCTTCTGGGTTGCATCTGGATGAATTAAAGGCAGGTAATATAAATTCAATTCATCTTTCCACGCATACCGAGCAAAATGGGTATCAAAATTCTGAGAGAGCCTCCCGCATTGCAACCACCTTATATTATGCAGGGGATAAGATACCTGTAATCGCAGGGGTACCCACCCGTTTACTGACGACGCCAGCCATTGTAAAATCAAGCGTAAAGATTTCTGTTCAGTCAGGGGCAAAGGGACTGGGGGTTAAACACTACGATGGATCACCCTATTCATTATTGCGTGCTCTTCGAAATGGTGTTAGTGAGGCTGGTGTAAAGGGTTTCACACCAATAATTGGAGTGGAAGTAGAAAATATGGAACTTTCAGGTTACCAACCTGGTCAATATATGAATGAAGCCAGTGTACAAACTTCTTCTAACGGAACGGCTACTACCCAATTCAATCAGCCTACCGGTGTTTATAACCTAGTAATATCATATGTAGATGAAAAGCAGGGTCAGGGTTCAATATCGGTAATCGTTGGCGGTATTCAAAGAGCAACATGGAAGTTGGATGAAGACGTAGATTGCTGGCGACGTAAGACAATACCCAACGTGAAAATTAAAAATGGAGAGGAAATAAAAATTGTGGGAGTTGCGAATGGCAGTGAATCAGCCAGGGTGGATTTCATAGAGTATATTCTTCAGGCGGTAAGCAAGAATAAAAATAAATGATTGCAGAAACCGCACATAATTTAATCATTCAAGATTGAACGATGACATCGGATCTATTTAATGAATATTTAATAATTATGGAATTCTAAAAACAATTAAATCGTCTAACTTCTTTGCTAATGTACATTTATAAACCAAAACTGCTTTTCAATGAAAAAATGTAGATTCCATTTTAAAGGGACTTCTATTGCCCTAACCTTCCTTCTTCTATCTTTTCTATTTTTGAAGACAACTGCTTACTCACAGGTGTCGAGTTCGACTCTTGTGAAAGGTGTTGTACAGAATATGAAAGACGAGCCTTTAAGCGATGTTTCTATTGTTATTAAAAACGCTAAAACAAATTTTACTGCCGGCACAGTATCCGATAGCAGCGGATCTTTCCAGTTTTCAGGGATTCCTTCTGGCGGACCGTATACCTTTACCATCACTGCTGTTGGTTATGAGGCACAGGTTATGTCGGGATATAACCTTAAAATTGAGAGTTCACTTACGCTGTTAGTCAAGTTGGTTTCTAGGACAATATCAATGGAGTCTGTTGTGGTAGTTGGTTATGGTTCACTGAAACGAAAAGATTTAACAGGTGCTGTTGCATCTTTGGGATCCAAGGAGTTTAAAGATCTTGGATTAACAAGGATTGAACAGGGACTTTCCGGTCGCGTACCTGGCGTTCAAGTTAAATTGAGTGACGGTACACCTGGTCAGGCTCCTCAAATCAGAATACGTGGAGTAGGCAGTATTTCTGCCGGTGCTGATCCATTATTTGTGGTAGATGGCTATCCTACTGATAATATTCAAACTTTAAACCCTAACGATATCGAGAGTTTAGACGTTTTGAAAGACGCATCTGCCACAGCGATCTATGGATCACGAGGCTCTAATGGTGTGGTCATTATCAATACGAAGCGAGGTGTTTCAGGTAAGCCCAAAATCACCTTTGATACATATTCAGGTATGCAAAAAGTTACAAAGTTACCTGAGTTTCTCACACGAGATCAGCAGGCGCAATATCATTATGATGCCATCAAAAACAGAAATATAGATGAAGGAAGAAGTGTTGCAGGAGATCCAACAACATGGGGAATACGAGTTCCACAAACAGTGTTGGATGTGTTGTCTGGCAAGAATACAAACAACACGAATGCTTTGGATTCTATTTTGCGTCCAGCCTGGCAAAGAAGTTATAACCTGGCGGTTTCTGGAGGAAGCGAGGGTTTCAAATATCTTGTAAGTGGGGAATTTTTTGATCAGGATGGTATAATCATCAACAGTAATTTTAAAAGATATTCAACCAGGGCAAATTTTGACGTTCAACTTAGTAAGAAGGCTAACTTGAAGGTTAGCATTAATCCTTCTTTCACTAATAATGACAATGTGGTTGCGGCAGGTGGTGGTGCTGGACCCTCAGCAAGTATCATTGGTACAGCAACATCGGCTCATACGTATTATCCTTTGTATAATGCAGATAGAAGTTATTTCGTCTATCAAACTGTAGATGCATCCACTGATCTGTTCAATCCTCTAGCACTCGTACTTGAAAAGTCCGATAAGTTCAAACGTACTCGGATCCAGTCCAATGCCAACTTGGATTATAAATTCACCCCCGATCTTCGACTTAACCTGTTGTTTGGAGCAACAATAGACAATACCAAAGGGTATTCATTTGCTCCCCAGCTGCCGGCCTTTCTTAATAACCCTGCAACTGGTACGGACTATGCAAGTGGTGGATATAATTGGATTGGTGAGTACACACTTAATTACAACAAAAAATTCGGAAAACATAGTTTAGCTGCTCTTGCTGGTTATACAGCTCAGGAAGATTATCTGGAAGCCAACTCACTTACAAGTACAAATTATCCCAATAACCTGATTCAAACATTGAGTGCGGTGAGCGGAATCATTTCAACTGGAACTTCGACGATTTCTGAGTGGGCCATTGTTTCCCAGCTTGCGAGGGTGAACTATAATTACGACGGAAAATATTTATTTACAGCCTCAGTAAGACGCGATGGTTCCTCAAGATTTGGAGCTAATAATAAGTATGGGGTATTTCCTTCTGCCGCTGCAGCATGGCGGATATCTGACGAAAAATTCATGGAAAAGATTCGTTGGATAGATCAATTGAAATTCCGCGCTAGTTATGGCTTAACTGGAAATAATAGCATCGGAAACTATGCATCGATATCCACCGTAAACTATTTGAAATTTACAACGGGGGGTGCAGCAGTTGGAGGCTTTGCACCATCTATAATTCCGAATCCAGACTTAACCTGGGAAACACAGGAGCAATTCAATATTGGTCTTGATCTTAGCATTAAAAACAGGGTGAATTTTACAATAGATAGGTTTATTTCACGCAACAAAGACCTTCTACTAAATGTAAACGTACCCAATGCTTCTGGATTTTCCACAGCCCTCAAAAATATTGGAGTAGTAAAGAATACAGGATGGGAATTTGTATTAAGCACCCAGAATTTAGTTAAAAAGTTTAGTTGGAGTACTGATTTTAATTTGTCGTTGTACAAGAATAAAGTTGAAAAACTTGGGCCTTCCGGCGACGATATCATTTCAGGTAATAACATCACCCGTATTGGATATCCCATTGGTATGTTTTTTAGTTATGTAACCGACGGCGTATTCTTAACTGCTGCTGATCTTGCAAAGGGTCCTATATGGAATGCCGGTTTGGCAGACAGAACCAGGGTAGGAGATATCAGGTTCAAAGACTTGAATGGAGATGGGAAGATCACCTCGGTAGATAGAGAGATAATGGGTTCTCCTTATCCTGACTTTTATTTTGGCTTGACGAATAGATTCTCATACGGGGACCTTAGCCTTAGTATTAACCTAGCTGGTTCTCAAGGGAATATGGTTTATAGTAATGCAATGGTAATTTATCGTCTAATCAGGTCAAGAAGCCGTACGTTGAGTACAGAAGCCAACTACTGGAAATCCGAACAGGACCAAGGAGATGGCAAAACAGTACGCCCCAATGATAACCCTACGGGTGGGTTGAGGCAGCCAAGCTCGAGGTACATGGATAAGGGATCTTTTGTACGTGTTAATAACATTTCACTCAGCTATCAGGTACCTGATAAACTTTATAAAAGCCTCAAACTTACAAGTGCGAGAATATATTTCAATGCAACCAATCCCTTTATTTTCACGAAAAGTTTATTATTCAATCCAGACGTGAGTAACAGCGGTAATGCATTGACACCTGGAATAGATAATAATAATTATCCTCTTCCAAAGTCATTCATTGTCGGATTTAATCTTGGATTCTAAATACAAAACTATAATTCTAATAAAATGAAAAATATAAAATATTCACTCTGTATTATCATCACGCTGATTGGAACATCTTGTAGTAAAGAATTTATTAACAGGCCACCTCTTTCTGCTGCGTCTGTTGACGCACTATACAAAACCGATAAAGATTTTCTAGATGCCACGATTGGTGTATACCAAGGCTTACGTGTCCAATATCAAAATATGTGGCAGTTTGGAGATATAAGGGGTGATGATGGATTTATTCAGGTTACAAACCAGCCAAGTACTACAGCAGTTGACCTTTTTTCTATCAACAGTGCAGATGCTTTGCTGAATTCAACTTGGTCAAACTATTATGTGGTTATCAGCAGGGCAAATATTCTGCTTGCCAAAATAGCCGATGCTGATCCAAATATCGTGAAGAACAAAGATCTTTATATTGGTGAAGCAAAATTCCTGCGTGCACTTGCCTATTTCGATTTGGTAAGGATATTTGGGAACGTTCCATTAATCACTAAAGTACTAACATTGGAAGAGATTCAAAAAACTGGAAGGACGCCTGTTGCAACTGTTTACAACGAAGTAATCATCAAAGATCTGATTGATGCTGCGTCTAAGCTTCCAGTAGCCTTCACGGGTAGTGCGATAGGAAGAGCCACCAAAGGGGCTGCAAAAGCTATTTTAGGAAAGGTTTATATGACTACAAAGGATTTTCCCAAAGCTGAAATTGAATTGAAAGAGCTTACAGCAGCTCCTTACAAGTACAACCTCCTTACGAATTTTAATGATCTATTTGACTTTTCAAAAGATGAGCACCACAGTGAATATATTTTTGATATAGAGCATGAAGAAAATCTCGGCGGACAGGGAAGTGTATTTACAAACTTTTTTATGCCCAACGTTGCAGCTCTTTTGAATTACTATGGTATAAAAGGAGGCTTTAATGAGTCTTTGGCTACTACAGCAGGCTTTCGATCGATTTGGAGTTTAACCGACAAAAGAAAAAATGTCACTTTTACATGTTGTGGTGAGTGGACTAACCCAACTACTGGCGCGGTAGTGAAGTTTAACTCAACTACCAGTCAGTCATTCACTTCAAAATATCTCACATCTGTTCCTGCTGCAGGAGATAGTAAAGCCAACTGGAAGGTGACCCGTTATGCTGATGTACTTCTTATGCTTGCAGAAGCACTTAATGAAAATGGCAAAACTGACTTGGCTCTCGTAGAAATCAACAAAGTTAGGTTGCGCGCTGGCATGGCTGTATATGCAGGTCTTACAAAAGAACAAATGCGTGATAACGTAGCACTTGAAAGACGACTTGAGTTGACATTCGAGGGACATAGATGGTTTGACCTTGTTCGCACTGGTAAAGCGCTAGAAGCCTGCGCTGCTGTGGGAATGAAAGATTACATGTCCATCTTCCCAGTGCCGTTGAGTCAGGTCAATGTGATGAACGACGCAACGCTGTTCCCACAAAATCCAGGCTATAATTAGTAGTCTGTTATATACCGTAATTATTCTTTACATACTAAATTAGAAACATGGACAGAAGGGATTTTATTAGCCATACCTCAGCCCTTGGAGGGGTATTGGCTATCCCCGGTACACCCGGAATTGCAGATTTTTTTACAAATATAGATGAACCTTGGTTCGACAAATCGATGCGTTGGGCACAGCTTGCTTTTGTAGAAAATGACCCTGGTAGATTTGATCCAGATTTCTGGCTTGATTATTTTAAACGCATCCATGCAGATGGTGCGCTGTTGAGTGCAGGAGGCATCGTTGCCTTCTACCCAACTAAAATACCCCTTCATCACCGCAGTGATTGGTTGGCTGACTCAAATCCATTGGGATATCTCATCGAAGGTTGTCGTAAAATGAATATGACTATCATCTTGCGAACTGATCCGCATGCTGTGAGGCAAGAAGTTTATGATGCACATCCTGAATACATTTCTGTTCTCGCGAATGGTGAGAAAAGAAGACATTGGGCAAATAAAGATCTTTGGGTGACCTGTGCTTATGGTCCTTACAACTTTGAGTTCATGACCAAAGTTAATATTGAGATCATGCAAATGTTCAAGCCAGAAGGAATTTTTTCAAACAGATGGTCAGGACATGGCGTTTGTTATTGTGAATCATGCAAAACAAATTTCCGCAACTCAAAAGGGTTAGAACTTCCTAAGACGTCTGACAGGCTTGATCCGGTTTATCAGAAGTGGTCAGAGTGGCGTGTAGAAAGGCTCCGTGAACTTTGGTTCTTATGGGACAAAGAAATTAGAAAAATAAAATCTACTTCGCGTTACATACCCAATGGTTTTCCGGACAAGCTTGAAACAGGAAAATATTCCGATTTCTTTTTTGCCGACCAACAGGCCCGGTCATCAACTATTCCATCGTGGAGCAATGCACTTGGAGCAAAAGAACTTAGGGCGGGGCTTGGTATGAAACCGTTAGTGGGGATATTCAGCGTAGGAGAAGAAGGCGAATTCAGGTGGAAGGATTCTGTTCAGAATGATGCAGAGATCAGAATATGGGTGGCAGAAGGTGTTGCAAATGGAATGAAACCATGTTTCGTAAAATTTGGTGGGCAGATTGATGATAAAAGGTGGATGAACGCTGTTGAAAAGATGTATCAATCGTATTACAAAAGCGAATCTTATCTGAGAAATACTGCACCAATGGCAAGAATTGGTGTTGTTTATTCAGAGCAAACCAATATGAAGTATGGTGGTCAGCCATGGCAGCAAAAATCGAATGATCATCTGCTAGGAATGTATCATTCGCTTGTTGAAGACAACATGCCTTTTGAAATGGTGAACGACAAGTTAATGGATGAAGGTCGACTTAAGCCTTTCAAACTACTTATTCTTCCCAATATAGCAGCTCTTTCAGATGAGCAATGTAATCAGCTGAGAACATTTGTAAAGAACGGAGGTAGCTTGCTTGCAACGTTTGAAACTTCGTTATATAATGAAGAGGGAAAACAAAGAAGCGATTTTGGGCTTTCAGATCTTTTAGGTGTTAAGTATGAAGGCAGCGTTGATGGCCCGATGCGAAATAGTTATTTACGAATTCGAAAAGATGCATCAGGGAATTATCATCCTGTTGTAAAAGGGTTGGAAGATGCGAATAAAATCATTAATACAATATATAGGGTTAAAGTTTCAACAGGGTTGAAGCTTCCGAGTCCTATAACACTTGTTCCAACATTTCCTGATCTTCCCATGGAGGATGTGTATCCAAGGCTTCCAGATACAGATGATAGGCAGCTCATTCTCCGCGAATTTGGTAAAGGACGAGTCGCTTATTTCCCTGGCGATATCGACAGATCCTTCTGGCAAATCATGAGTGTGGATTATTCAAAACTTTTAAGGAACACAATAAGGTGGACGCTTAACGAAGCTCCGATTGTTGATGTGGATGTAAAGGGGCTCCTTGATGTGGCAGTGTGGAGGCAAAAAAATTCAATGACCGTACATCTTGTGAATTTGACAAACCCCATGATGTTGAAAGGGCCTTTCCGGGATATTTATCCAGTTGCCGCAAAACTTGGCATCAATATACCTGTTGGTTCAAGAGTGACAGGAGTAAAGTTGCTTATGAGTGGTGTTACACCTGCATTTGAAAACAAGAATGGCAAGGTTATTTTAGATGTACCAGCG
>Ga0164295_10002569_pt1 | contig 14874 bp, 10 predicted proteins | sample GEODES006metaG_FD_111798 | JGI IMG/M metagenome (GOLD analysis project Ga0164295, IMG submission 111798) | Oligotrophic lake water microbial communities from Sparkling Lake, Wisconsin, USA - GEODES006 metaG | ecosystem: Environmental > Aquatic > Freshwater > Lake | place: USA: Sparkling Lake...
ACATCGAGTGGTCGCAGCGACTCGAAGGACACCCCGAGCGTCTCGGTCTTGTCGCCGGTGGCCTGACTCCACATCACCTTGCCATGACACTCGACATCCATCGGTGGCTCGGGCAACGAGAACCGTACGATGACCGGCGTGTCGAACGCCGCGCTGAACGCGGTCCGCGCGCACAGCCCACCAAGGCCGATGTTGACGGTCTCGCCGCTGAAGGCCTGACCGGAAGCCTCGATAACGACGGGGAGTTGACGTTCAAAGCGACCAAAGCGGCGCCGTACGCTCGACATGGCTCGAATCCTGACTCGGCGCCGTCAGAATGGCGCGTGGCGCGAAGATGCGCGGGGCGTTGCGTGTATGTCAAGGTACCCAACGCGGCTGAATGTGCGGTAAAGTCTCGGTCTTATGATGCAAGTCACCGGACCCCGCCGAGGGATCTCACTGGTCATCGTCACCGCGCTGACGCTCCTGTGCGCCTGCGCCGACCCCCCCCCCGCCAGCCCTGACCCCGATGCCGCGCGGCCCCGCGTGACCCGAGACGCCGCCCCGGCCGAGTGCGTGCGGGACGCCGACTGCGGACCGGGGACCTGCGACATCAGCGCGGGCCGCTGCCTATTCCCCGCCGGGCGATGTCGCACGGCGGACGACTGCCCGGCGGGCCAGCGCTGCGACGCCACCACGCAGGCGTGCATCCAACCGGCCCAACGTTGCGCAGCGGACGCCCCCTGTCCGAATGGGCAGTATTGCGACTCGATGACGAGCGAGTGCCGCGTCGCCGGCCAAGGTCCGTGCGCCCCGTGCCAGGGAGACGAAGACTGCGGCGGCCCGAACGACCGGTGCGTCGAGCTGTCGGATGGCTTTGCCTGCACGACCGCCTGCAGCGACGGCGGCATGTGCAGCTCAGGCTTCATCTGCGACGACGGTCAGTGCGTCCCGGCGGACCGCCTCTGCGCGCCCCGTGCGGCCTGCGCCGCCCTCGCGTGTGCGTCCGGCGAGGTCTGCGACCCCGTACGCGGTCGATGTGTCGCCGCGTGCGACGCCGCGAACGACCGCTGCCCGCCGCCGCAGCGATGCCGACCAGAGCTCGGCGGTCTATGTCGGCAATGTGTCGCGGACGCCGAGTGCGGGGAAAGCGCACGCTGTGACCCGCTGCGGGGCGTCTGCGTCGAGTGTCTGTCGAACAATGAATGCGCGACCGGCATGTGCGACTTGGCGCGGGGCCGCTGCGTCGAGTGCTCGGCCGACGCGCAGTGCCCGGGGGGGCTGTGCGATCTGGGCGCGGGTGTGTGTGTGGAGTGCCTCGCAGACGCGAACTGCGACGTCGGCGTGTGTCTGGCGAGCGAGCGACGCTGTGTGCAGTGCCGCGGGCGTCAGGACTGCCCCGCCGGCGCGGTCTGCGACCCGACCGCCCATGTCTGCGTGGAGTGTGCGAGCGACGGCGACTGTCTAGGCGGTCGCGTGTGCGATGTCGCGGCGGGTCGTTGCGTCGAGTGCGTGGGCGACGCCAACTGCGCCGACGGCGTCTGTGACCCCGGGACCGCAACCTGCGTCGCGTGCGCCGTTGATGCCGACTGCCCCGCGGGGACACGCTGCGATGCCGCCGCGATGCGTTGTGTGGCCTGCGCCGATGACGCGGACTGTTCGCCGGGGTTACGCTGCAATCCCGTGTCGCGTGAATGCGTCGAGTGCGTAGACCGAAACGACTGCGCAGCCGGCGCCTGCGACGCCGGGCGGTGCGTCGACTGCCTCGAGGACGCCGACTGTGGCGGCGCCTCTCGCTGCGAGGTCTCCGAGCGCCGCTGCGTGGGCTGCGCGGTCGACGCGGACTGCGGTGCCGGGCGGCGCTGCCGGGACCAAGCGTGTTTGGAGTGCGCGGGCGACGGCGACTGTCCAGCGGGTCGCGTTTGCCACCCTCAGGGCGTCTGCGTCGAGTGCGTGGTGGACGCTCAATGCCCCCAGGGTCGCTGCTTCGTCGCTGAGGGGCGATGTGCGCCGTGCATCGAGGACGCCGACTGCCCCGGGGCCCGCTGTGATCCGACGTCTGGCTGCGTCGCCTGCTTGGCGGACGCCGACTGCCCCGGGGGTCGCTGCGACGCGGCGACACGCGCCTGCGTCGGCTGCTTGGCGGATTCGGACTGCCCCGGGGGCCGCTGCGGTCCGGACCGACTCTGCCGCGCGTGCCTCGGGCCCGAGGACTGCGCTCCGGGCTTGCGCTGCGACCGCGAGAACGACCGCTGCGTGCAGTGCGTCATCGACGACCACTGCGCGCCGGGGGTGTGTAACGCCGAGACGCAGACGTGCGTGGCCTGCCGTGCGAACCGAGACTGCGACGGCCTTCGGTGCGACATCGCCCGCAATCGCTGTGTCGAGTGTGTGAACTCGACGCAATGCAGCGGTGAGACGCCCGTTTGCGATCTTGAGGCCGGCCGGTGCGTCGCGTGCGCGAACGACCTTGACTGCCCCGCCGGTAAAGTCTGCGGCGCGAACAAGCAGTGCGTCGTCTGCGAGGGCGACGCCGACTGCCCCGGTGCGCGACCGTACTGCCAAGTCGCCCTTCAGCTGTGCGTGCAGTGTCGGGCCGACGTGGACTGCGCCGCCCCGAACGTGTGCAACGAGGCGATTGGCCGTTGTGTGCCGCCCGCGGACATCTGCGCGCGGGACGCCGACTGCGGCGCGGGTCGGGCCTGCGACGAGCTCTTCCAGCGCTGCTACGACCCGTCGGGCGACTGCGTACGGGACACGGACTGCCGCCCGAACCACACCTGCAACCGATTCTTCGGCCGTTGCGAGGGCTGCGGCTTCTTGCCTTTGCCCTTTCTGGTCTGCCCGGACAATCAGGTCTGCATCCTCAACCTCTGTAACCCTCAGTGAGCGCCATGAACAGTCGTCTCTCCCTGCGCGGCGTGTTCGCTGCGGTCGTCGCGCTCGCTCTCGCCGCATGCGACGATGGCGCGGCGCTGCCCTCGCGCTGCGTCGGTCCGCTGTGCCAAGCCCTCGACGCCGGCGGACTCCATGGGGACTCGGGCGCGGACGCGGCGGCGCCACCGCCTGTGTTCGACGCGTATGTCCCCGATCCTTCGAGGGATTTCGGTCCGCCACGACAAGACGCCTGCGTCGAAGCCGAAGAGCAGTGCAACGACCTCGACGATGACTGTGATGGGCGCGTCGATGAAGCGTTGCCCACCACAGGCGAGGTCTGCGGCTCCGGCACGGGCGCTTGTCGCCCAGGCGTGCGCGCCTGTCTCCGCGGCGCATGGGTCTGTGACGGCGAGGGCGCGCCAGGCGCGGAGCGCTGCAACGGGCTCGACGACGACTGCGACGGGCTCGTCGACGACGCGCCCGAGGACGCGGGACAGCCCTGCGGGCAGGGCGCGCAGTGCGCCGCGGGCCGCACGGTCTGTGAGGCAGGGCAGCTCTCGTGCGTCGGCGCGGTCGGCGCTGCGGACGAGACCTGCAACGGCGCCGACGACGACTGTGACGGGCGCATCGACGAGGCGTTCCCCGAGCTGGGCTCGACTTGCGGCATCACGCTCGGGGCGTGCCGTGCGGGTCAGGTCCGGTGCATCGCCGGAAGCCTGACATGCTTCGGTCAGCTCGGCCCGACCCCCGAGGCGTGTGACACCGAGGACAATGACTGCGACGGCCAGGTCGACGAAGCGGACGACGCCCACGGCGGCGGCGCTTGCCCGGCCCAAGGGGATCGCTGTGTCGAGAGCGCGCAGTGCGGCGCTGGCGGCCGCTGTGTGGATGACTATGGCCAACGCTACTGCAGCGTCGCGTGCGCGGACGACGCGGGCTGCGAGAACGGCACGTTCTGCGGGCCGCTCGGCGGGTCGGACTACTGCCGACGAGCGTACGTGGGATGCGCGTCGGACACCGCGTGCTCGCCCGACGAGCGCTGCATGCTGGTGCCCGCAGTCGACCCATCAGTCTTCGGCGGCGAGTGTCGACCCGCGCTCCCGGGCGGGCTCCCGACGGGCGCGGCGTGCGGCGCAGACACGCCCCCATGCGCGGGTCGTTTGTGTTTGGGTGACATCGGTCAGTGCGCCTCGCTGTGCGGGGACACGCCGGAGTGCGGCGCCGGCTTCTCCTGCGTGCGGACGCCGTTCGTGTTGGGCGACCGGATGCAGATCGAGGTCGGCCTCTGCATCGCGGCCTGCACCGGGGATACGGACTGCAGCTTCGCGCAGTCGGGCCTCGTTTGTCAGTACGGCCTTGGACAAGGCGCGGGCGAGGGCTTCGTGGGGTACTGCGATGTCCCCCGCCCCGGCGGGCGAACCGGGGATGTGTGCGACCTGTCCGCCAGCCCGCCGCTGGGCTGCGACCACGGCTACTGCCGACGCGACGGCCGCGGGCGCTACTGCACGCAAGGCTGCGCGAGCGCGAACGACTGCCCCGCAGGGTGGGCGTGCACGCCGAATGACTTTCAGACCAGCGGCGGCGTGTTCACGCTCGGCCTGTGCCAACGCCCCTGAGGCGGCGGCTGCGTCGCGCGGCGAGCCCGGTGGCCACGACGACGAGCCCGATCCACCCGGGCGTGGCCGCCGACGGCCGCGCAGCGCACCCCCCACCACCGCTGCTCCGACGCTCTCGCTCCTGAGTGAAAGGGTCAGCAACGAAGTAGTCACCGGCGACGTCGGGCGGCTCGCAGGCGGGCACGGGGGCGAGGTCGGGATAAGTCGAGCAGAGCGCGTCGATGTCGTCTTGTGCGAGCGTGGACTTGCGGGACTCGCCCGCCGGCGCGCTCGCGTACATCGTCGCCTCGGCGACGGGCGTGTGGTCGAAGCCGAGCAGGTGCCCGACCTCGTGCGTGACTGTGTTCTGGATGTCGTACCGCACGCGCCCAGGGACGAGGGAGGTCGAGAACGGGAAGGCGTCCCCGTTGAGCTCGATGTCCGCGTCGAGGACGCGGCCGGCGTAGGTGCACAGGGCGCCCTCGGCGCGCTCACAGAATGTCACCGTGGTCAGCCCGATGATCGCGGACGAGTGCGTCCAAGCCCCGTCCTCGCGCCACAGGACGACGTTCACATTGCGCGCCTCGGGCGTGAAGCCGACGACCTCGAGGTTGGTCTTGCCTTGCAGCGTGAGCTCGATGTCACTGCACTCCTCGCTCTGCCAGGTCTCAAATGAACGAGTCACGGAGGTGCGCGCGGCGTCGAAGCTCACGTCTTGAGAACCACGCTGGTTGATGTGCCATGGAATGCAGCGGCGGTCCCACGCGACGGCTGTGCCGTCCGAGGTCTTCGTGCGTTCATAGGCGCTTGTGCCCGCCGGCATCAGGCAGAGCGCGCCTGCGAGTGCATAAACCCACTGGACACCTGTCATGCGCCTCAGCTCCCGACCGTGACGCGACATTCTATCGGAGCCTCCGTTTTGCCGGTCGACAAACGAGCAGGGGCCCCAGCAGCAGCACGATGAAGGGGGGTGCTGGCGCCCATGGGCCGACGAAGCAGCCCGAAGCAGGCTCGCGGGCTGGAGCGGGGTCAGCCGTGCCCGCGTCCGCGGCGTCCAACGATGTCGCTGCAGCGTCCATCGCTTCGGGTAGCTCGAACGTCAGCGCTGCGCCATGGCCTGTCACTGACCACGCCTCGACAAAGTCGGTGTCCACCGTCACTGAGACCCGCGTGGGGCCAAGCCCACGCCCGTCAGTCCAGGGGCCTGGCGTCTCGCCGCGCCAAGCGCGCCAGCGCGCGAGACCCGAGAGCACGCGCGGGTCGCCCGGCGCGGCGCTGACGCGAACCACATCGCCGCTCGGCAACCATGCCGCCGCGCCCGCGGTGTCGTCATCGCCCGGCAACCGAAGCAACCCCGGACCGGGCGTCACAACGGGCGCCATCACGGACGCGCACGCTGCTGCCTCGGCCTCGCCGATGCACGTATGCCCCAAACCCAGGACATGCCCGAGCTCGTGTACCAGCACCGCCTCGCGGTCGAACGCATCGCGCGCCCCGTTCGTCGAGAAGCGCCACGCTGCGGTGTTTACGACGACGTCCGCGTCCACGAGCGGGCATGCGTCTGTGCACGGCTGCGCGGTGTCCACCGTGAGCAGGGTGAACGCGACGATGCTCTCGTCCCCCACCAACGCGCGCCACTCGGTGACGGTCGGTACGTCATAGGCGCTCGCCACGCCGTCCCTGGGGTCGGGGGTCGCGGGCGCGGCCGCTTCGACAGGCGCGAACGCCGCCCGCGTTACGCTGCTCCAGGCGAGGGCTGCGCGCGTCCACGCCAAGTCCGCGTCGCTGAGCGAAACGGGGACCGCGCTTGCGGGTCGCTGGATCGCTTGTCCATTCGACGACGTGGCGGGCGTCCACGCGCTCGACGCCCGCGGCGCGAGCAGCAGCGTGGCGCAAAAGACTCCGCGCCGGAGCACGCTCAGGGTCGGCTCGGCGCGAGCGCGGGCGCACCGCGAGACAGGTCTCGGAGCGCTGAGAGCGGAACCTCGGTGGGCAGCGTCGCGCGCGCCGGCGCCGGCGCCGGCGCTTGGGCAGCGACGGCGACCTCGAGACCGGTGATGTCGCGCCGCAGCATGACGCCCGCGGGCAAGGACTCGACGGTGAACTTGCCGAGCGACATCCCCAAGACGACGTAGCGCCCAGCGACGGCCTCGAGGCAGACGACGACGTCCTCGCCCTCGACGAAGCGCGCCTCGCCCGCGACGCGCTGGGACAAGGGGCCCATCGTGCCGCCCAGCGTGTCGACCTGAAGCGTCTGACCCGTCGATGCCTCGCCCTTGATCGGCTCGGTCACCGCGAGGGTCACCCGGGTGATGTATCGACCGCCGGTGTCGATGACGTCGAGGCGCGAGACGCGGGCGCGCACCACGACCGTGGCGCGCGCGACCAAGGCGTCGAGCGTCAGAGGCTCGACGACCGTGGCCGATGCGGTTCCCGACGCGAGTCCGAGCGCGAGCAGGAGAGCGACGAGGGTTCGGAGATTCAGACGCATGCCCCATCGACGCACAGTCGGCGGGCGCGATTCAAGTGGACACGCCGCCGTTCTTGCGGCGCCCCGGGGGCCTCTGCTACCCACACGCGACCGCGGCGCATCCGCCGCCCCTACCTAAAGCCTGAGGACCCTGTGGCCGAGAAACTCGAAGACCTCACGATCGACTACGAAGAGAATGGGCAAGTCGTCCGAAAGACGCTCGACAAGCACGTGCTGACGAAGGGCGCTTGGAGTACCGTGGCGTTCCTGTTTCAGGAGGCCGACCGCAAGACCGGCGAGCTCAGCGCACCCAAAGTCTCGATTCGGCGCTATCGAAAGCAGAACGACCAATATCGCCAGCAGAGCCACTTCACGATCTCCAGCGCGAACCAGGCGCACATGGTCGCGGACATGCTGCTGCGGTGGTTCCCGGACCGTGGTGCAGCAGGCGGCGATGACGGGGACGCCGACGACGGTGACGGCAAGGGCAAGGGCGCGAAGAAGCCCGCAGCCAAGAAGTCCGCAGCCAAGAAATCCGCAGCCAAGAAGTCCGCAGCGAAGAAGCCCGCCGCCAAGAAGGCGCCCAAGATGACGACCGTCGGAGACGACGCGCCGTGACGCGGCCTCAGCGCGTCGGGATTTGCACGGGCGGCGGCGACGCCCCCGGCTTGAACGCGGTCATCCGCGGCTTCGTGAAGGCGGGGCGTCGCGCCCACGGGCTCGAAATCTTCGGGATCGCGGACGGTCTCGGCGGCCTGCTCGGTCCGGCGCCGCACATCGAGCCCCTCGACTTCGCTCAGGTCCGGGGCCTGCTCCCGATGGGCGGCACCCTCCTCGGCACAACGAACCGGGGCAACCCGTTCCGCTATCCCGTGCGCGATCCGCAGACCGGCGTCGTGACAGAGCAGGACATCGCAGACGAGATCGTCTCGAACGCGCGCCGATTCGGCCTCGACGGCGTGGTCATGGTCGGCGGCGACGGGACGATGGAGATCGGACGCCGCCTGATGGCGCGCGGACTGCCGGTCTTCGGTGTGCCCAAGACGATCGACAACGACCTGTCCGCGACCGAGGCGACGTTTGGCTTCGACACCGCGGTCGGGGTGGCGACCGAGGCGCTCGATCGCCTGCACACGACCGCTGCGAGTCATGACCGCGTGATGCTCCTCGAGGTGATGGGCCGGCATGCGGGCTTCATCGCGCTTCAGGCGGGCATCGCGGGCGGCGCGGACTTCATCGTGCTTCCCGAGGTGCCCTACGACGTCAACGCGCTGCTCGAAGCCATTGGGCGACGCCGGCTCGGCGGGAGCCACTTCGCGGTCGGCGTCGTGGCCGAGGGCGCGCTGCCCCGCGGTGGGGCGCAGAGCGTGCTCGCTGTGCAGACCGCCGGCGCGAACCCGCGGCTCATGGGCGCGGCGTATCGACTCGAACAGGCGCTCTTGGACGCGGGGTGCCCGCTCGAGGTTCGCACGACCGTGCTCGGCCACACCCAGCGCGGGGGCACCCCCTCACCGTTCGATCGCGTGCTGGCGACCCGCTACGGGGTCGAGGCGGCGGCCTGCGTCGCTGACGGCCAGTGGGGCCGCATGGTGCGGCTGCGTGCAGGGCTCATCGAGACCGTGACGCTCGAAGAGGCCCTCGCCACGCACCGCGTCGACCCCGACGGCCAGGTAGTGCGCCACGCCGAAGCGCTGGGGATTTCTTTCGGACGCTGACGATTTTCCTCAAGGTCGCCGCGGCCCGGACGATGCACCGGATATGGTGAGCTCTCCGAACCCCGCGATCACCCAAGCGCTCAATGCGCCACCGTTGATGAAGCCTGGCGCGACCGCTCAAGCGGTCGAGGTCACCATGCTCAAGAAGGCCCTCGACATGGAGGGTCAGGCGGCGCTCGCGCTCATACAGTCGGTGACCACCGGCAAGGGCGGCACCATCAACGTCACGGCTTAGCGTTCATTCGCAGAAACGTCGCCGTGAGCAGGCCCATCAGGGCACCCTCGAGCGCTTCCACGCTGGGGCCCGCGTCAAGCGCGTGCTCAAGCAGCGTCTCCTTGAGACCGCCGATGATAAAGCTGGCCATAAGGCGAGCGTCCCCTGCCGCGACGATGCCGAGCGCCTGACCTTCGGCCAATGACTCACCCAACAGCGCCTTGAGGCCCGCGTAGAACCCCCTCACCTGCTCTTCGAATGCAGGATCGAGCCCCGGCGCGTGGTTGAGCAGGATCCGCGTCATGTCGGCGTCTGCGAGCAGCGACGCGGCGACGTGGTGCACATTGTAGCGGACCTGCGGCTCGATCTCGCGGTGGACGTCGACGGGCACGATGCCCGTCTCAATGCGCTCCACGAGCTCGTAGACCAGCGCTGAGAACGCCGAGCGCTTGTCGGGAAAGTACAAGTAAAACGTGCCCTTGGCGACCCCGGCGGCCGCGACGATGTCGTCGACCTTCGTGTCGTGGTAGCCGCGTTCCACGAAGCATCGGCGGGCGGCGGCGAGCAGGCTCGCGCGCTTTCGGGCTCTCTCAGGGGCAGACATGACTCGACGATACGGGACGCGCGCCATCGCGTCACGCTGCGGGGCGCCGCGGAGCCCTTGCGCCCACCCCGAGGGTTCGGTAGACACGCGGACTGACTCGTCAGTCAGTGGGTGCACCATGAGCAGCAGCGCGCGCACGGCGCCAGTCGTCCTTGGGATCGATGTCGGCTCCACCACGGTCAAGGCGGTGGCGCTCGACCCGGAGACGCTCGAAGTCCTGTGGTGTGACTACCAGCGCCACCAGACGAAGCAGCCCGAGATGGTCGTCGAGATGCTCGAGACCATCGAGGCCGCTTTCCCGGCGTCCCCGCGCGACGCTTGGCGTGTCTTCATGACGGGCTCGGGCGCGCTGCCCCTCTGCGCAGGCTTGGGCGCGAAGTTCGTGCAAGAGGTGAACGCCGTCACCCTCGCGGTCGAACACAAGCACCCGGACGTGGGGAGCGTGATCGAGCTCGGCGGTCAGGACGCCAAGATCATCATGTTCCAGACGGACGAGGACGGTCGAAAGACCGCGGCGCCGTCGATGAACGACAAGTGCGCGTCGGGCACAGGCGCGACGATCGACAAGTGCATGATCAAGGTCGGCCTGCCGCCCGAGGCCGTGCGCGCGCTGGTCTTCGACCCGAGCAAGCTCCACCACGTCGCGGCAAAGTGCGGTGTCTTCGCCGAGACAGACATCGTCAACCTCGTGAAGAGCGGCATCCCCGCGGCAGAGATTCTGTGCTCTCTGGCCGACGCCATCGTGCTGCAGAACCTGTCGGTGCTCACGCGCGGCTCCACGCTGAAGCCGCGCGTCCTGCTGCTCGGCGGGCCGAACACGTACCTGCCCTTCTTGCAGGCGTGCTGGCGCCACCGCATCCCGGAGATCTGGGAGGAGCGGAACTTCGCGTGGCCGAAGGACCGCCCCATCGAGGAGACGGTCTTCGTGCCGGACAACGCGCAGTACTACGCCGCGTTCGGCGCCTGCGTGTACGGTCAGCATGAGGCCGATGAGATTGGCCGCTACCGCGGGCTCGACGGCCTGCGCGACTACATGCAGAACGGGCGCAAGGCGCGCCTGGGCGCGAGCGCAGGGCCGCCGCTGGTCAAGTCCTCCGACGAGGTCGAGACCTTCCGCTCGCTCTACGCGATCCCGCGCTTCTCCCCGCCCCCACTCGCCGCGGGCCAGACCGTTCGGGCCGTGATTGGGCTGGACGGGGGCTCGACATCGTCGAAGGCCGTGCTGGTCGACGAAGACGGCGAGATTGTCGCGAAGGCCTACCAGCTCTCCAAGGGCAACCCGATTCAAGACGCCAAGGAGCTCCTCACGCAGCTTCGAGACCACGTCGAGGGTCAGGGCGCGCGGCTCGAGGTGCTCGGCTTCGGCGCAACCGGCTACGCGGCCGACGTCCTCGAGCAGTGCGTCCTCGCAGACGTCAACGTGGTCGAGACGGTCGCGCACATGATGTCCGCCGTGAAGTACTTCGGGGACGTCGACGTGATCTGCGACATCGGCGGGCAGGACATCAAGGTCCTGTTCATGAAGAACGGCGACATCGCCAACTTCAGGCTCTCGAACTCCTGCTCCGCGGGCAACGGCATGCTGCTGCAGGCCATGGCGGACCAGTTCGGGCTCAAGGTCACGGAGTACGCGCAAACGGCGTTCCAAGCGGAGCTGAGCCCGAAGTTCAGCTATGGCTGCGCGGTCTTCCTCGACACCGACCGCGTGAACTTCCAGAAGGAGGGCTTCTCCAAGGAGGAGCTGCTCGCCGGGCTCGCGCAGGTGCTGCCGAAGAACGTGTGGCAGTACGTCGTACAGATCCCGCGCCTCGCGTCGCTCGGGCGGCGCTTCGTGCTGCAGGGCGGCACGCAGTACAACCTGGCGGCGGTCAAGGCGCAGGTCGACTACATCAAGGAGCGCGTACCGGATGCGGACGTCTTCGTGCACCCGCACACCGGCGAGGCGGGCGCGCTTGGGGCGGCGTTCGAGACGCTGCGGGTCGTCAAGCGGCGCGGTCGCTCCACGTTCATCGGCATCGACGCGGCGATCGCGCTCGACTACGAGTCGCGCACGGACGACACCACGACCTGTCATTTCTGCCCGAACGAGTGCAAGCGCACGTTCATCGACACGCACCGCCCCGACGGCAGCACCGCGCGGTACATCGCGGGGTTCTCCTGTGAGAAGGGCACGGTCGAGAGCCACGAGGCGATGCTGGAGTTGGTCGCTGAGCGCAAGAAGATCGCCCGCGCGTTCCCGAACCTCGTCGATTACGAGGCCCGGCGCGCGTTTCAGCACTTCTACGAGCCGGACCCGATCCCCCCCGCGGGCACCCCGATTCGGACCTATGAGATCCGCAAGGGCTTCTTGGGGACGAAGCGCGTCGCTATCGAGCGGCCGTTTCAGCGCGCCACACCCGAGGCGCAGGCGCGGCTGAAGCGAGTGCGGATCGGCATGCCGCGCGTGCTGAACATGTACTCGACGGCGCCGTACTTTCGGCACTACTTCGAAGCGCTCGGCGTGCCGAAGCAGAACGTCGTCTTCAGCGACGAGACGAGCGAGGAGATGTGGGTCGAGGGCGGCAAGTACGGCTCCATCGACCCATGCTTCCCTTCCAAGGTCGCCCAGGCGCACGTCCACAACCTGCTCTTTCATCAGCACCAGCCCGACAAGGGCAAGCCGCTGAACTACATCTTCTTTCCGGTCCTCACGCACGTCCCGAGCTTCATCGAGGGCGTGATGGACAAGACGAGCTGCCCCATTGTCGCCGGCGCGCCCGAGGTCATGAAGGCCGCGTTCACGAAGGAGATCGACTTCTTCGCGCAGCGCGGCATCGAGTACGTCGACCCCGCGCTCACGTTCGGTGAACCGCACCTCACGGCGCGCCGCATGTTCGAGTGTTTTGGACCGCGGCTCGGCATCACCGAGGACGAGAACGACCACGCGCACGCCGAGGGCATGCGCGCGCTCGCCGCGTTCGAGGCCGACCTGCAGGAGAAAGGTCGAGCCATCCTGGAGACAGTCGAGTCCGAGGACCGCATGGCGCTGCTCGTCGTCGGGCGCCCGTACCACTCCGACCCCGGCTTGAACCACGGGATTCCCGAGGAGTTTCAAGTGCTTGGGTATCCGGTGCTCAGCGTACGCTCGCTGCCCCGAGACCCCGAGTACCTCGCGCGCTACTTCAAAGACGAGGTCGCGCGCGGCCAGAGCCCGCTCGATATCAATGACGTGTGGCCAGAGAACTACTCGGCGAACAGCTCGCAGAAGGTGTGGGCGGTCAAGTTCGCGACGCGCCACCCGAACGTGGCGCTGCTCGACCTGTCGAGCTTCAAGTGCGGCCACGACGCGCCCGTCTACGGCCTGATCGACAGCCTGGTCACGACGGCGGGTGCGCCCTACGCCGCGCTGCACGACATCGACGCGAACAAGCCCGGCGGGTCGATCAAGATCCGCGTCAAGACGTACGCGCACAGCCTCAAGCTGCACCAGGAGGCGCTCGAGGACGAGGCGCGCAAGAAGCGCGCGCTCCAGTTCAGCCTGGAGCAAAAGCGTCTTGAGCTTTTGGAGCGCAAGCGCGCGCAGCTCTCGCAGCTCCGCCGAGACGACGCCTCGCTCGACGCGGAGATCGAGCGTCTCGCTGCGCGCCTGCGCGCCTACGCCCCCGCTCCCGTGGCGCCCGAGCCCACGCCCGGCCTCATCCAAATCAGTGAGCGCCTCGCCGATGGTCGGCGTGCGCCCGCCTCGCTCTAAACCGCCCGCCAAACGAAAGGCACGCCATGCGACTCGACCCTCAGAACGAAGTCCTCACGACCGACGCCGGCGAAGACTGGCGGCAGGCGATCGACGCCGAGCTCAACGCTTGGGAGCAAGCGGAGCGCGAGCGCCTCGGGCTCCGCCAGGCCCGCCGCCAGTGGGTGGACGAGATGCTCACGCCCGAGGTCAAGCGCGAGGAGCGCGAGACCATCACGCTCCTCGTCTCCGGCCTGACCGCGGCGCAGGACTTTCTGGTCGAAGGCGCGCTGCGCGGTGTCGGCTACAACGTCAAGTACATCGGGATGCCCGACCAAGCCGGCCTGCAGGCGGGCAAAGAGTTCGGCAACCGCGGGCAGTGCAATCCGACCTACTTCACGGTCGGCAACCTCATCAAGTACCTGATCGAGCTGCGGGACGTGCAGGGGCTGTCGACGGAGCAGATCATCCGCGACTACGTCTTCTTTACCGCCGGCGCGTGCGGACCGTGCCGCTTCGGCATGTACGTCACGGAGTACCGCAAGGCCCTGCGAGACTCCGGCTTCGACGGCTTCCGCGTGGTGCTCTTCCAGCAACAGGGCGGCCTCGCGCAGGCGACGGGCGAAGAGGTCGGCATTGAGCTCAACCCCAAGTTCTTCATCGCCCTGATTCAGGCGCTCTGCGCGGGTGACGTCCTCAACGCCATCGCGTATCGCATTCGGCCCTACGAGGTGAACGCCGGCGAGACCAACCGGGTCGTCGAGGACTGCAAGCGGCTGCTCTACAAGGCGCTTCAGGCGCGTTCCAACATCTTCGCCGCCCTGTGGCAGTGCCGGAAGCGCCTCGCCGCGGTCCCCGTCGACCGCCTGCGCCCGAAGGCCAAGGTCGCGATCATCGGCGAGTTCTGGGCGATGACGACCGAGGGCGACGGCAACTACCACCTGCAGAAGTTCCTCGAGCAGGAGGGCGGCGAGAACGACATTCAGCTCACCACGGCGTGGCTGCTCTACAACGTGTGGGAGGTCGAGCGCGACACCCGCGTGCGACGCGACCTGCGCCAGGCGGACGGCGGGCGACTCGGCCTGGCCGACTACTCGCCGCTGGCGGTCAGCAAGCGGCTGGCGATGATGCGCTTGGCCGACCGCGGCCTGCGCCTGATGTTCGAGGCCTTTGCGCAGCCCATCGGGTTGACGAAGTACCCGCTGCCGAACATGGACGAGATCGCGGAGATCGCGGCGCCGTTCTACTCGAACGACCTGCGCGGCGGCGAAGGCCACATGGAGGTCGGCAAGCTGATCTACAACGTCGTGCACGCGAAGGCGCACATGACGCTGAGCGTGAAGCCGTTCGGGTGCATGCCGAGCAGCGGCGTGAGTGACGGCGTGCAGAGCCTCGTTCAGACGCGCTTTCCCGGCTCAATCTATTGTGCGGTCGAGACGAGCGGCGACGGCGCCACGAACTTCTACTCGCGCGTCCAGATGTACATGTTCAAGGCGCGCATCGCCGCCGAGCAGGAGCTCGTCGAGACGTACGCGTCCTGCGGCGTGACCGAGGACGAGGTCCGCGCGTTCTTGGCGAAGAACCCCAAGTACGCGAGCCCGCTCCATGTGCCGCCCCACGTCGGCGCATGTACTGCGGCGAACCTGGTCCGCGAGGTCGCGCCCCTGATTCGGCAGACGCGAGCGGAGCGCGCTGCGGCCCGGACGCGCGG
>Ga0164295_10002570_pt1 | contig 14873 bp, 15 predicted proteins | sample GEODES006metaG_FD_111798 | JGI IMG/M metagenome (GOLD analysis project Ga0164295, IMG submission 111798) | Oligotrophic lake water microbial communities from Sparkling Lake, Wisconsin, USA - GEODES006 metaG | ecosystem: Environmental > Aquatic > Freshwater > Lake | place: USA: Sparkling Lake...
CTTTGATAATAAGTAAAAAGCATAGATTCTTAACAAAAAACAGGCATACAATAACAGCTAATGAAACGGTTGGCCCCTCTAGCTGTTCTGCTCCTCGTTGGTTGCTCTGCCATGATGCCTAGCGGCCCAGCCGGACCCAAGAAGTATCTGCCCGACACGGCCGACGCAAAGGCCCTGAAAGCCGGAGATAACCCGGTCGCTTTTCTAGAAGGCACTTGGGTCGAAGAAGAAACCAAAAAACCGACCCAGCGGGTCTACACCTTTGAGCCAGACGGAAAGTTCACCTTTGTCATCGACGGGAAGAAAATTGGTGGCAAGGCGACCTTGTCCGGCGAGACCATCGCGCTGGACTACAAAACGATTGGAGACGAGAGCCTGAGCGCCTTCTTGGAGAAAGCGAAAAAGGCCGAAGAGTCGGGCCGACAAGGTGCGATCGTGGATGCCATGGTCGTCGACTTCCTCACGAAAGACCTCGATCGACGACGCGAGCTTTCGTTCAGCGAAGACTTCAAGTCGGTCTTCTTCGGTCGTCCAACCCCGCCGAGCACGGGCGGCGAGGGCATGATGGAAGCATTGGACGCGATAAAGGCGTCCGGCCCAACTTTGGTCCGGGCGAAAGCAGTCGAATGACAAGTACGACACTAACTGAGAATGGCGGCCGTCGAATGCGGCTGACTCGGGGTAATCCTGTTAAGGAGGGCATTGCAATCGTTCTCTTTTCGTGCTTGATGATGTTTATCTTTTTTCCCGTTCAAGGGGGAAGTTACCGCCATCATTCGCAATGCCTTTCAAACATGAAGCAGGTCGGAATTGGATTTCTACTGTACTTGGAGGAAAACGACGGCCAGTTTCCGACCGACGACCCCAGTAAGAGGCCAATCAAAGGTGTGCCTCCAATGCCTGCGGATGTCAACGCGATCCGGCCGTTTGAGCCTTTTTGGATGACGGCGATTCAGCCGTTTGTAAAGACCGAAGGCCTTTTTCGCTGTAATGAGGACAAAAGCGAGTACCCAAAAGACCCGCAGAATGTGAACACCGTGTACGAGTACCGGTCGTCGTATGCGTTGAATGGCTGGACGGAGTATCAGCTCAAACTGAGCGACGTCACGAGTCCGGCAGAATGGGTTTTCATCGGAGACCGAAACAACGTTTCGCAGCGACCGGATGGAAGCTGGTCGTTCTACTTCTGGCAGTGGCAAGGCACAGACCCGCAGATTTGGCCTCCTACCGCGAGCCCCGATCCGACCCCGAAGGCCGCAAAAGATATCGACCTAACTCGGCACAATGGCGGGTCAACGTGGCTGTACGGAGACTCTCACGTGAACGTAAAGAAGTTCCCTCAGTTGTGGAAGCCCGGAAAGGAAAATGCGTTCTGGCCGACCCGGGACTGATCATTCCCAAGTTGAATGGATCGAGCTGGGTCAATCCTCCTGAGGAAAGGTTGACCCATCTGTTTTTCAGCTTGCGAACTCGGCAAAGCTAGCTTAAGCTTCACACTGTAGCGATGAAACGAGCCTTTACGCTGATCGAGTTGCTGGTGGTGATTGTCGTGATTGCGATCCTTGCCGCCATCCTGTTCCCGGTTTTGGCGGGATCTAAAGGTTCGGCAAAGAAGGCGATGTGCCTCAGCAACCTCAAGCAGTTGGGCACGGCGTTCGCCTTGTATCTGTCCGACAACGACGGTCAGTACCCGACCTGCGACAACGATAAGGCCAAGATCACCGGCGAGCCGCCCGAGCCGGAAACGCCAGATGCAGACGGTCCTCCAGAGCGCGACTGGACGATCACAACCCAGCCATACATCAAGAATTTCCAGATCTTCCGCTGCCCTAGCGACACAAGCCGAGCCCCGCGCGATCCGCAGAATCCGGATTTGACCCTCGAATATCGATCCTCCTACACCGTCAACGGCTGGTCAGAATATGAACTCAAAGAAGCGGCCATCACGAGACCTGCCGAGTGGGTCCTACTCGCCGAGCGGAACAACATCGCTCGTCCGGCGAAGACCTGGTGGATGTTCTACTGGTGGACCTGGCAGGGCACGGAGCCCCGCGTGTGGCCACCGACCGACTCCCCCGACCCGCTGCCAAAGGCATCCCAAGACCTCGCCCTAAAGCGCCACGATGGACGGGCCAACTGGCTGTTCGGTGACACCCACGCGCGGTCGCTTCCCTTCGAACAGTTGTGGAAGGCCGGGAATAAGAATGCTTTCTGGCCAAATCCAGAGTAAACGGACAAAGAAAACGGGGCACTTCCGCTTGGAAGTGCCCCGTCTCTGTTTTCAACGATCTCAGTAGGTGAGGTCGACTTTTTCTTCGTTGCCGGTCACGCTGGACTTGTAGATGGCATCGAAGATGGCGTTGAGGATCAGTCCGTTTTCGCCTGGTACCGGAGAAGGATCGCCCGCAACGATGGCTCGAACGAACGCCTGAACTTCGGCGGTGTGGGCCGACTCAACGTTCGGAATGTTGCTTGGCGAAATGTCGAGCAACTGCTTGTTGACGTCGGAGTAGATCTTCAGACCGTTCTCAGCGCCTGGCTTCAGCTGGAGGCCAGCCTTCGTTCCGTAAAGCTGAGTTTCCCAAACGTCAGGTGCGTTCTGCATGAACGAACTTTCGAGCGAGATCACCGCGCCGTTGTCGAACTTGATCATGCCGACGGCGAAATCTTCGACGGTGAACTTGTCTCGATCGTAATCGCCCCATGCGTTCCAGCGGGTTGGATCCTTACCGAGGGTGTCCCAGGTCTTTCCGAAGGCAGCGACTGGCTTTGGATAGCCCATCAAGAAGAGGGTGAGGTCGAGGATGTGGACGCCGATGTCGATCAGCGGTCCGCCGCCCTGAAGCTCCTTGTTGATGAACACGCCCCAGCCTGGGACGCCTGCTCGTCGAAGAGCCTGAGCGCGCGCGAAATACACGTCGCCAACGTTACCGGCCGCGATGTAATCCTTGAGCCAGGTGCTGTGGCCCATAAATCGGCTCTGCAGACCAACCTGGAGGATCTTGCCGCTCTCGCGCGCCGCAGCGCACATTTCGCGGCACTCGTCGGCGTTCATGCCGAGGGGCTTTTCGCAAAGAACGTGAACGCCGTTAAGCAGGGAGTAAACGGTTGGGTCCTTGTGGAACTTGTTTGGAGTGGCGACGGAAACTGCGTCGAGTTTCTCCTTCGCGATCATCTCCTTGTAGTCGGTGTAAGTTGCGGGAACATTAAACTTTTCCGCCGCCGCTTTCGCCGTTGCTTCGTTTACGTCACAAGTAGCAACAATCTCACATTCATCGGGAATGCTGGCATACCCTTTCATGTGGCAGCCCTGAGCGATTCCGCCGCTGCCGATAATTCCGATTCGTAGTTTCTCCGCCATCAAAAACCTGTACGGTCCCAAAATCGGGCCCGAAGTATGTTACTCAGTCTGGAGTTTGGTTTCGGCGCGCAATCTCGGCTTCGTCTTCGTCAGCTTCAATCTGCAAATCTTGAACGGATTCCATAACCTCAGCCTCGACTTCCATCGGGCTTTCGCCAGGTGGCGAATCCTTTCGCCTTAAGACGGCAATGCCGCCTCCGATGATGGCAATGGCGGCCAGGCCGCTCCAGAACATGGCTTCGGTGAAGTGCGGTGGATGGAAAGGCAACGCGTTCGGAAACTGCGAATCCACTTTCTCGATGGAGTGCATCGCGAGCTTCACGCCGACCCAACCGACCAGTAAGTAGGCCACGTTATCGAGATCGGGGAACCGCTCGAGGAGCCGAATGAATAGGCCAGCCGCAAAGCGCAACAGAACGATGCCAATGACGGCACCAAGGTAGACGACCCAGATTTTGTCGTTCTGAATCCCGACGCCCGGCTTCATGATGAACCCGATTCCTGCGAGAACCGAGTCTAGGGCAAAGGCAATATCGGTCAGTTCAACGGCAACAACCGTCGCCCAGAAGCCTTGGTTCTTCGCTTTCGGACCGCCGTGCTCATCACCTCGGTGCATGAAGTGCTTGATCGGCAGATAGAGCAAATACAAGGCACCGATCGCCTGAAGCCACCACTGGTTCAGCACGAACGAGGCAAAGACGATGGCGATGAGCCGGAAGATGAACGCTCCGCCCAAGCCGTACAGCAGAGCTTTCTGCTGCTCGCTTTTCGGTAGGTGCCGCACCATGATGGCCATGACGAGGGCGTTGTCCGCAGAAAGTAGTCCCTCAAGCAAAATGAGAGCGAACACGCTGGCGAGATCGCCGGTTGAAAAAGTCTGCGGAACCATCATTTGGCCGGTAGGAAGTTGAGATTCTGCCACAATCCAGGCGACCGAGGGAAAAACCTATGCCGACCTACGTTTACGAATGTAAGGAATGCAACGAAAATTTTGAAGTTCAGCAGCGAATCACCGAAGACCCCCTGACGACTTGCCGATGCGGGACGTCCGGAAAAATCAAACGGGTGATCCAACCGATCGCCGTTATGTTTAAGGGCGAAGGGTTCCACATCAACGACTACGCGCCGAAGACCGGTGGAAGCACCGCCGCCCCCGCGACCGAGCCGAAAGCTGGCGATTCGAAGCCGAGCACTCCGGCAACGACCGAAACAAGCACCGCGACGACAACCGCCGCAACACCTGCTCCGGCCGCGCCGGCAGCATCCGAATAACGCTTACTTGCGTTGAGCAGCGAGGAAGGCGGCAACGTCTTCCCGCTTCTCCGGAACGGAGAACTTCCCTTCCTTGATCTGCTTGGTCACTTCCTCAAGCTTCTTCAAATTCTCGTCGCCGATCACATCCTTCGTGTTCGCGAAGTTCGTAAGGCCAACGCCATTAGCGGCGACATCGTAGCGAACCGATCCCGGCGTGAACTTGCCCTCGACGGCATCCTTGATGGTCGAATAGACCGCTTCATCCACTCGCTTGACCATCGAAGTGAGAACGATTCCCTTCTCAACGTCATCCTGGTTGCTGTCAACGCCGATCGCAAACTTCGTGATCGATCCGCTGCCGTTGGCATCCTTAGCGGCCGAGAAAACGCCCAAGCCGGCTCGACCCGCTGCGTGGAAGACAACGTCCGCCCCCTGACCGAAGAGCACCGACGCGGCCGCCTTACCCTTGCTCGTGTCATCCCACGAGTCGGTGTACTTTGCCGGGAGGAATTGAACCTTAGGGTTGGCGAGTTGGGCACCGGCGGCGAATCCGGCTTCGAACTTGTGGATCAACGGGATGTTCTTTCCGCCGACGAATCCGACCTTGCCGGTTTTGCTAACGAGGCCAGCCGCGTAACCCGCAAGGAACGAACCCTGTTCTTCCGCGAACGTGAGTGAGCGGACATTGGGCTGCTCAACCACGGCGTCGACGATGGCAAACTTCGTTTCGGCGAAGTTGGTGGCAACGGTGGTCAGCGCGTTGGACTGGCCAAAGCCAACGGCAAACACGAGGTTGGCGCCTTGCTCGGCCATAGCGGCAATATTCTCTTCGTAGTCGCTTTCCTTTCGGCTATCAACCGTGCGAACCTTAATACCGAACTCCTTTTCGGCGCGCTGAATTCCAGCGTAGGCGCTGTCATTAAAGGACTTGTCTCCACGGCCACCGGAATCGAAAACCATGCCGACCGTGATCGACTCTTTGGTTTTTCCTTCGCCCTCTTTGGCCTCCGTTTTCGCGGAATCCGTCGGAGCACATCCAATCATCACGAGCGCGGTGAGCGCGAGGCCAAGTAGTTTTCGCATCGTAAGTTTCCGGTTCTGAACCTAGGTTCGGCGCGCGAAAATGGATTCGGCAGGCCGTCGCCGGGTACAATGTTCAATTATGGCGCAGGTTTATTCTGTTGCCAAAACCCGGAGACCTCTGGTTGATTAGCTGTCAGCTCACAAAACTCGAAACCGCCCTAGATCAGATCAAAAAGCAATATCCCAAGCTCATGCCTGCGGACGCTGCTCTTTTGACCGCTGCCTTGAGCCTTACCGGCCGGCACGCTCTAGCCCTTTACGAAGAAAAATCTTACGTGTGGCCAAAGGATCTTGAAAAGATTACCGCCGACATGAGCCCACACCTGCGCCAGATTCAGGAAGCCATCGACCTGAACGCGCCGAAGAAAGTTTCCAAGACCGCCCCTGAAGAAGAGCCGATCTTCGTCAGCGTTGGACTGAAGCCAAACTACACGGCAGGCGAAAAGATTCTTGCGGATCGCGAAGACCTCAAGACTCTCCTCAGCGATATCCTCGATGAGGGCGTTGAGTTCTCGTTCTCGCAGAACGACATTGGCTGGCAGTGGGCACTGGACCGCGTCAACTGGAGCACGGTTGCCGGATCTGACCTCAGCCGACGCATCCGCGTTCGCGTGAGCTTCACCGAAGGCGCCGTTGGCGTTGAAGTCGGTTCCGCACCTAAGAAGCGCGCTTCGAAGAAGGTCGCCGTTCCAGACAGCATGCCAGACCTCGAGCCAGAAGTCATTCTGGACGCCGACGTCGAACTCGTCTAAGTAACCGTGAGTCGATTCCGCGAGTGGTTTGCCGGTCAAACTGCTCGCGGACAACTCCTTTTCTCCGGTGCACGCCGCCGGATGACCAGCGTCACCGTTCGCGGTGACCAAATGGCCGAAGAGCTTAATGGCCTTTGCCTCCGCTCCAAGTACCTTTCCCGGGCCGCCGTTGCGTCTGCACCTGCCCTCATCTGGATTGTTGAACCGGACCTCGATCGCGCCCGTCAGTTTGAGAAGCTCTGCCCCCAGGTTCTCGACGTCATCAACCCCGGCGATTGGAAGACTGAAGGCGAGCAAAAGGGCTTTCAGTACTTCCAAAACTTTGTCTTGAACACCGATGAATCGGTTGAGTTTCTCGGCCCGGCCGGGAGCAACGGACGCCGGTGTTGGACCATTCCTCACCACCACTGCAACCATACAAATTGGGTTCTTCCCCCGGACCGGGTCGAAAAACCTCGCGTAGTCGGCTACTTAGGCCAGCCCGCGCACCTGCATGATGCAGAAGCAATCGAAGCGGCGGTGAAAAAGCTTGGGCTCGAATTTCGTTGCTTCTCGGACACGGACCTCAAAAGCTATGAGTCGATCGATATTGGCATCGCCTGGACCAGACGCGACGCTCAGCGAGATGCAACCCGCAGCAACATCAAATTCGCAAATTTCGCCGCGCACGGAATTCCGAGCGCGGTTTGTGATTACGTCAGTTACCGCGCCGTGAACGAGCGCCTTGGTGAACCAGCCGGCATCGTGGCGGCATCACTGGCCGACTTTATCAACGGCATTGCAACGCTGGCGAAAAATGCGGACCTGCGATCTGACTTCAACCGCATGGCCGACAAAGCGCAACAATCTTATTCCCGACAGCAAATCGGGCAGGAGTACCTTGCGATGCTTGCTCAGATTCGACCCTGAGCTTTCAGAATGCGTCGCTCAATGCTGCGACGAAGCTTGTGCCCCGGGGACATCCAGCCGAACGGGTGGGTTCGTTCGTATTGCTCAAGCTGTTCTAGGGCTCGCAGTTGCTTCCAGTACACGAGAAACTGCGAGTATAGGTGGGCATGAAACACGTGCGGGCGGACAGTTCGCAGTTCTCTTCTTCGGCAAACAAAGGAGCACTCCGCGCGGCGAATGTCCATGCGAAGATCGCCGATGAGACCCACGCCCGTGTTCATGTAATCCCTTCGGTCTGGCACGCAAATGCCAAGCCCCGTCTTCGCCATCGCAAGGCTAAGGCAAGTCTCATCGGGCACGTGCCCACGGAAAGCGTTAAAGCCGGTTTCCGCGTAGTTTTGGCGGTAATGCTCGACTTGCTCAAGGACCCTCTTTGATTCAGCGGTGTTCTCGTAGTAAACGAGGCCGCCATTGAACTGATTAAGCTCGGAAAAGCCAGTTTGGTTGAGTACTTTTGTAATGTCGCAGTGCCACTCGTCGCCATGCGAGATCGGCCACCCCTGCACCGCAACCGGCTGCCCATCGAACTCGCTCCAGATGGAGTCCAGGCGTCGAAAGACGAGCGAATCTGCGTCGATGAACAACGCGGCATCGGCATCAAAAAAGTCGAAAGCCCGAAACTTCGCGTGGTAAGGGTTCTCGGGCCGCGGAACGTAAACGACTTCGTCAAACGCCGGCTTCCAGTCATCTCGCTTGATGTCCGTCACCACGACGCGATGGCTCGAATCGCCGATCAGACGCAAGGAACGCCCTAGTCCCAGCGCGAACTTCGCGTACTTCGGCGCCCCGAAGGCGAGGGTAAAGACGACACGCTTCACGGCCGGATCAACCACTTGATAAGACGTTTGTGAATCGACCGCTTGAACTTGTGGCCCGGACTCATATAACCAAAGCCGTGCTTTTTCTCGTATTCGGACAGCCATTTCAGCCGATCGAGTTGCTTCCAGTAGATCAGAAAATTAATATAACGGCTGGCGTGAAAGATGATCGGCTCGACGTACCGAACTCCGTAGCGGCGACACAGGAAGCCACACCGATTCTTCATCACGTCTAGCTGGAGCTTTCCGATGAGGCCGGTAGCACTGTTCTGGAAGTCAATGTTGTCCGGCCAGAGGGTGCCAAACCGAGTTTGGGCAAGCGCCAAACCAATGCAAGGCTCATCCGGAACAAGAGGATCGTCGCGCTGGAATCCGAGAGCTTTTGCCTCGCGGCCAAGCTCGTTCACCTTCTCGATGAAAGCCCGGACCTCATCGGTCCGCTCGTAAAAGATCATTCCACCGTTGAACTGCGCCAGCGCCTCGACTCCCTGCGCCCGGCACGTTTCAGCAACATCGCCGTACCAGTCACCAGTAGAGATCCATTCCCCCTGCACGCAAAATCCCTTTCCTGTTCCCGCTTCGAAAATAGGGTCCAAACGCTTGAAGACGAGAGAATCGGAATCGATGAACAGGACCTGATCCGCATCCGTCAAATCGAGCGCGGTGAGCTTTTCAAAGAAAATCCAGTTGATGTCACCGGTGTACGGAATCACTTGGTCGAAGCAGTCTGCCCAATCGATGTCGGTGAGGTCCGTGAGTACCACGCGATGCGTAGTGTCACCAATCAACTTCAGCGAACGCCCGAGGCCCAGCGCACATTCGGCAAACTTGCGCTTGCCAACGGCGATGGTAAAGACGATCCGCTTCATGGGTTAGGTGAAGATCGTAGCACGAACCGCAATGAGTACCGAATCAGCGTGAAGCTTCACATCTGGCCCAACTTTTGGCATACTGCTGGGCCGTTGAATCTTTCTTTCCCAAAAACGCTCCTCCGCCGCCGCAAGGAAGTCCAGGCCGAACTACGCGCTACCGTTTCACAGCTCCGAAATCTTGCCGGCACCAAGCTTCACCTGGGTTGCGGTGAGGACTACATCGAAGGGCTGATCAACATTGACCTCTACGCCTCCCGCGCGGATGTTCGCACGGCGGTAACCGACCTCAGTCAATTCGGAACCGGAACAGTCGCTTACATTGAGGCGAACCACGTGATCGAGCATTTGACCTTTGAAGAGACCGAAACGGCACTTGCAGAATGGTCACGCGTTTTGGCCCCGGGCGGATGGATCGTTGTCAGCTGCCCGGATTTAGATCGAATTGTTCGAAGATGGAAGCAGCGACCCGCCGAGCGAAAGGAGTGGCTGCGCATGATCTACGGGTCTCAAGAGCACCCCGGCATGTTCCACAAGTCGGGTTACAACGCCGAGCTACTCCGAGCTAGTTTTGCGCGGCACGACCTCGAAGCGGCATTTACTTACACCCCATATCCGCCACGGCCAACGCCCAGCGTTTGCATTTTCGCGAGAAAGCGATAGGGTGTGCCGAAGGGCGGGTAACTTTCCGCTCGTTATGCCGAAGATTGCCGTAGCAGGACTGACCCATGGCCACGTATGGGGCATTATCGACCGATTCGCCGAAGTTGACGGAGCCGAGTTGGTTGCCGTATCCGATCGCTCTCCGCTTCTCGAAAACGCGCGAAGCCGCTTCACCACGGCCTACACGGAGTGGACCGAGATGTTGGAGAACGAAGAGATCGACGTGCTCGTAGCGACAAGCGACAACGTTGAATCGACCGAAATCGCGATTGCCGCGCTCAGCAAGGGCATCCCGGTGTTCGTAGAGAAAGCGATGGCAGCTTCTGCCGATGACGCCGACCGGATGCGAGAGGCTGCGACCAGCGCGAAGACGCTGCTCATGATCAACTGGCCATTCGCTTGGGATAACTGGCTGCCTGACGTCAAGGCTCGAATCGATGCCGGCGAGCTCGGTCACGTATTCCACCTCCGCTACCGAAACGGTCACTTCGGACCCAAGGAAATCGGCTGCGACGAGTGGTTCGTTGGCTGGCTGCACGATGCCACGAAGAACGGCGGTGGCGCGATTGCCGACTTTGGCAGCTACGGTGCCGCCCTGGCCCGCTACTACTTCGGAATGCCGGAAACCGTGTACTGCGTACGGCACAACGCCACGAAGGACTACGACATCAGCGACGACCACGCGATCATCACCCTCCGCTATCCGAAGCTGACCGTGGTGCTAGAAGGTACTTGGGCCACCAACGGAATGGACAGCGGTCCGAACCCAGTGATCCACGGCAAAGGTGGCACCTTCGCAGTGAAGGACGGAAAGATCGAGCACACCAAGGGCTGGGGAAATCGCGAGATGATCGAGCCCGCCGAGATGCCGGTTCGGCACCCTGCGAAGTACTTCCTTGACTGCGTCGCTACCGGAAAGCAACCAGAAGGTGTTTTGAATATGGACATCTCCGCCGATGCATGCCGAATTGTCGACGCCGCGAAGCGATCGAGCGACTCCGGCTGCGCGGAGCGACCCTGATGCCTTGGGGGCCGCTGCCTTCCGACTACGCCGAACGCGTTTACGCGGGAGTGCTCGGAAAAATCATCGGCGTCTATGCCGGACGCCCGTTTGAGCAGTGGCCCCAAAAGGCGATCGAAGCCAAGTTTGGGGAAATCGATCGATACGTTGCGGAAGAAGCCGGAGTACCGCTTATCGTTGCGGACGACGATATTTCCGGCACGTTCACCTTCCTTCGCGCGATCGCGGACTACAAGCTAACCGAGCCGGACCCGGCCGCGGTAGCTAACGTTTGGCGCGATTACATCATTGAGAATCAGACCATCTTGTGGTGGGGGGGCGTGGGCGTGTCCGCCGAACACACCGCGTTCCTAAACCTCAAAGCGGGAATGACGGCTCCCGAATCCGGCAGCATCGCTCGAAACGGCAAGATCATGGCCGAACAGATTGGTTCCCAAATTTTCATTGAGGGGTGGGGGTTGATCTGCCCGAACGCACCCGCCGAAGCCGCCGCTTGGGCCGATGCGGCCGGTCGAGTGAGCCACGATGGCGAAGCAGTTCAAGGCGCCCGAGCCGTGGCCGCGATGGTAGCCGCCGCATTCTCCAGCCCAAGCATTGATGACTTGATCGAATCCGCGCTGAGCGTGGTGGACCCGAATTGCTTAATCCATCAGGTGATCCGCGATGTCCGAGACTGGTTCCACGCCGGACTTTCATGGCGGGAAGGTCTCGTCAAGATCCAAACGCAGTACGGGTACGACGTTTTCCCGGGTGGCTGTCACATCGTGCCGAACCATGCGCTCGTGATTCACGCCTTGCTGCATAGCAAGGGCAGCTTCTCCGAGGGAATGCGAGTGGTCAACACCTGCGGTTACGACACGGACTGTAACGCGGCAAATGTTGGTTGCATTCTCGGTGTTCGCAACGGCCTTGCCGGATTTGTAGATGGCTACGACTGGCGCACGCCGGTGAATGACCGCCTGTTCCTGCCAACCGCGGATGGTGGTCGCTGTATCTCCGACGCCGTGATCGAGGCCCGAAAGGTCATTGAGTCAGCGTTTGCTATTCGAGGGGAAGCTCCTATGGGCAACCTTCCCCGCTTCGGTTTTGATTTTCCGGGGTCGACGCAAGGGTTCAGTGCCTTCGGCGATGCTCGAGTGCAGCACGAGGCTGGGCTCAGGATCTTGGCTAAGCAAGGCGGTGCGATAACACCAACCTTTCTTGAGCCCGCAAATCTGAGCTCGGGAGGCTACTCGCTGGTGGCATGTCCGACTTTGCACCCTGGGGAAACCATTAAGGCGAGGGTTGTCGCAAACAATCCAAGCACGGCTTCGATCGCCATTCAATTTGCTGGCAAAGACGATTCAGTTCAGTTCTGGGAGGGTCCAAGCCAAACGATCGCTGCGAACGAGTCAGCCGATTTGGTGCTCGTGTGCCCGGACTTCAATGGCGCTCCGATCCTAGGAATCGGATTGAAAATATCGGGCGATCTGACGCTCAAGAGCCTCGGCTGGAACGGTGTTCCAACCGCTACGTTTAAAGCGACGGAGTCTGGCAACTATTGGCACCACGCCTGGGTGAACTCGATGGATGCTTGGCATCGCTGGGACCGAGCAAAGCCGTTCCACCTCGTGAAAAACGCCGGAACCGGCATGCTTTACCAGGGCAGCCAGGATTGGACCGACTATGCCATTTCAGCATCCGGCACATCGAATCTTGCCGAGGAATTTGGACTCGTCATCGGCGTGCGAGGTCTTCAGAGATTCGCCGCCGTCCTCGTCAAGCGATCGGGTGCGGTGGAGCTGGTCGAGGAGAACCATGGCCGGAGAGTGCTTGCCACAGGCTCAATCCCGTACGAACTCGGCGACGCCGTGACTTTCAAGCTTTCCCAAACTGGCAAGGAAGTCATCGCCTCCGTAAACGGGCTCGAGCTGATAGGGTTCCTTGATCAGGAACTCTCGGGAGCGGCAGGATTTTTGGTCACCACGGGCACCGCATCTTTTGGCCCGCTCGAAATTTCTCCGATCAAGTAAGCAGAAGCCGGACCGCTGCGATGGCCGCTAGTGCTTGAATCAGCACGGTGAACAGTTTTTCGGGAATCTTCGCGGCAAGTGGCTTTCCGAGCAGCGCTCCCGTAATCAGCGCGGGGGCGACGCACAGGTTCATCCAGACGGTATCTGAGGTGATTAAGGGGCGTCCGGGGTACAGCGCGTTCACCAACAGCAATGGCGGGAGCTTGGCGATGTTAAAGATGAAAAAGGTCCAAGCGCTCGTGCCGAGAAGGACTTTCTTGCTGAAGCCCGCAGAGGCCATGTAAATGCCCATCACGGGCCCCGCGGCGTTGCTGGTCATTGTTGTAAAGCCCGCCATGATTCCCGTGAACGCGGTTCCAGGCTTCGAGGTGGGAACTAGGCGATCGCCGAGCTTCCCTTTCAGCAGGCTCAGGGCCAGCATCACGAGAACGATGCCGCCGATGATGGGAGAAAGCAGATCCTTTGTGGGCTTAAGCTCGGCTAAGGCGATGAGGGCGATGGTTCCGGCAACGATCCCGGACACCACCCATGGGCTGAGCTTTTTGATGGCATTCCAGTCGGCGTCCGCGCGATAAAACGCCACCGCAAAACAATCGGCAAGAACGAGAAGCGGAAGGGTTGCGCCGACAGACAGCCGACCGCCAAAGGCGTAGGCCATCATGGGCACCGCGAGAATGCCAAGCCCCGGCAGGCCAGTTTTTGAGAATCCGATGAGAAAAGCCGAAACCGCCGCGACGATCCACTGGATTTCCGACAACTGCACCGGCGGAGTGTACTTAGAGCCGGGTGTGGAGGCTCAAACGGCCACCACACCCGGTGTTGCGATCAGTTGAAGCCAGGCAGGAATTCGGCTTCGGCCTCGAACAGTTCATCGACCAGCGCGAAGATCTCCGCAGGCGAGCACACAGCCGCGGTGAGCGGGTCTTGGGTGAGCGCAAGTCGAGCGAGGTGCTTCGACTTCTCAATCGCCGCGTCGGCAGCGAGGTCGAACATGCGCATGTTGGAATCGCAGATCGCCGCCATCACCTTTGGAAGTCGGCCGAACCGCGTCGGCTGGATACCGTTAGCGTTGACCAAACAGGCGACTTCGACGCAACCGTCTTGCGGCAAGTTCGAAATGCAGCCATCGTTGGCTACGTTGCCGTGGATAAGGAACGGCTGGTTCTTTTCGATGGATTCGATGATCCAAGCGCCGTATTCCCAAGATCGCTCGGGTTTGATTTCCTCTTCGCCCGTGAACAGCTTGGTGCGGTAATCGTCCTGGTTCTTTCGCCAGGTCGGCCAGTTGTTGGCATAGAAGCTCTCTTCGCCGCGGTAGCCAGTGTCGGTGTACTTGTCGAGAAGGTCCTTTCGCTTTCGGTAGTACGGCAGATACTCGCTCAAGTGACCGCTGGATTCGGTGATAAATGCGCCAAAGTGGAGCATCATGTCCGATCGTACGGGCTCTTCGGTGGCGAACTTGCTGGTGCGATCCATCGCCTGCGCCATGAGGGTTGGGTACAGCGAGTTGCCGTCCGGACCATTAAATTCGGTGAACCACGCGAGGTGGTTGATGCCAGCGCACTTCCACTGGACCTGCTCATACGGAACGTCAGCGTAGCCCGCGAGCATGTGGCTTGTGCCTTGTACCGAGTGACAAAGACCGACCATGTGCATTTTGCTGACGCGCAACGCCGCAAGCATCATGATGTTCATCGGGTTGGTGTAGTTGAGCACCACGGCATGGGGGCAAAGTTCCTCGGCATCGCGAAGGATATCGAGCCAAACCGGAACGGTCCGCATGGCCTTCATGAGTCCGCCGGGTCCGATGGTGTCGCCGATGTTCTGCGAGATTCCGTACTTGAGCGGAATGTCGTTATCAAATCGAACGCAGGCTAGACCGCTGACTTCGATCGAGTTGATGATGTAATCGGTGCCAGGCAGCAGTTCTCGTCGGTCGGTCGAAGCTCGAATGACCCATTTGTCGCTTTCGCCCACGGCCTCGAGAACCTTCAGCATCAGCTTTCGGCTGAGTTCAAGTCGCTCGGCATCGATGTCGATCAACCGGAGTTCGCCGCCCACCGAGTCTGGGATCAGCACGACATCTTTGAGA
>Ga0164295_10002571_pt1 | contig 14867 bp, 14 predicted proteins | sample GEODES006metaG_FD_111798 | JGI IMG/M metagenome (GOLD analysis project Ga0164295, IMG submission 111798) | Oligotrophic lake water microbial communities from Sparkling Lake, Wisconsin, USA - GEODES006 metaG | ecosystem: Environmental > Aquatic > Freshwater > Lake | place: USA: Sparkling Lake...
CATCACGACGTACGTGCCGCCGTCGTGCACCGTCGCCCCCGCCTCGCGGGCGGCGCCGAGGAGCACCTGACGCAGCTCGGGCGAGACGGGGTCGCCGAACTGGATGTGACCGACGACGCCGTCCCCGAAGAATGAGCTCGCGCGCAGGCCGCGTGTGCGGTCGATGAATTGGTCGGGGCAGACCAAGTGCCCGGGCACGATCTCTTCACGCAGCGAGCCGACCGCCGACACGCTGATGACGTGTCGTGCCCCGAGCTTCTTGAGACCCCACACGTTCGCGCGGTAGTTGACCTCGCTCGGCGTGTAGAGATGCCCGCGGCCATGGCGCGGCAAGAACACGCACCGCGCGCCCTCGAGGCGACCGCAGATGTACGCGTCCGACGGCGCGCCGAAGGGCGTGTCGAGGCGCACCTCCTCGAGGTCCGTGATCCCCTCGATCTCGTAGAGGCCGCTGCCTCCGATCACACCAATGACGACTTCGGACATGAGGTCTCCGTGCAGACGCGGGTCGGGGTCAGGCAGCAGGCCGCTCTCCGAGCTGGCCGCACGCTGCGTCGATGTCGAGGCCCTTCGTGACGCGCACCGTGGCGGTCAGCCCGCGGTTGAGCAGGATACGCTGGAACGCGCGCACACGCTCGTCCGAAGGCCGCTCATACGCGGGCCCGCTGAAGGGGTTCCATGGGATCAGGTTGACACGCGCAGGCATGCCTCGGAGCAGCTTCAGGAGCCGACGCGCGTCCTCGTCGCTGTCGTTCACGCCGCCGAGCAGCACGTACTCGAACGTGAGCTTGCGCCGAGGGGGCAGCGGGTACTTGCGCACGCTCTCGAGCAGCGTCTCGATGGGCCAGCGCTTATTCACCGGCATCACGCGGTCGCGCACCTCGTTCGTGGTCGCGTTCAGGCTGATCGCGAGGTTCACGGGCGCGGTCTGCCCGAGCTTGTCGATCTGCGGAACGAGCCCGCTCGTGCTCACGGTGATGCGCTTGTGGCTGAGCGCAACGCCGTCCTTGTCACAGAGCGAGCCGATACTCTCCGCGACCGCGTCGAAGTTGTGCAGCGGCTCGCCCATGCCCATGTACACGACGTGGTCGATGCGCCCTTCGGGCGGCACCGCGGCGCGGGCCGTGACCACTTGGTCGACGATCTCGCCGGCGGTCAGGTGGCGCGACAGCCCGAGCTTGCCCGTGTAGCAAAACTGGCAGTCCATCGCGCAGCCGACCTGGCTGGACACGCACTGCGTGAACACGCCGCCCGGCATCGGGATGAGCACGCTCTCGATCGCCGCGCCGTCACTCAGGCGGAACTGGATCTTGCGCGTCCCGTCGACGCTCTCGCGGACGCGCTCGACGTAGACACGACCGATCGTGTAGCCGCCGTCGACGAGCTTCTGTCGGAGGGCCTTGGGCACGTCCGTCATCGCGTCGAAATCGCGCACGCCGCGGGCAAAGATCCACTTGTAGACCTGGTCCGCGCGGTACTTGGGCTCGCCGAGCGCCGCCAAGGTGTCGCGCAGGCGGTCACGGCTCATCTCCGTGAGGCTGCGCTCCGACGGCGCTGGGCGAATGGACATCGTGCGGTCAGCCCTGCTTGGCGCCGAACGTCTCGGTCCCGCGGAAGAACCACGACGTCTCGAAGGCCGCCGTCTCGGGCGCGTCCGAGCCGTGGACCGTGTTCGCCTCGATGCTCTCCGCGAAGTCGGCGCGGATCGTGCCCGGGGCCGCCTTCTTGGGGTCCGTGGCGCCCATGAGCTCGCGGTGGCGCAGGATGGCGCCCTCGCCCTCGAGGATGCTGATCACGATCGGGCCGCTGGTCATGTAGCTCACCAGATCGTTGAAGAACGGCCGGTGGCTGTGCACGGCGTAGAAGCCCTCGGCCTCGGCCCGCGACAGGTGCGCCATGCGCGTCGCGATGACCTTGAGGCCGCTCTCCTCGAAGCGGGTGAAGATCTTGCCGATGAGGTTACGACGGACGCCGTCGGGCTTGATGATGCTGAGGGTGCGCTCGAGGGACATGGGACCTCCCGTGGTTGAAAACGCGCGCATTATACGGACGTCGCCTCGCTGAGCAAGGCAAACGGGCCGCGCGCCCACGGGAGAGCCGCTTTGCGCCTCAGAGGACGCTGGCGAGGGTGGTGCCGAGCACGGCGGGCGTGGCGCAGACCTTGATGCCGGCCTCCTCCATCGCCGCGAACTTGTCCTTCGCTGTGCCCTTGCCACCGCTGATGATCGCGCCGGCGTGGCCCATGCGGCGACCCGGAGGCGCCGTGCTGCCCGCGATGAAGCCGACGACCGGCTTCTTCATGTTCGCCTTGATCCACGCGGCGGCGTTCTCCTCGGCGTTGCCGCCGATCTCGCCGATCATGATCACGGCGTCCGTGTCCGGGTCCGCGTTGAACGCGCTCAGGCAGTCGATGAAGTCCGTGCCGTTCACGGGGTCGCCGCCGATGCCCACGCACGTGCTCTGCCCAATGCCAAGCGCCGTGAGCTGGCCCACAGCCTCGTACGTGAGCGTGCCAGAGCGGCTGACGACGCCGATGCGACCGGGCTTGTGAATGTGCCCGGGCATGATGCCGATCTTGCACTGCCCCGGCGTGATGATGCCGGGGCAGTTCGGCCCGATGAGCCGCGAGCCCGACGCCTTGAGCGCCGCCTTGACGCGCACCATGTCGAGCACCGGGATGCCCTCGGTGATCGCGACGATGAGCTGCACGCCCGCCGCGATCGCCTCGAGGATCGCGTCCGCTGCGAACGGGGGCGGCACGTAGATGATGCTCGCGTTCGCGCCGGTCGAGGAGACGGCGCCCTCGACGGTGTCGAAGATGGGCACGACGCCCTCGAACTTCTGCCCGCCCTTGTTCGGCGTGACACCGCCGACGAGCTGCGTGCCGTAGGCGAGCATCTGCTGACAGTGGAAGGTGCCCGCCGAGCCCGTGATGCCCTGGCAGATCAGCCGCGTATTGGAATCAACCCAGATAGCCATGTCTGCCTCACCCCTTCGCCACGGCGGCGACGATCTTCTGCGCGCCATCCGCCATGTCGTTCGCCGACTGCAGGTTCAGCCCGCTCTCCGCGAGCAGCTTCTTGCCGAGATCCACGTTCGTGCCCTCAAGCCGCACCACCACAGGCACCTTCAGCCCGAGCTCTCGCGTGGCCGCGATGACGCCGTTCGCGATCGTGTCGCACTTCATGATGCCGCCGAAGATGTTGACGAAGATCCCCTTCACCTTGGGGTCGGTCAGGATGATCTTGAACGCCGCCGTGACCTTCTCGGTCGTCGCGCCGCCGCCCACATCGAGGAAGTTGGCGGGGTCGCCGCCGTAGTACTTGATGATGTCCATCGTCGACATCGCCAAGCCGGCGCCGTTCACCAAGCACCCGATGTTGCCGTCGAGGGCGATGAAGCTCAGATCGAACTTCGACGCCTCGATCTCCTTCGGGTCCTCTTCGTCCAGATCGCGCAGCGCCTGGAACTCAGGGTGACGGAACAGCGCGTTGTCGTCGAAGTTCACCTTCGCGTCGAGGGCGATGAGGTCGCCCCCCTTCGTGACCACGAGCGGGTTGATCTCGAGCAGCGAGCAGTCGAGCTCGACGTACGCCTTGTAGAGCGCGCGCATGAAGCCGACGCACTTGTTCACGGACGCGCCGGTCAAGCCAAGGCCGAACGCGAGGTTGCGCCCTTGGTAGTCCGCGAGGCCGACGAGCGGGTCACACCACTCCTTGAGGATCTTCTCAGGTTGATGTTCGGCGACCTCCTCGATGTCCATGCCGCCTTCGGTGCTCGCCATGAAGCAGAGCTGGCTCTTCTCGCGGTCGAGCGTCACGCCCAAGTAGAGCTCGCGACCGATGTCGCAGCCCTCTTCGATGTAGATGCGCTTGACCTTCTGACCGTCCGCCCCCGTCTGGTGCGTGATGAGCTGCATGCCGAGGATCTGCGACGACAGCGCGCGCACCTCGTCGATGCTGCGGCCCAGCTTGACGCCGCCGCCCTTGCCGCGGCCACCTGCGTGGATCTGCGCCTTGACGACCCAAATCGGGCCGCCGAGCGCCTCGGCCGCCTTGACGGCCTCGTCCACCGAGAACGCGACCGCGCCGCGAGGCACTGGCACGCCGTACTTCTTCAGGAGCTCTTTGCCCTGATACTCATGGATCTTCATCGTGTATTCGCTCCGGCGCCGATTACATGTGGGAGATGATGTCGTCGGCGAACTCGCTGCACTTGCGCAGCGTCGCCCCCGGCATTAGCCGTTCGAAGTCGTAGGTCACGGTCTTGGCGGTGATCGCGCCCTCGATGCCCTTGATCACGAGCGCCGCGGCCTCGTTCCAGCCGAGGTGCTTGAGCATCATCTCGCCGCTCAGGATCACGCTGCCGGGGTTGACCTTGTCGAGGCCGGCATACTTCGGCGCGGTGCCGTGCGTCGCCTCGAAGATCGCGTGCCCCGAGTCGTAGTTGATGTTGGCGCCCGGCGCGATGCCGATGCCACCCACCTGGGCGGCGAGGGCGTCGGACAGGTAGTCGCCATTCAGGTTCATCGTCGCGATGACGCTGAAGTCCGTGGCGCGCGTGAGCACCTGCTGCAGCGTGATGTCGGCGATCGAGTCGCGGACCATGAGCTTGTTCTTCCACTGCCCGTTGCCGTGCGTCGGCCAGAGCGCGAGCGCGGTCTCGACCTCGGCGCGGATCGAAGCCTGCTGCGCCGGCACCATCATGTCGTACCCGGGGTCGATCGCGCGCGCGTTCGCCTCGATGGTGATGTCCGCGTTCTTCTCCTTGTTGGAGAGGATCCACGACTCGCGCTCGCTCACGGTCTGCCCGCGGAACTCGCGCGCGGCCAGGGCGTAGCCCCAGTCACGGAAGCCACCCTCGGTGAACTTCATGATGTTGCCCTTGTGCACGAGCGTCAGGGACTTGCGGCCCTCGCGCAGCGCGTACTCAATGGCGGCTCGGATCAGGCGCTCGGAGCCCTCGACCGAGATGGGCTTGATGCCGAACGCAGACGTGTCGGGGAAGCGCAGCTTCTTGACGCCCATCTCGGACTGCAGGAACGCGAGCATCTTGGCGGCCTCGGGACTGCCCGATGCGAACTAGATGCCGGCGTAGATGTCCTCGGTGTTCTCGCGGAAGATCACCATGTCGACGTCCTGCGGACGCTTGACGGGGCTCGGGACGCCCTCGAAGTAGCGCACCGGCCGCAGGCAGACGTAGAGGTCAAGCATCTGCCGCAGAGCGACGTTCAGCGAGCGGATGCCGCCGCCGACCGGCGTCGTCAGCGGCCCCTTGATGCCGACGGTGTACTTGCGGAACGCCGCAAGCGTCTCGTCCGGCAGCCAGTTGCCCGTCTTGTTGAAGGCCTTCTCGCCCGCGAGCACCTCGAGCCACTCGATCTTGCGCTTGCCGCCATAGGCCTTCTCGACCGCAGCGTCGAAGACGCGGACGCTCGCGGCCCAAATGTCGGGCCCGGTGCCATCGCCCTCAATAAAGGGAATGATCGGGCAATCGGGGACGTTGAGCGTCTTGTCAGGGTTGATGCCGATGGTCTGTCCGCTGGACATGGGCGCCTCCGGAGGTGTGCGTGGGCAAAAAACGGGACGTGGCTACCTAGCCGCTTTTAGGCGGCCTTTCAAGACCGAGGACGGCTTGCCCACCGCTGCGGGCGGTTGGTTGACATGCATCCTCAGTCCGGGGAAAGGTGCGGGCGATGAGGTTGTCCCGGGTCAGTCTTCGGACCAAGCTGTTGGTCCTGCTCGTGAGCCTGAGCGTGGGCCCTCTCCTGCTGAGCGGCCTCGTCCACGAGCACCGCGCGGTCACGAGCGGCAAGGCAGCGGTTCGAACGCGCGTCGCGCAGACCGCCGACTTTGCCGCCTCTTCGCTCGACGTGCTGCTCCAAGACCTGCTGCGCGACGTGCGCCTGCTGAGCGCGCGCTTCACGGTCGAGAACATCGACAAGGCCGACGTCGCGGACCACCTCGACAGAACGGGCTCCTTCATCGCGGACTTGCCCGAGATGGAGGACCTGCAGGTCTTCAACGCGCTGCACGACGGCTACACGCGCGTCTTCCTCGCGCTGAACGATGGGCGCGTCTTCTTTGCCGAGCCGTACCACAACGTACAGCGCCCCCCCAACTTGAGAGACACGGACTGGTTCCAGAAACTCGGCGCGCTCGGCGGCTTCACCTACGCGAGCTTTCCGCCTTTCACGCAGCCCGACCGACCCGAGCTGGTCGCGGTCGCGCCCATCTTCGCCCGGTCGGGCACGCTCGAGGGCCACATCGGCGTCGTCGTCGACCACCGCTGGCTGAACGAAGTCCTCTCGGGCACGACCGCCCCGATGACGCGCCTCTACCGGTCCGGCCCACACACGGAGGACTCGGACGCCGTCTCGGCGTTGCTCGTCACCCCCTCCGCACGCGTCGCGGCGCGTGATGACGACGGCCCTGTGGGTGTCCCCGCGCCCAAGGTGTTCGAGGCCGAGCTTGAGACGGGGACCGTAGAGCGCAGCGACCTCGCTCGGCCGATCATCCTCGGCAAGGCGGAGGTTGGCCGCTCTGGCTGGTACGTGCTGGTCAGCGTGCCCATGCACTCGGCCTACCGCGACGTGTACTTGTTGATCTGGACCCTCGCCGGTGCCGTCGTCCTGACGTTCTTCTTCGTCGTCTTGTTCGCGGACACGGCGGCGCGCGCGCTGCTGCGACCCGTGCACGAGCTTGAGCGGGGCGCCGAGATGATCGGCGCGGGCGCGCTCGACTACCGCATCGAGCTTGATGCGCACGCACACGACGAGCTTGGCCGACTCGCCCGGACGTTCAACCGAATGGGCGAGAATCTGCTGAAGAGCCGGCGTGAGATCGATCTCTCCGCGCGGAACTTGGACATCGCGAACCGCGAGCTCGACGCGATGGTCTTCGCGATCAGCCACGACCTCAAGAAGCACCTGCGGAGCATCCAGGGCTTCTCGACGTTCATCGAGGACGACCATGCCGGTCAACTCGGGCCCACGGGGCTCGATCTCGTGCGCGCGATTAATGGCAATGTCGCCAAAATCGAAAAGCTCGCGGACGACCTGATCACGCTCGTCGAGCATGAGCGGGAGTACAGCGAGCGACGCGTGTTCGACCTTGGCGAGCTGCTGCGCGAGGCCCGCGAGCACTGCCTCGCGACGCTGCCTGGCGAAATTGTGCTGCCCGTCGAGTGCCCCGAAGTCCAAGGCGACCGCGTGCGGCTCATGCTCGTCTTCGGCAACCTGATCTCGAACGGCTTGAAGTTCAACCACAGCCCGCGACCCAAGGTCGAGGTCACGGTCGCCGAGGTTGGGCCCTTCTGGGAGGTTTCGGTCCGCGATAACGGCATCGGGATTGAGCCGCGCTACCGCGACCAGATCTTTGAGCTCTTCTTTCGCCTGAACCCCCGCGACGAGTTCGACGGGAGTGGCACCGGGCTGAACCTGGCGCGGCGCATCATTGAGGAGCACTGGGGCACGCTCGAGTTCGAGAGCACACCGGGCCTGGGCAGCTGCTTCGTCGTCCGCCTGCCGCAAGACCCGGGCGTGTTGACTTCACCGGGGCTGGCCTCACGCTGATCGTGTTGGTAAGGTCCGCGCCATGGGTCTCTTCGATTTCCTGACAAACAAGCCGACCGTCTCCAATGTCGAGAAGGTCATGAAGCGGATGCTCAACGAGCACCACCAACAGCAGGTGCGCCAAGAGAGCATGGAGCAGCTCGCCAACTGGGGCACGCTCGAGGCCATTCAGGCCCTCACGCGGCGCCTCGCGGTCAACTTCCGTGACACCATCGTCAACGAGCAGGAGAAGCGCTGGGTCGCGGACGCGCTCGTGGAGCGCTTCGGTGAGCGGTCGATCGACCCACTGATTTTCTTCATCCGCAAAGAGCAGAACGTCTCGACCGCCGTGCGAGCGCTTCAGCGGCTCGTGTCCACAGAGCGCTTGGTTGAGGTGCTCACAGAGACGCTCGGGGCCTATGCGCCCGTGGACTATCGCTCCACGCAGGCGAAGGCGCAGCTCATCGACGCGCTCGAGGAGCATGCGGCCGCGAGCGTCCTTGAGCGCATCGTGCCCTTCATCGCGGACCACGATGACGACGTGCGCATCAAGGTCATCGAGCAAGTTCAAGCGCGCTTCGCAGACGCGCCCGCCGATGCCCAAGCGCGCGCGTGCGATGGGCTCGTCGGTGCCCTGCTCGACCCAGAGGCCGCGTCGCGCATCCAGCGCCGCGTGGGCGAGGCGCTCGCGGCGGTCGGCGCCGAGCTATCCGCCTACGTTGCTGACGGGCGCCTCACAGCGGCCGTCATGCCCGAGGGCTACACCCTCACGTCCGCCGGTCGCGTCGAGCGCCGCTGACCGGGCGGGTCACTTGCCTGCGAGCAGCCGCGCGACCGTCTGCGCGTCCGCGGGCGGAAACTCGTACTTGTCCATGTCTTCGGGCGCCACCCAGCGCCAGTCGTGGACACGGCGCGGGCGAATGGCGTCGCTCACAAGCTCACATCGGTAGACGCACAAGTCGACCCGGTAGTCGTCGTACTCGTGAGCGATGAACATCGACAACTTGCCGACGCGGACCTCGATGTCCATCTCCTCGCGAATCTCACGGACCAGCGCGTCCTCGTCTCTCTCGTCCGTCTCAACGCGCCCGCTGGGGAACTCCCAGAGCAGCGGCAGGACGGCCGTCGGCCGCCGCTGAGTGATCAGGAAGCGGCCCTCTCGCTCAATCTCGGCGGCGACGACTCGAATGGTCTTCTTGGGCTCCAACGTCGGCCCCTCTCTATGGCAGCGTCGACTCGGGACGGGCTGTCGAGTGTACCCACGCTCGCCGAAACCGGCCAGAAACCCGCACGTTGCGTGGCTGAGCGCGTTGGGGCGCCTCGCTCAGCGACGCACGATGAGGCGCTGCCCCACCTGAAGGTGGTCGCGCCCGCCGAGTCGATTCAGCTTGCGGAGGGCATCCACCGAGACGCCGTGCTTAGACGCGATGGCACCGAGGCTCTCACCTCGCGCGACCGTGTGCGCGCGGGCCTTGTCTGTGGCGCGTGTCTCCCGCTGCGCGACCTTGGACCGCGGCGTTTCCGCAGGCGCCGCCTCGACCGCGCGGGTCCCGCGCCCCCCGCCCTGCGCCCAAGCGGTCACGCGCGCGCCCTGTCCCCGAGGGACACGCAGGCCGAAGGAGCGCCCCGTGGGCAAGTGCGTGTCCGCGAGAGTGGGATTGAGCCGCCGAAGCGTGCGCGCCTCGACGCCCATCGCGCGGGCGGCGTCGAGCACGGAGACGCGCGCACCGTCAATGCGGACATCGACGATGTCGACGGGGTCTTCGGGGTAACCCTGCTCGACGGGCAGCACGAAGCCGTAGGACTGCAGGTTTTGCATGATCGCTTTGGCCGCGATGACGCGGGGGACATAGCGTTCTGCCTCTTCGACGAGGTCGAGCGACCAGAAATCACGGGTCCCCTGCGCGTCGATTGCCCGGTTCAAGCGCCCCATACCCGTATTGTAGGCCGCCATGCCGAGCGCCCAGTCGCCCCCGAAGCCACGCGCCAGGTCGCGCAAGTAACGCGCCCCCGCCTGCGTCGACGCGTCGAGGTCGGCGCGCTCGTCCCAAGCGTCCTCGACCGCCAAACCGTACTCGCGAGCCGTGGGTGACATGAACTGCCACCAACCGTGGGCGTCTGCGTGGCTCGTAACCGCAGGTCGTAGCCCGCTCTCGATCACGGCGAGGTACTTGATGTCGCCGCACGCGGACGTCTTCTGAACCGCCGCATCCACCACGGGAAAAACGCGCCGAGCCCGCTTCGTCCAGAGCACGACCTGGTCGCGGTCGCCGAGCATCAGGTAGAACTCACGCTCGACCCGCTCTTTCACCTCCGGTCGGTCGAGCGGCACGGGCTGCCCGCACAGCGAGATGCCCGTCGGCAGCGAATAGGCCCCCAGGTCCTTGGGGCGCTGGGCGAGCTCGGCCTCCAGCATCGCGATGCGGGCCTCAAGCGCGGCAAGCCGGGCCGACGACGCCGTCGCGACCGAGCCCGGCTCAGCAAGCGCGCTCAGGGGCGCGGCAAGAGAGAGCGTAGTCAGAAACGAGAGCAGCGGGCGCATGTGTTCTCCTACCTCAGCACCTTGATGCTGAAATGTAGGCACAAATCGCACACATTTCAAGTCAGAGTTTTTTGATGCGCTCCCGCACGGGATCGACCACCGCGACGCGAAAGCCGAACGACTCGTTCACCACGACGGCCTCGCCTTGGGCGATGACCCGGCCGTTGACCGTGAGGTCGATCAGGTCGCTCGCCATCCGGTTGAGCTCGATGACCGAGCCTTGGCCAAGTTGCAGCAGCTCGTGCACGGTCATGCGGGTTCGCCCGAGCTCGACCGAGAGCTCAAGCGGCAGCCTCAAGATGATCGGCAGGTTCGGCCCATCGGCGTCGCTGAAGGCCTGCTCCTCGGCGAAGCGCGTGCTGGCGGGCACAGCGGGCCGAGACCGCGCCTCGAGGTCGGCGGCGGCGTCTTGCGGACGCTCCGCCTCTTGCTGTCGCACCTGCGCGAGCAGGGCGTCGAGCTCATCCTGGGACAAGATGTCTGACATGTGGCCCCAGAGTAACCGTGCCGGCCGCCGAAGCAAACATCGGTCGATTCTGTCTTGCAGTCCCCGCAGGGAGCCGTCACCTTAGCCACAGGGTCCACAAGACCCCGTGGGCGTGTGCCTGACCTCACGGGCGGACCCGCGGGGCGGCGGCTACTGCCCGATGCCGTCGCCCCACCTTCTCCCCTCGCCTGAGCGCGTCCGTGTTACCCGCTTACGTTGCCCCGAGCTTGGAGTCGGACACCCCGCACAGCGAGGTGCAGGCGCTCGCGCAGGCGCTGAGCCTGCCGTTCGTTTGCCAGCGGCCGCTGCCCACGAACGCTGTAGGCCTCATCGTCTCGCACGGGGGCATGCGCCTGTTGGTGCCGGGGAGCCGCGCGCTGGCGTGGCACGCAGGCTTCGCGCCTCGTCGCGTGCAGGATGGCCCCCGAGATGCCCTCGTCCGCGCGCTGGACCTGCGCCCCGGCGAGCGGGTCTTGGACGCGACCCTGGGCCTCGGTCACGACGCCTTCGTGCTGTTGCACGCGGGCGCGCGGGTCCTCGGCGTCGAGGCGCACCCGGCCGTGGCCTACTTCACGGCACGCGGGCTGGTGAGCACTGCACCTAAGCTCGAGCACGCGCTCGAGGTCCGCTGCGCTCGGGCCGAAGCCGTCTTGGCCGACCCTGCGCTGCCCCCGATTGACAGCGTCTACATCGACCCGCTCTTTCCGAGAGAGTCGACCGTCCCGAATCCGATGTGGGCGCCCCTCCGCGGCGTGGCCGAAAAGACGCGTGACCTGAGCGCCCTCGTCGCGGCCGCGCTCGGCGTCGCGCGGCGCGCCGTGGTGGTCAAGCTCGCGCCGGGCGAGCCGCCGCCTTTGGTCTCGCAGACCGCCCCGCCCCGCCGCGTGGGCAGCAAGCGCACCCAGTACGCCGTCTTCGACTGCGTTGCGCGCTGACCCGCGCTGCGTTACGCCTCGCGCGTGATTCACCTCCACACCGCTGCGGGCGGCCTCGTCGAGTTCACGGGGCGCACCGGCCGCGTCGTCGAGCGCGGCGAGGTCATCGCGCGCATTCGCCCCATGAATGGCCCCGCCGAGGAGATCACCGCCCCCTTCGACGCCGTCGTCGGCGCACAGCGTCTGTCGGGTCAGCGCGCACAGCCGTGGTCGCGCATCATCGGCCTTCAGCGCGTGGTCCTCGCGACGTTCGACGGCCGCGTGCGCTGGGTCGTCGACATGGGCCCGGTCGGCGTGGAGACCACCGTCGCCCTGGTCGCCTCGGACGATGGTCAAACCGTGCGCCCGCACCGCGCCGGCGGTGTGGGCTTCGTAGCGCGGGTGTTCGCGCAGCCGGGCGAACGCGTCGTTCGCGGCGCACCCATTGTGGAGCTGCGTGGCGAAGAGCTCGGCTGACGCAGGCTACTGCCCGAGCGCTGTGATCCAGGCCGCGAAGCGCGCGGTGTCCAGGTCGGACCAGTACGGGCCGCCTTGCGGCATACGGTTGCCGGCACCAGCCGCCTGCGTGCCGGCGATCTTGAGGTACAGGAAGCTCCGCGCGGGGTTGCCGGGCTCGATCAAGTCAAGACCCGCGCCCCGCACAGACGGCACGTTCACAGTGCCGTTGGTGAAGGGCGCGCGGAGGAACGCGTTCGAGTGGCACCCGCACCCGCGGCTGAAGAGCAAGCTGAGGTCATCCGTCGTGAAGGGCTGCACGCACGCGGGCGTCAGCTCGCACTGGGGGTCAAAGCAGTCGACGCGGCGGTCGCCGTTGTCATCGACGCCGTTGCCACAGTTCTCCTGACCACAGGCACCCAGACCAGCGCACTGCGGGTCGTTGCAGTCGACGAAGCCGTTCGCGTTGTTGTCGATGCGGTCGCCGCAGTCTTCGATCTGGCACGGCACCGCGCGCGCGCAGGAGGGGTCGAGGCAGTCGATGAGCGCGTTGCCGTTGTTGTCGACGCCGTCGCGACAGTCTTCGATGCACGCGGGGTCGTTGGCGCACGCCAAGTCGGCGCAGTCAGCCTGACCGTTGTTGTCGTCGTCCCGGCCGTTGTCACACGTCTCGAAGGCACACGCGGGGGCGTCGACACACTGCGGGTCGACGCAGTCAATCAGGGCGTCGCGGTTGTCGTCGACGCCGTTGTCGCAGCGCTCGAGCTGACAGCCGGCAAACACCGCGCAGGCGTCATCGGCGCAGTCGGCGAGGGCGTCGCCGTCGTCATCCCGACCGTTGTCGCAGATCTCCACGAGCCCGCACCCCATGACCACGGCGCAGTCTGCGTCCGCGCAGTCGATCAAGAAGTCACCGTCATTGTCGAGCAGGTCACCGCAGACCTCGGGCTGGCACGCCGGCTCGAGCGTGCAGTCGGGGTCCCCGCAGTCCACCAGCGCGTCGCCGTCATCGTCCGCGAAGTTGGCGCAGAGCTCGACGATCGGGCTCGGCGGCAGCGCGTCGATGTAGCCGCCCAGCCGCTCGACCTGGATGCGGGTCAGCATACCGTTCTGGGGCATGCGACCGCCGCCGCCGACGTTCGCCTGGCTGCCGTTGACCTTGTGCCACAGGAAGCTCGCCTGGCGGTTGCCAGGCTCGATACGCCGGAGCGCGCTCGACCGCGATGGGACCGCCACGGTCGTCTGCGTAAAGGGCGCGTCGAGCCGCAGGCCGCCGAGGTCGCGGCCGATGTGGCAGCCCGCGCACCGGCTGTTGAAGAGGCGCTGCACCTCCTCTTCGTCCATCGGCGCCGCGCAGGCCCCCACGCCCAAGCAGTCGTCGTCGTCGCAGTCCGTCGCGCCGTCCGCGTCGTTGTCCGCCGTGTCATCGCACAGCTCGGGGTTGCAGACCGGCAGCGCCACGCAGTCGGCGTCTCCGCAATCCGCGACGTTGTCGCCGTCGTCGTCCGCGCCGTTCGCGCAGTCTTCGGGCGTGCACGCGAGCGCACCGACGCAGTCGGGGTCATCGCAGTCGATGAGCATGTCCGCGTCGTCGTCCGAGGCGTTCCCGCAGTCTTCTACGACGCAGAGGGGTGCGTCGGCGCAGTCGGGGTCGAGGCAGTCGGTGAGGCCATCGCTGTCCTCGTCGAGCGCGCCTTCGCACGCCTCTCGCGGCGGGGTCGGTGTCAGCGCGTCGATGTAGAGGCCAATCCCCTCGATCTCGGCCGCGCTGAGGGGCTCCACCTCGCTGGGCATGCGCTCACCGAAGCCGCCGGCGGCGAGGTGCTCCCCTGTGATCTTCAAGTACAGGTAGGAACGCGTCCGGTCGCCGGGCTCAATGCGGTCGAGCCGCGGAAGCTGAAGGCTCGGCACGTCGTGCGTCGAGCGCGTGAAGTCCGCCGGGTCCATCGCGAACCCCCCGAGCGGCGCGACACCGACGTGGCAGTTCATGCAGCGCGTGGTCAACAGCGCGTTGACCTCGGCCTGCGTGAACGCGACGGGCGAGGCAGCGTCAACCGGGGCAGCGTCCACTGGAGCCGCGTCCACCGGCTGCGCGTCTCGAGGAGCGGCGTCTATCGGTGTGGCATCGACCGGCGCGGCGTCGACCGGCGCGGCGTCCGGCGGCAAAGCGTCGGGCGCCTTGGCGCTTGGCTCTCCGCAAGCCGCCAAGGTCAACACGAGCAGAGGCCAATTGAAGCTGCGGAGCGCCATGGTCCCCCCGAGAGCGCGACGCGCTCTGGCCAAGTTCAGAGCGAGTCGATCCAGAGACCGATGGTCTCGACCTCTTCTGCTGTGAGTGCGGGGCCGAGCGGCATGCGGCTCGAGCGCCCCCCCGCCTCGATGTGGGTGCCTTCGACCTTGCGGTACAGATAGCTCGCAGCCCGGTCACCCGGTTCGATCAGGTCGAGGTCCGACTGGCCCGACGGGACATTGACTGTCGCCTGAGTGAAATCCCCGGCGAGGCTCAAGCCGCCGCTCGTTCCGCCAATGTGGCAGCCATTGCACGCGGCAATCAGGATCGCAGCGACTTGCTCCTGAGTCGGTCCTGCGGGGCTCGGTGCCCCGCCGACCGGCGCGGGCTCGCCGCCGACCGGTGCGGGCTCGCCGCCGACAGGCGCGGGCTCACCACCGATGGGCGCGGGCTCACCACCGATGGGCGCGGGCTCCCCGCCGACCGGCGCAGGCGTCCCACCCACCGGCGCAGGCGTCCCACCCACCGGCGCGGGCGTCCCGCCCACCGGCGCAGGCGTCCCACCCACCGGCGCGGACTCTCCACCCACGGGAGAAGCCGCTCCGCCCGAAGGCACGCCGACATCGGCACTTGAGTCCGACTCGTTGCTCGAACACGCCGTGAGCATCGCGCTCGCGACGAAACAG
>Ga0164295_10002572_pt1 | contig 14867 bp, 15 predicted proteins | sample GEODES006metaG_FD_111798 | JGI IMG/M metagenome (GOLD analysis project Ga0164295, IMG submission 111798) | Oligotrophic lake water microbial communities from Sparkling Lake, Wisconsin, USA - GEODES006 metaG | ecosystem: Environmental > Aquatic > Freshwater > Lake | place: USA: Sparkling Lake...
ACAGATGTTGCAGCACGCGGTATCCACGTAGATGGAATCTCACTTGTTGTACACGTTGATGTTCCACAAGATCACAAGGATTATCTACACCGTTCGGGCCGCACAGCTCGTGCTGGTGAATCAGGCGCTGTTGTAACACTAACAACATCAAAGCAACAGAAATTAGTCTCAGGTCTTACTTCTCGTGCGGGAGTTACACCTAAGTCCGTCTCTGTGACATCGCTGAGCACTGATTTAATGCGAATTACTGGAGCTCAAGAGCCAACAGGCATTCCTTACGTTGCACCCATGGTTGAGAACAAGGGTCCAAATCGTGGGACACGTAAGTCTCGTCCGAACTCGGCCCAGAGACGTCGCCGTCCACGCTAGGAATCTAAGTCAAACCCAACCGCAGCATATTGCGTGCGGGGCCGGGTATATCGGATCCCAACTGCAGATAGATCTCGCCAACGGTAAAAATGTCGTTATCCATGACTTCTAAGGCCAAAGTCTATCTCGAAATCTGAATAAATTTGAAATATGCAAATTTATTGGGTCAATCCAAAAACAAATTGCAGCCAACAGGATTCACGTCCGTGCGACCTTAGACACCAGTTGAGTGAGTTAACGACTTTGATTTTCTATCAAGACCTAACTTTTCGATAATTTCTAAGGGGATTCTATTCGTCTTCGAACCATCACAACTCCTCCTTTTTCGTGCAAACCTGTTTCTTTGAAGTCACATCGCTTATAGGCATTTAAAGCAGCAGCATTATTGGCATTCACCCCCAAGTAAATGTCGCGTATTCCATACATCTGCGTCAGAAATCCGCAGGAAGAGTCAATAATTTCGCTAGAAAATCCTTTGCCACGCATGCTTGGATTCCCCAGCAAGATACCCATCCACGCGTGGCTCAGATCAAAATCAATAGGTTCAAACTTAACGTTAGCAATATGTTGATTATGGTGTCGGTCGAAAACCCCAATCAAGAGTGCATTGAGTGATGAATTTTTCTCAATTACAAACTCCAATAATTCATCTTTGGTAAAGTCGCTTCGGATAGTTTCAACAAACACGTTCTCTAGATTTCTCATCCACGAGAGATACTCTTCAAAGGCGTCGCTATCGGGAGAAAGGTTCCGATAAATGAAATTGCTAGATTCAAAGCAGCTAATCAACACGATGCCTAGTATAGACTTCCAGCGAAGTAAAAACCGAGTACAATCCTGGCATGACTAGACACCTACTCCAATTCTGTGCGAAGTGTTTATTGCCTGAGACCCATGAGACGATAACTTTCGACTCACAAGGTATTTGCAGCGTGTGTACAAACTCTCAAGAAAAATCCGAAATCGACTGGGATTCAAGGTCCCTTGAATTGAAAACTATTGCTAAAGACATTAAGGCTAAAGGCGGAAATTACGATTGTGTAGTGCCATTCAGTGGAGGAAAAGATTCAACATTCACGCTGCTCTATGTTGTTCAAGTTCTCAAGTTAAAACCCCTTGTAGCGTCGTTTGATCATGGTTTCTATCGAGATGGACTTATTGAGAACAGGAACAGGGTCTTAAAGAAATTAGGTGTCGATTTCGTGACATTTACTCCTAATTGGCTTCTAGTGAAGCAACTTATGCTTGCATCACTTCGAGATAAAGGTGATTTTTGTTGGCACTGTCATACAGGCGTCAATTCTTTTCCAATGCGTACGGCAGTCGAGAAAAATATTCCTTTGGTAATTTGGGGAGAATCATCAACCGAGTACACGAACTACTATAAGACAAATCAGTTTCATGAAATTGATGAGGAATTATTCAACCGGATAACCAATTTGGGAATTTCTGCTGAAGATATGCTGGTGAGAGTAGAAGGAAATTTTGAGTTACGAGATCTAATCCCGTTCACTTTCCCATCCACGGAAGAGATAAAGTCACGTGGGATTAGGTCTTTTCCATTAGGAAACTACATAGAGTGGGACACCCAAAAACAAGTTGAATTAATTAAGTCGGAACTTGGTTGGAAAGGTGATCAAGTGGAAGGAGTTCCCCTCACATACGACTACGAGAAAATCGAGTGCATGATGCAAGGAACGCGCGATTACTTGAAATATCGAAAACGGGGTTACGCAAGAACTACACACCTAGCATCGATTGACATTAGAAACGACAAATTAGACCGCGTAAGTGGCGAAGAACTCGTTCGAGAGTACGAGGCAAAAAGACCTCATTCTTTGGAACTATTCATGAAAATGCTGGATTTATCTGAGGAAGAGCTGGAAGAAATTATTCAAACCCAGGTTATAGATCCTTGGGATGGGAAAATCCCTGTCCAAATTGGAGCGAAACCTCATGATTATGATAATTGGGTTGAGAAACTTTTGCCGAAATAGGAAGTAGAGATACGTGTCGGACGATGAGATCAAAACAGTTGTGGGTGTTGTCCAATTGTCGACAGGAAATGCAAAATCAGTAGCACGCGGACTAAAATCGATAGGAGTGGAGTCGATTCAGATTGAGGATCGGAAATCTTTAGAGCAATGCAGCCACGTTATTCTACCCGGGGTGGCTTCGTTTGGAGCAGTAGTTGACGAGCTTCAGGCAAAGAAACTTTTTGACCCGATAAGAAAATTGTATGACACCAATGTTCGAGTTATTGGCTTATGCGCTGGAATGCAAATTATGGGAGAAGAGTCAAGCGAGAATCCTGATATCAAGGGGCTCGGCTGGTTTGACTATAAATGTGTTGAAATAGTTAACAAAGAAGGTAAGCGGAAATTTCATACTGGCTGGAATTCGATTGAGGTGAGCGGGAATGAAGACATACTCTCCGCGTCCAAAGATGTGAGCTATTACTTCAATCACTCCTACTTTGTGCCTGCTGTAGAGAAGAAGTTCGAACATATCGGGCTTACGCCGTACTTTGGATCAAACATCACCTCTATTTTCCTCGAAAAAAATATAGTGGGTATCCAATTTCACCCAGAAAAAAGTCAGAAGGCAGGACTCTCGATTCTCAAGAACTTTGTCGACTGGCGGTAGGTTATGGACACGATATTTCGCCGGATAATTCCAAGAATTGCCATTTCGAGGCACAAAACCAATCACTCGGTAGCTGGGATTACAACCAAGTTATACGAACCGCACAGGTTTATTGGGAACCCACCAAACCAAGCGCGCATCTTTGAGTCAAACATGGCAGATGAGTTGATAATTGTTAATCTTGACTTAGATTCTATCAGCATTGAAACTTTCGCAGAATTAGTCTCTGACGTGAGCTCTGAGATATTCATGCCCCTGTCAGTAGGGGGTGGGATTGATACTTTGGAGAAAGCGAGTGTGTTTTTTGAGATTGGAATTGAGAAAATAGTCGTGGAACGTGGATTAATCAATAATGGAAAAGAAGTAAACAGAATTGCAAACCGATTCGGCAGCCAGAGCATAGTTGCATCATGTACCTACTGGGGATCAGCTACGACTGCCATCCCAGAATCATTGGCACGGCGGGGGGTAATTGAGATTAAAGATTTGCCTCGGAGAATAATCGAGATGCAAGAGTTCGGAATAGGCGAGATTATGATTAACGATGCGTCTAGAGATGGGACACGGATGGGCAGTAATTTAGACGCTCTAAATATGACGCTAGAAAACACTTCCTTACCCGTAATTGATAGTTGTGGATTTGGGAAAACAAAGCACATAGTTGAATCTTTTGAGGCTGGAAGTTCGGCTGTTGCAATTGGCACATACTTTGCATTTGTTGACCAAAGTTTTATGCAGCTTCGAAACCAATTGGCAAACCATGGCATAAGAGTTAGGTTAAAGTAGAAGTGAAAAACGAAGCGATGCAAAAAAAAGAAGTTAATAACTTAGTAGCGGTAATAATTGAAGTACGAATGACATCGACGAGGCTCCCAGGGAAGCACTTACTCGAATGCAGAGGCGAGACCATGATATCTCGTCTAATAAGACGGATTAAAGCTATCGACAACGTTGATAAGATAATTATCGCTACAACTGAGAATTATTCAGACGATGTGTTTTTGGAAATTGCGCGTAAAGAAGAAGTAGAAGTATTCAGGGGTTCAGAGCCAGATGTGATGGGAAGAGTTCTTGATGCGGCTCTTACTAACGAAGTTGGCATCATCTGTGAAGTTACGGGTGATTGTCCACTAATTGATGTCTCACAAACGCGAGAAGCAATTCATATTTTTCTGCAGAACAACTTTGATTACCTCAATAATGGCCTTTCTGGATTGCCAGATGGGCTTGGCTGCCAGGTTTTCTCAACGGCTGCTTTAAGAAACTCCTACAACTCAGATATAACCGAACTTGATAAAGAGCACGTGACTTCACATATGAAGCGGAACCCTGATAAGTATCGGTCGCATTACACCGAGACTCCGCGTCAACTTAGGTGGCCGGAACTCAGTTTATCCCTAGACGAAGCCACAGATTACGAAGTACTTTCAAGCATAATCAACGAATTGGAACCTAAAGACCCACTATTTGGGACAAACAGAATCATTGAGTTTTTCAATGCACACCCAGATCTGCTGAGTAAGAATCTAGAGATTTATCGACGAGGCTTCGAGTGAAAATCGGAGTCATAATAATTGGACTAGGGCAAATTGCAATTGGCTACGACCAAATAGCGCCACAAATCCCATCTAAAAACTTCGATTCTTTGAGCACTGCTTTTAGCCATAATCCTAAATTCGAATTAATTGCAGGAGTAGATCCCGATCAATCGGCGCGAAGAAGGTTTAGCGAATTGCTGGGTGTTCCAACGTTTTCTTGTCTCGAAGAAATTTCGAAAAAATTAATGGATTTGTCAACCGCATTTGTGGTATCTGCACCAACACCAGAACACCGTGCGATTCTTTATTCGATTGGTAAAACTAAGAAAGATCCTTGGATCCTATGTGAGAAACCAATGGGGAGTTCACTATTTGAATTAGATGCCATAGAGCAGGTTGTCGACACGAGTAAAATTCTTGTGAACTACTCACGACGTTTCTCACCAGATATTTCACTCTGTGAAGATGAGTTTAAACGTTTGATAACGCAAAGTAAGAACTTCACCCCTTTGGTAAAATGTGAAGTATACGGAGGACATTTGCGTACGGGTTCGCACTTCATTGATTTATGCTGCAACTGGTTTGGTGTGAGCCCCGAAAAAATTGCAAAGAACAATTTTGTCAGGCCCTCAACAGATGGACCCATACTTGGATTCGACACTGTCGATGTCCTATATCTTGATGTCGATAGCGGATCATCAGAATCCTATGCAACTCTCTCACTTGAAAGTGGGGAAGATTTGGTGTCTCTAGAAAGAGGGGAACTGACAACTAAACATGGCTCACACAGCAAGATGAGGAACGTCCTTGTGGATCAAGCCGACACGGTAGAGGCATTCCACGAAATGATAATTTCAGGTGGCACGAAGAATAGATGTACATTTCAAGACGCGCAGAGAGTTCACCAAATTATTGATTCACTTCAAAACTACAGATAAGGTTAATTCTATGACCAAAAATCCGGAGAGCACGAAGCTGGCAAAGTTTGGCGGCACACCAGTTTTTAAGCAAGAAATCTTAAAGAGGCACAACCCGATTGGCAACCAGAGCATTTCAAATGCACTTTCCGTTCTCAACTCGGGAATATTATCGGAATTTGTGGGTGAGTGGTGTGACGAATTCTATGGAGGGCCATGGATAAGAACACTTGAGGCTCAATCAGCTGAAAGGTTCCAAACGAAGCATGCGGTGGCCGTTAATTCTTGGACCTCTGGATTAGTTGTAGCCGTTGGAGCAATTGGTATTGAACCTGGTGATGAGGTAATTACGACTCCCTACACAATGTCAGCGACGGCTACCGCAATTTTACATTGGAATGCTCTGCCCGTTTTTGTTGATATAGACCCAAAAACCTTTAACCTGGATCCAACTAAGATCGAAGCAAGCATTACGGATAGAACCAGAGCAATAATTGTTGTTGACATCTATGGGCAACCAGCCGACATGGATGAAATAATGACGATTGCAAGGAAACATAACCTTAAAGTTATAACTGACTCGGCCCAATCACCAGGGGCTACGTACAAAGGAAAATTTGCAGGAACTCTCTCAGATATAGGCGGATACAGTTTCAATTTTCACAAACACATTCACTCGGGAGAAGGAGGAATCTGCTTCACTGATGATCCTGATCTTGCCCTAAATATGCAGCTGATTCGTAACCATGCCGAAGCGGTCGTTAGAAGCAAGGGACATAAAGATTTTATAAATATGCTTGGTCATAACTTCCGCATGGGGGAATTAGAAGCTGCAATTCTGACACCACAACTTGATTCGCTTGCAGCTATAGTTAATCGGAGAAACGCACTTGCTAACCAATTAAACCTAAATCTCTCCCGCAATAAGTGCTTAGAATTGCCGTTTGTAGCTCCTGATAGAACCCATGCGTTTTATACATATGCAATGAAAATCCCGCAAGAGAAAGAAACAGGTGTAACTCGTGCGGAATTGGGCGATGCACTCAGAAAAGAGGGAGTGCCAATTGCGGAAGGCTATCAGAATATTCATCTATTGCCCTTGTATCAGAAAAAAATTGCGTATGGATCAAATGGATTTCCTTGGAAAGGTGGATCCAACTTTCGAGAGATTGACTACTCAAGAGGAATATGTCCTGTTGCAGAGGAGATGCACGAAAACAGAGTTATTGCACTCGGCTTATGCACCTATGATTTCACAGATGAGAACATAGAACAGATTGGATTGGCTTTTGAAAAAGTCTGGAATTACTATTACAGGTAGTGAACGTGTCAGCACGCGTTGATATTTCAAGGAAGTTCTCTGATTTTAAAACAATAGGCATTGTGTGTAATGACGCAGGAGCTTCAGAAGTAATATCAGAGATCGCAGTAATCCTGGAAAAAGATCACCCAATTCTGCTTCACCTTTCAGGTCCAGCCAAGGATATTTTTGTGCGCAAAGGTATAAAAGGTAATTTTTCTCCTTTAAATCAATTGGTTCTGGAAGCAGACGTAATCATTACAGGAACGGGATGGCAAACGACGCTTGAGCGAGATGCCACTTCAATTGCGAGACGCTATTCAAAAAAATGTTTTGTTGTTCTAGATCACTGGCAGGACTATAGAACTCGATTTCAGAACCCAAATGGCGAATTCTCATTCCCAGACGAGTTTCTAGTGACAGATACGCTCGCTCTGGCGTTGGCCAGTGCACAAATTCCAGAAATTCCGATACATTTAATTAAGGATGTTCATATCGAAAGTTTAATCAATCAGTTTGATCTTACTAAAGCTAACAATCACGAAAACTCAACTCCGATACTTTATCTTTCGGATGGCCAACCTTACTCAATACACTCAGAATTCAGCCAAATAGCTCAATTGGCAAAATTGATTGAATCCCGGAACAAAGTTGAATTGTTTTACGGCAGTTCTTTAAACAAAATCAATATACGCCCACACCCGGCTGATGCCTCAGTCAATTTCCCACCCTCAGAGATTCAAGGGATTGGAATCAACGTAGTAAATGGCACTTTACTTGAGAATATAACCAATTCTTCACTAGTGATTGGCACGGATAGCATGGCCATGTATATCGCTATGCGTTTAGGCAAGAGAACACTCACTCTAACTGACGAATCTGAGCGCCCTTTTTGGTTGGATTTTTCTGCCTCACTCCAGCAACTTGACCCGATAAATCTCGGTAAGTCCAATTTTGGAGTGATCACACCATCAGAATCTGGAAAATTCTACTTGCGCGAATTTTCGATTCTTGATCTGAATGAGGAATATATTGAAAGTGCTGAACCAAATCTCCAAATGAATACAGCTCGGAATCTTTCCCTACTACGCGGTTTTGATGCTCAGCAGGAAATCCTTTTGAAAATTCGCCACGTGGGAAATCGACGCTTAGCCATCGTTAATCGCCTTCACCAAACAATAGGCTCAGCCACGTTAATAAAGGAAGAGGTCGGTGAAAACGTTTTAGTAAAAGTAATTTTTTCAACAGAGGAAGATTTACAAGCCGTTGGAGAAGAAGTTTGGGGTGTTATCCTAAATCGGTTTCTTCCAAGCTATACCCAGATTAGTATCAATTCTGAACGCAGTAATTCACATTATGTTCTGCATGGTCTACTTCTATCACAAAATTAAATAGTATTCTTGAGATCGTGGTTACTAGATATAACCTACTTTCGGCGTATTCCCTGTCCTGGCTAAATGAGCGGGCTATTGCCACAAAACCTACAGCGTGGTATTTTGAGTTCTATGACATGGAGTCAAGAAAACTCATTTGACAGAAGTTTACTCTCGCAGTTTCCACCTTCGTGGCCGAATGAAATGCTCGTCAAAGTTCTATCCAGTCTTAATTACTCGGCTATTCCAGCTAACTTGAGCAAACCCGCAAAGGTCCTAGAAGTGGGGATTTTTTCTGGCAATAACGCAAGATTCTTTCTTGAAAACGGGTATAAGGTTTTTGGATCTGAGCTAAATGTTGAAATGGTGGAATTAGGCATTAACAACCTAACGAGATTAGGGTATACCCCACCTCAAATTGAAATCGGGGATAACCTAAATTTATCGGCATCGGATTCAGAATTTGATTTGTTAGTCTCGATAAATACAATTCATTATTCCTCAGGGAAGAATTCAGAGTTGGCTTTAAAAGAATTCTCTCGCGTGATTCGAAAAGGTGGATACGCCGTTATTGAAACACCGGGTTCAGATCACTTTGCGGTTCGTGCGGCAAAGCGTAAAGAAGAATTGAGTTGGGAATGGCACGCTGGCGGCTTTCGCGAAGGTCAATCGTTCGGTTTTTTTGATACGAGGGAGCACTTTCAGGAAAGTTTGCTCAAACATTTTTCTGAAGTTAACATCTGCAGGAGGATTGAGGAGTATCCAGAAATCACGCTTGAATTCTGGATGGCAATTTGCAGAAAATAGCGATCAGCGAACACGGAAAAGTGGCTCGAGAGGAGCGACACGTAAAACCTTATCGTAAGAATTAGTCAGCTCTACTGCTTGGATCAGACTCAATACTTCGGAATACGCTCTTTGGATTTTTTCGATAGCAACGGCATCGTGGCAAAGTGTCACGTTGTGACTTCCAAGAATGAGAACACCGCGGGAAAACATTTCTTGCAAAAATAATGTCTTCGTGAGTTGAAGGCTCCTGAATTTCCTTTCATCCCAAATTAAGAATTGCCATGAGGGATGGCCACGCAATTCAAGCCCCTGAAACTGAGTCTCCCGAATCACATTACTGACGGCCTTGTTAAGAGCCGTTCCAATTTCGCTAAGCCGAAAGGTTACATCCTCAGACTTAACTTTATTAAGTACAACTTTTGCAGCAGCGAGTGATAGAAGTTCTCCCCCAAAGGTCCCAGAGAAGAAGACTCTATCCATCATGTTCATTATTTCTGCTCGGCCGCAGAGTACAGAAAGTGGGAATCCGTTGGCGATTCCTTTTCCAAAAGTTGTCAGGTCGGGAGTAATTCCAAGAACCGACTGGGCGCCACCAGGTGCAATTCGAAATCCAGTAACTGTCTCATCAAATACAAGAACAATACCTAATTCGCTAGTCCGTTTCCTGATATATGTTAGAAACTCTTGTGAAGGTGACACTGCGCTAATTGGCTCTAGTATCACCGCTGCAATTTTGTCTGAATATTTAAGGAGCAAATGATCAAATGAATCTTGGTCAGTTGCCTGGAAAGAATGTGACAATTTTTTTACTTCATCCGGAACGCCAAGATTCATTGATGTGGTGCCGATGAACCAATCTTGCCATCCGTGATATCCGGAAATTAGAACATGATCCTTGCCAGTGTAGGCCCTTGCTAATCTAATAGCCCCTGCGGTGGCATCACTTCCAGTTTTTGCAAATCGAACTTTTTCCGCACTCGGAACTAATTCTCTGATCAAACTCGCAACTTCATATTCGAGAATGCCAGGCAAGGTAAGAGTTACCCCAAGTTCTAATTGCGCAACAACGGCCTCATTTACCTCGGGATCTCCATAACCAAGTGTTACAGCCGCCAAAGAGCTAACTAAATCGATGTATTCGTTGCCATCCACATCCCATGTTTTGCAACCCAAAGACTTTGAAGCAAAAAGTGGTGAAATAGTAGGAGGATACTGTGTCCGAGATTTACTAAAAGTTTGTGATGCCAACGGGATGAGCTGCTCAACTTCTGCGAGTAGTCTGTTCGACTCCAGATACCGGTCAAGAAGTTCTTTAGACACCTCACCACCCCCTAAGAGTTAAGATGATACTGTACCTTAATGGTTCAATTTGTGTCTGAAGGCAAGACCTCTAAAATTGTAATATTCGGAGGCGGAGAAATTGCTGAGCTCGCAAAGTATTATTTTGATATCGATAGTTCATTCCAGGTCGTTGCCTTTGCCGTCGACGATGAATTTTACCTGGAAAAAGAATTCAAAGGTATACCAGTAATTCCATGGTCAAAGGTATTGAGCGAATATCCACCTAGTCAATTTGGAATGCATGTGGCACTTTCTTATCGACGCCTCAATCGAGTTAGAGAAGCAAAATATCGGCAATGCAAAGCAGCCGGTTATTCTCTTGTCTCATACATATCTTCAAAAGCGACAGTATTTCCAGATCTTGTCCATGGAGAAAATTGTTTCATTCTTGAGAATCAAAATATTCAGCCAGGAGTGATGTTGGGTGAAAATGTAATGTTGTGGTCGGGCAACCATATTGGTCATGGAGCCACCATTAATTCGCATGCTTATTTAGCATCGCATGTGGTTATTTCAGGACATGTAAATGTTGGGCAACGAAGTTTTATTGGAGTTAACGCAACTGTACGAGATTTTGTAAGCATTGGTGAGGATAGTTTTGTAGGGATGTCCTCAGTTGTTACAAAAGATTTGTCTCCAGGATCTGTAGTGTTGCCTGCACGAAGCGAGGTTATTCGTGGAGAAGACCCCAAAGCAAAGAGAATTATCCAAACTTCATTTGGCAATCTTGAGGATTAATCAAGCATGGATGACAGTACGATAGGTTCTTGGGAGCGTAAGGGGATTCTTTTTGCTCCCGACAAATCACTTTCTTGGAGTCGGTCCCACGCGATGATTCCGACCCCCATAAGAATAAATGATCAATGGAGGGTCTATTTCTCTGCTAGAAACAAGTTAAATCAATCAAGCATAGGTTGGTTTGATGTGGATTTTTCTAATTCACCGCGAGTATTAGGAGTTTCGAAAGAGCCAATATTGATTCCTGGAGAACTTGGCTGCTTTGACGACAATGGTGTGTCACCTTCTTGTGTAATTGAACTAAATGATGGTGATCTAGCTATGTACTACATTGGGTGGAACCCGGGATCAACAACAAGAGTTAATTTGTTTGGCGGATTAGCACTGAGCCACGATGGTGGTGAAACATTCACGCGTTGGTCTAAAGCGCCAATTCTTGAACGCATCAAAACCGACCCATATATGAATACGGCTCCTTGGGTAGTGAAAACGCAAACAGAATATCGAATGTATTATGTATCGGGAACTGGGTGGGTGGATAAGGATTCCCCCAGATACAACATCAAAGTTGCCTATTCTTCGGATGGATTAGTTTGGGAAAGAAGTGGAGAGGTCGTTCTTGACTTCAAGAGTCCAAACGAAACTGCACTCGCTCGGCCATACGTCATTTTAGAGAATGGTTTGTGGAGAATGTGGGTCACAAGAAGAGTGGGCGAATATGCAATCGCATATGCTGAATCGGATGACGGAATTATCTGGACCCGTAAGGACGAACTTTACGGTCTCGTGCCGAATGGGCTAGGAGTCGAGAAGACAATGACCGAGTACTCCGCAGTGATAAGGGATTCCGGTAATTTGTGGATGCTGTATAACGGTGACGAATATGGAAAAGCTGGAATACTGCTTGCGGGGATGAAAAATTGAGAGTTGCAATTATGCAACCAACTTTTTTGCCCTGGTTGGGATACTTTTCACTAATAAATAGTGTAGATAAATTTGTATTCTTAGACAATGTACAATTTGAAGCCCGATCATGGCAACAGAGAAATAGAATATTGATCAATTCCATGACTTACTGGGTAACTATCCCTGTGACATTACCTTCAGGGCGAGAGACGAAAATTGATGACGTCTTAATAAATCAAGAACACTTTTCATCTCGAAAAATTAAACAAACTATAGTTCACGCATATTCAAAATCTAAATGGGCTGAAGCAACGATCAATATTATAAATCCAATTCTTGAGAGTGCACCGCAACATCTTTCAACAATGAATGAAAATTTAATCCTTAATATTTGCAACGAGCTTGGAATAAAGAAAGAGTTTATTCATGCAAGCAGCTTGGACGCAAAAGGCGAAAAAGCAAATTTATTACTGGACATCTGCAAACAATTAGGTGCAACAACGTATATTTCTCCCATAGGCTCTAAAGTTTACTTGGAGGAGTTTAGTGGATTTATGGAAAGTGGCATCAAAGTTGATTATCAGAGTTATCAGCATCCCGTTTACCAACAATTATCAAACGATTTTGTCTCGCAACTAAGTATTGTTGATGCAATGTGTAATATTGGTAAGGAAGAAACTGCCCAGCTCGTGAAAAGTGATTTATAAGATGGACTTTAACCAATCTAAAATCAGTTCAGGCGGCCCAAAGCGCATAGCCATAATTCCTGCACGGGGTGGATCAAAACGTATTCCAGGGAAGAATTTGGCCAGAGTTTCTGGTAAGCCGATTATTAATTACCCAATTACAACAGCACTCGATTCACACTTATTCGATATGGTGCTTGTCTCTTCAGACGATCAAGCAATTCTTGACCATGCATCCGCATTTCCTGGCGTGTCAGTAAATAGGCGTCCCGATAAACTTGCCGATGATATGTCTACTGTTTATTCCGTTATCCGTTACGAAATTCAACGGCTAACAGAAACTGGCAGAGTATTCGATCAAGTGTGGTTATTGTCTGCAACCGCTTGTTTACTTGAAGTAAATGATTTGACTATGATGTCAGAGTTATTAGACCAAGACTTATTCATCGAGTCACTTCTCGGAGTTTCGGAATATCAAGTTCCAATACAGTGGGCAATGAGTTTAAAGCAGGATGGAAAGCTCGCATCAATAGACTTTAAGTCATTCCTCAACCGATCTCAAGATTTAGTCAAGTACTATCATGATGCGGGTTGTATCGCAGCATTTCGGAATCAAGTGTTTGAAAAACATCTTGGAGGCATACCAGAAGGAGAATTTCATGCATTTGTGTTAGACCCAAATAAAGGGCTAGATATTGACCATCCCTCGGACCTAATACTTGCAGAAGCGTTGTTAAAGACTAGAGAAATGCCCTCACTCTAAGTCGGACCAAGTCAAAGCAGCCCCTGGATCAAGAGGCTTGCGTAGCCTCAATGATTTAAGATGTGCCAAAAGATTCTCAGGCACATCTGTACGAGGACGAACCGATTGGAATTTTACATCGTTAATGCTGACGCCACTCTTAGTCACTTCTTCGGCATAAAGCCCAAAGCGCCGGCGCCCATTCAATTCATCAGGCAGGTAGGTTTTCAAACCGCTCCCCAAAGCATTAATGGCGTTTCTAATATTTCTAACATAAGTTTCGAATTCTGTTGGTTGTAGAGCATAGCCATGATCAGCTCCTGGGTTATGCCTGTCTAAGGTGAAGTGTTTTTCAAAGACACGCGCGCCAAGCATTGCAGCCCAGCCACCGATCTCCACACTTTCCGTGTGATCAGAAAAACCAACATGCCCCCCAAATCTTTGCAAGAGCTTGGAGATTATCAACAAATTCGCGTTATCAGTTTCAAGTGGGTATTTAGCGATGCAGTGCATCGGAATTATCAACTTGTTGCCAGTTTCATTCAAAATCTTCATCGCGATTTCGACTTCGTACCATTCACTCATTCCAAATGAAATAAGTACTGGCTTATTTGATCTCCCAGAAGCTAGAAGGAGTGATGGATTGAGAACCTCAGATGAAGCTATTTTATGCAGAGGCACCCCAGCACCGTCGACAATCTCAAATAGCCTGTTGTTAAATGTAGAAGCAAAAAATATCGCACCTAATTCTTCGCACCTTTTTTGCAGATATGGTATCCACTCTGTGGGAGTTACATATCCCTCTACCTCAGCACGGGCAGGGTGATCGAGTGGACAAATGTCATCTGCGTCAAAGAACTGGAACTTAACTGCATCAGCGCCACATCTAATTGCCTCAGAGGTATATTCAAGAGCTTGCTCCAAGTTTTGACCATGATTTGAACCGATCTCCGCAATTACGAAAGCACTTTCTTTTGAAACTAGCTTAGATCCGATGACTAGAGTTGGTTCTTCCTGGTACATATTCGCTCGATTTCTCTAAGAATTATTTCACTACCGCCACCCGGCATTAAAAGCCTAGCATTACTGGACATTCTTTCTCTCAAAGTTGGGCTAGCTATCAACTCGAGAATCTTAGTTCTCATACTTTCTATTAACCACTCACCTTCTTGAGAACACGTACCAGCCCGAAATAGGCACTCCCCAGATTCGAAGAATTGTGTGGACACCTCTTGGTCAACGTTTAGATCGGTGACCAGGCTCGGAATTCCCAAGAAAAGAACCTCATTTCTAGTTAAACCTCCAGTGACAAGAGCAATATCAACGTCTACGTAGCTAGATGTCAGATTTGAAGGTGAATTTATGAATTGTATTTGGTGTTTTGACTTCTCCACTTCGCTCATGAGCTCAATCAAATTTGATTTAGGGAAATGGGGGCCTATGACAATCTTTATATCTAAATTTTGAATTGGAAGTTGATTGAGTGAACGCAAGTACATTGTACTTACGTTGAATGGATCGC
>Ga0164295_10002573_pt1 | contig 14866 bp, 13 predicted proteins | sample GEODES006metaG_FD_111798 | JGI IMG/M metagenome (GOLD analysis project Ga0164295, IMG submission 111798) | Oligotrophic lake water microbial communities from Sparkling Lake, Wisconsin, USA - GEODES006 metaG | ecosystem: Environmental > Aquatic > Freshwater > Lake | place: USA: Sparkling Lake...
CAGGACGTCACCTTCGCGTCGGCGCATCAGCCAGGCTCGGTCGACGGGCAGTGTGGCCAGGCCCGGCTCCGGAGGCGGGTCGGGTTGTTGCGCCGAGGTGAGCCAGGCACGCCCGGGAGTCGCCACCCGACCCAGGGAGTCCCGAATCGGGCGCAACCGCAACACCTTCGGTCCCGGCGCCAGTGGCCCGGTCCTGAGCTTGGGGCCGGCCAGGTCCATCGCCACCAGGCACGGGCGCCCGTCGGATGCCGAGCGGACGTTGGCCGCCATCGACTTCCACGCCCGGGCGTCGTCGTGAGCGCAGTTGATACGGGCGATGCGCATGCCCGCATCGACGAGACCGCGAACCAGATCACTGTCGGTGGCAGCCTCGGTGGGCAGGGTCACCATGATCCGCGCCGCCCGGTCCGTCGGTGCCGGGCCGAGCAGTTCGGTGGCGTTACGGTCCAGGAGTTGCTTGCCCCCGCCGATGTCGACGACGGGATCGCAGGCGGGCGCAATCCACTTCCCGCCACGCATAGCCGATATCGCCGAGGAGACCAGCAGCAGCGTCGCCTGCACGTTGGCCTCACTGCGCCCCAGCGAGGACAGGCCGAACTCCTTCAGCCGCCATTGCAGGTCACGTAGATCCAACTGGCGCAGCGCCCAGTAGTGCACGAGATTGATCGCACTGCGACGGTGTTCAGGGTTGACGCCACCGAGGAACTCAGCCCAGGTGTACTCAGCCTCAGTCAGCGCCGAGAGCAGTGCGTCGATTTCGCACTGCAGGCGATCCAGTTCCTCGGCACCCGGGGGCACTCTCCGACGCTAGTGAACCCGGGTGTCGCGGAGGTGAACGGCTGCCTGCGCTACCCGCCCCCACCTGGGCAGGTGAGGAACGAGCCCAGCCGCCCGGTGCCCTCGAGCACGGTCAGGGATTTGTCCGTCTTCGCGGTCACTTCGGTGTTGCCGGCGGTCTTGTCGGCCATCTGGCATTTGGTCTCCAGGAATCCGACCGGCGCGGTGTTGATGGCGGGCTGCAACATCCAGTTGGCATCCGGGGCCTTCTCGATCTCGCGGGCGAATCCCTCGGCGAGGTCGGGTTTGTTCATCCGACTGACGATCAGCCGGTTCGGCGCGCGGCTGAGCATCTCGACATCGCCCATGGAATCACCGGCCGCCAGAAACACCTCACCGCGGGTGATGATGTTGTCCATCGCGCCGGCCTTGCCGCCACGCCACGACGTGAGCCCGGAAGGCAGGGAAAGTATTTCCAGTTGGGACATCCGGGCCGGTTCCAGGTTGATATACCCGGCGTCGGGCGTCTGGGTGGTCAGTTGGTAGTCCGACACCAGTTTGCCGGTCCCGCGGTCCTTCATCAGCGTGGTGACTGCCACCACGTGATCGAGTGGCAGTGCGGCGTCTGTGCCGTATTTGGCGACGATGGCGGGGTTGAGTGCGTTCTGCACCATCCAGCGCACCGCCCATCCGATGCCTGCCGATACCACCCATACGTCGTAGCCGCGGGCGCGCAGATTGCCGTAGAGATCAGCCATCTGCGGGTAGATGAACGGTCGTCCGGCGCCGAGGATGGTGGACTGTTCTTTTGACGTCAGGTCGGCGGCTCCCGCGCCGCCGTCGTAGACCGTCGCGGTCAGTGCCAGGAAGTCGGACAGTGTTCGGCCACTGAGCATCGTGGCCGGCATCGTCAGCGATGAGTACTCGCGGAACGGGTCGGCTTCGCCGACTGAATCCAGAACCGCGTCGTAGTAATCCGACACGCCCTTGGTGATCGACACCTCGGCGCCGGTGGCATCGGTGAACGGCGGATACATCGCCGGGCTGAGCGAATTCGGATCAACGGTGTTGGCCTTCTGGACCTGGGCGAGAATCGCCTCGCTGATATCGCGCGCCTGGGTGGTGTTGTCGAAATCGAATACCACGGTTTTGCCCTGCCCGGTCGAACCGTTGATCGTCTCGGTGAGCTTCTGGTAGGTGCTCTCGGTCCAACCGGCGCGGTCGAGTGCTGGAACGGAGCTGTCGGCGACCGGGCCGGCGCCCGCGGTTTCCGCGGTCGGTGCGGTGGGGGAGCTGGAGCACGCGGACAGGGTCAGGAGCGCGGCGGCAGCGCAGAGCACACGGGATGGCATGCACGCAGTGTGCGTGGGCCGCGTCGGATGCGATGCCGGTAGAACCCGCCGGATGACGGATGTTCACCCAGGCGACAGCTGATGTTTACCCCTCGATGCTGAGGGCCTGGGTGGGGCAGTTCTCGCACGCCTGCTCAAGATCGGTGCGCCGGTCTTCGGGCACCTCGGCCATCAGGATGTGCAGCGCCCCGTCGGCTCCGATCTGGAAGATGTCCGTGGCAGTGGCCTCGCACAGCCCGATCGAGGAGCATCTGGACTTGTCGACGACGATCTTCATCGCGTCGACCCGGTGCGCTTTTCGGGCGTGAACTCTGCGGTCATGGACACCACCGTATGGAAGAAGTTGCCATTGCCCAATTCGGGCTCGCCCACGGTGTGGATGTCGGGCAGCCGGGTCAGCAGTTCCCGGAATATGGCGCTGATCTGACGACGGGCCAATTGGGCGCCGAGGCAGTGATGGATACCGCCGCCGCCGAACGCGATGTGCTTGTTCGGTGAGCGGGACAGGTTCAGTTGTTCGGGATGATCGAACACCTCGGTGTCCATATTGGCCGAGGAGTAAAACATGATCACCTTGTCGCCCTCGGTGATGTGGTGCCCGCCGAGTTCGGTGTCATGGGCGGCGGTGCGACGGAACGTCATGATCGGGGTGGCCCAGCGGATGATCTCCTCGACCGCGATGGGCAACCGGCCGTCGAGATCCTCCATCAGCCACGCGCGCTGTTCGGGAAAGTCGCTGAGCGCCTTCATACCGTGCGAGATCGACTGCCGGGTGGTGTCATTGCCCGCGATGATCAGCAGGGCGAAAATCGATGAGATGTCGTCATCGGTCAGCCGTTCGCCGTCGACCTCGGCCTGGACCAGCGCGGTCATCAGGTCGTTCTCGGGCTTGCTGCGGCGGGCGGCAATGAGTTCATGGGCGATTCCATGAATGGTGGAGACGGTTTGGAACACCCGGGCCAACGGGTCAGCGCCCTGCAGCAGCCGCGGATCACGCCAGCCGTCGGCGAACTGCGATTCATAGGCGACGGTGCGGCGGTGCTCCTCGGGGATGCCGACCATGTCGCAGATGTTGTCCATCGGAATCAGTGCGGCCACCTCGGTGACGAAGTTGACCGAACCCTTGGCGGCGATATCGTCGACGATGCGTCGAGAGTTGGCGACGATGTGTTCGTCGATGCGGGCCAACTGCTTGGGTGTGAACGCCGCCGCCATCAGCCGGCGGATCTTGGTGTGCCGGGGCGGGTCCATCGCGATGAAGCCTTGTGCGGCGTCGAGCACCTCGACGGGCAGCGACTCGAACGTGATGCCCTGTCCGGAAAGGAAATCGCCGGGCCGCCGCGTCACCTCCACCAGGTCGGCGTGCCGCACCACGGCCCAGAATCCCTGATCGTTCGGGTCGGCGAACATGCCGTTGGTGACCGGCCGGTGCCAGGAGATGGGCCGGCTCGCGCGCAGTTCGGCGAAGACCTTCTCCCGGTCCTTGGCGGTGCCTGCCCAGAACTCCGATGAGGAGATGTCGGCGGGGTCATAGGGGCGCTCGGCGCGGGTGATGACAGCGGTCATGACACGAGCATCTGACATAAATGTAAAAATGTCAAGCGATCTCTACAGATCGGAGATCTATGTCGGTTGGGTTAGACTTTTCCCCATGACTGTCGTGGACCTTCGGGCCGAAACCCGGGCCTTCGGCCGGGCGCGATTGCGTGAGCTGGCGCTCGATGCCGCCCGCGACGTCGTGCTCACCCGAGGCTGGGCGGCGGTGCGGATGGGCGCCATCGCGACGGCGATCGGTATCAGCCGACAGAGCCTGCACGCCGAGTTCGGCACCAAGGACGATCTCGGCAACGCACTCATCATGCGGGAGACGGCGGAGTTCTTCGAGGGCATGCAGGCGCTGCTGGCCGAGCATCCGGGTGACCTCGCCGGCGGGGTTGCGGCGGCGGCGCAGTACATGGTGTCCATCGCCCGCGGCAATCCGCTGCTGGAGACGATCCTGACCCGCACGCCCGGCAATAGCGGCGATATATCGTTGCTGTCGCTGCTGACCGTCCGCGGCGAACCGCTCATCGAGAACGCCATCGAGTCATTCGGCGCCTGGGTCGGCGGACAGTGGCCCTCGGCGGATCCCGGGGATGTGCGCGTGATGGTGGAAAGCGTTGTGCGCCTATGCCTGAGCCACATCTTGACTCCGACCAAGTCCCCTGAGGACGTTGCGGCCGATCTCGCGGTGGTGGCGTGCCGTTGCCTGGGGCTACCCGATCCGGCTCACTGAACCCAATCCCTATTGGGCTTAATCCCTACTGAACCCAATCCCTATTGGGCCAGCGGGGTGCAGCTGTAAGGATTGGGCACCGAGAAGTGCACGGCCGGCATTCCGTCGGCGTCGATGAACTCGGTATCGGGACTCCACGTGGTGCCCGGCTTGATCCACGGCGGCGCGCCCAGGGGGTAGGCGACGGTCAAATCGGTATAAAACTGCAGACCGGCGGGGCACCCCGGCTTCGTCGGCGCCATCGGATTCCAGGCGTGCACGATGATGGGGTTGAACAGGTGCGGACCTTCCGCGCAGTCGGGTTGGCACTTCACCGAGTTGTCCATCCCGGTGCCGACGGCGCCGCCGGGCCCCCACGACAGCCATCTCATGTTCTCCATCACCGAGGTCGAGTCGCAGTTGTAGGTCACCTCGGTGGGCCTCTCCACCACCGGATCGCTGGGATCCCAGCATTTTCCGATCAGATAGGTGGTGTCGGCCGGGGGTTGATCCGGATCGGCACCTGCTGTGGGTGTCACCAACGAGAGCAACGCCAGCGCGCCGCATCCCGCCGACAGTGCAATAGCGCGCATCATCAAACTCCTTTTGGCGTCGAATCCTAGTGCCCGAGGCTCGGCTCGCGACCGCGTGCCGATGCGGTACGGTCGCCGCATCCCTGCACAACTGCCGGAGGGGAGCCATGTCACGCCTCGAAGCGCGTCGCACCCGGCCGCCGCGGCTTCCGTGGTTAAGCCGCGGACTGGTGGCCGGTGCTGCCGGTACCGCCGCGATGGCCACCTGGTATCACGTCGAACGCAGAGTGCGCCGTGGCCGATACACCGGCGTGACGACCCTTGCCGATGGCACACCGGTGGAGGGACTGTTCTCCCACGAAGGCCTGGACTACGACGACAGTGTGGTGCCGGGACAGATTGTCGCCTCCCTGCTGAAGTTGCCCGAGCCCACGCCGCGTCAGGCCGGGGCGATCACACTGCTGTTGCGGTGGACCTATGGTTCGGCATTCGGGATCGCGCACGTGTGGCTGCGCAAGCGACTGCCTGAGCCTGCTGCCAGCCTGCTGTTCGGCAGTGTGCTGATGACTGTGACCTCAGTGGCCTTCCCGGTGCTGGGCCGCACCCCGGTTCCGTGGCGCTGGCCGGTGGACGCTCAACTCAGTTCGATCGGCAGCCACTCGGCCTACATCATCACCGCCTCCGCACTGGACAACATCCTGCGCTGAAACACCCTCGGGACCCGGGGCGACGGAGATAGCCTGTCGTGGCCAGAGTTCTCGCCGTAATGCGTTCGTCCTGAAGGAATCACCATGGCAAGTCCCGCACCGGACACCCGCCACCGCGTCGTCATCATCGGCTCCGGATTCGGCGGACTGAATGCCGCCAAATATCTCAAGCGCGCCGACGTCGACATCACGTTGGTCGCCAAGACCACCAGCCATCTGTTCCAGCCTCTGCTCTATCAGCTGGCCACGGGAATCCTGTCCACCGGTGACATCGCCCCCACCACGAGGTTGATCCTCAAGAAGAATGAGAACTGTCAGGTGTTACTGGGCGACGTCGAGGAGATCGATCTCGCCAACCGGACCGTCACGTCGAGGCTGATGGCCTCCGAGACGGTCCTGCCGTTCGACAGCCTGATCGTTGCCGCCGGAGCGCAGCAGAACTATTTCGGCAACGAGCACTTCGCCACCTTTGCGCCGGGCATGAAGACCATCGACGACGCACTGGAATTACGCGGTCGCATCATGGGGGCCTTCGAGGCGGCCGAGGTCACCTCCGACCCTGCCGAGCGAACCCGGCGGCTGACGTTCGTGGTGGTGGGCGGTGGACCCACCGGGGTGGAATTGGCCGGACAGATCGCCGAACTCGCCCGGCGCACACTGCCCGGGGCGTTTCGCACCATCGACCCCGCTGAGTGCAAGGTGCTGCTGTTCGACGGCGCCCCGTTCGTGTTGTCGCCGATGGGGGAGAATCTCGGCCGCAAGGCGCAGCGCCGACTGGAGAAGATGGGCGTGGAGGTTCATGGCAACTCCACGGTGACCGAGGTCGACTATCTTGGCGTCACAGTCAAGGACAAGGAGACCGGCGACGAACGCCGGATCAACTGCGCCTGCAAGGTATGGGCGGCCGGGGTGCAGGCAAGTCCGCTGGGTGAGCTCATCGCCGAGCAGTCCCGCGGCACCGAGATCGACCGGGCCGGCCGGGTGGTCGTCGAGCCCGACCTCAGCGTCAAGGGCTACCCGAACGTTTTCGTCGTCGGCGATATGGCGGCGGTTCCGGGCGTGCCCGGGGTGGCACAGGGCGCGATCCAGGGCGCGAATTACGTAACCAAGGTCATCAAGCGCATGGTGAACGGCACCGACGATCCGGCAACCCGGGTGCCGTTCAAATACTTCGACAAGGGCAGTATGGCGACGATCTCGCGCTATCACGCGGTGGCCAAGATCGGGAAGCTGGAATTCGGCGGCTTTATCGCCTGGCTGTCCTGGCTGGTCCTGCACCTGGTGTATCTGGTTGGTTTCAAAAACCGGATCAGCACTCTGCTGAGCTGGATGATCACTTTCAGCTCCAGCAGCCGTGGCCAGCTGGCCACCACCAGTCAGTGGGTCTACGCCCGGCTTGCCATGGGGATTCTGGAGAAGCAGATTCACGAGACCGTCGAACGTTCGGCGCATCACGTCGAGGAGCTCGACCCGGCCTAGCGTTTGCATCCGACCTACCGCTTCCGAAGAACGGACAGTCCATGGCTAACTACACCTACCGCTGCAGTGAGGATGGCCCGACCGTGACCGCCTTCCCGGTGGGCACCGCGCCGCCGGAGATGATCTGCCCCATGTGCGGTGAGGCTGCAAGACGGATCTATACGGCGCCCATGATGTCGGCTGCGAACTCGGCCCGGATGAATCTCATCGACTCCACGCACGCAACGGCCGACGCCCCCGAGGTGGTGACGTCCATTCCCCGGGGCGGTCGCATCAACAGCCGACCGACCCCGATGGCACCGCCGGACCCGCGGCTGAAAAAACTGCCGCGTCCCTGACTTCCGGCGGGGCCCCGTCTACTTCTTCCAGGGGTGTGGCGCCCAGCTCTTGTGGTCCTTCCACAGCGACTTCGGCACGACCATGCCGCCGGAGACCTTCGGAACTTTGCCGTGGCCGGGGCGAATGTCGATGTCGAAGATCGACGTCGGCAGGTACACCGTCGAACAGGCGTTGGGGATATCCACCACGCCCGAGAGCCGCCCCTCAATGGGTGCGGTGCCCAGCACCATGAGCGCCTGGATTCGGCTGTAGCCGAACTTCTCCAGGAAGTCGATGGCGTGCAGGCATGCCCGTTGGTACCCGAGGAACGGGTCCAGATACTTCTGCTCGTCCTCCAGCGTGACCGAGGTTCCCGAGAATGCCAGCCACTCGCTGAACTGCGGATCGGTGGTGCCCGGCATGAAGATGGCGTTCTCGCCGACGCCGTACTTGGCCATGCCGTCCTTGATGACATCCACGCCGAGAACCAGGTAGCCGCCCATCTCGATGGCGCCGCAGAACGTGATCTCGCCATCGCCCTGGGAGAAGTGCAAGTCGCCGAAGGACAGGTTGCCGCCGTCGACGAACACCGGGTAGAACACCCGCGTCCCCTTGGTGAAGTTCTTGATGTCCTGGTTGCCGCCGTTCTCCCGGGGCGGGGCGGTGCGGGCCGCCTCGCCGGCTACGCGGTCGAAGTCTTTGCCCTTCAGCGATCCCAGGATCGCGCTGTCGGGAAGCGGCGGCAGCGCCAGTGGGGGGACGCGGTCGGGATCGGTGGCGATCAACGCACCCTCGCGCTTGTTCCACCGCGCCAACAACTTGTCCGACGGCGCGGTACCCATGAGGCCCGGGTGCTGGATGCCGACATACGACACCCCCGGCACGTGACGCGATGTGGCGACGCCGCCCCTGAAGTCCCAGATCACCTTGTAGGCGTCGGGGAACCACTCGGTGAGGAATCCGCCGCCGTTCTCGGTCGGGAAGATGCCGGTGTAACCCCAGCCCTGCCCGGAGATGCCCTTGGGGTCTTCGGTTTCGCACGGGCCGATGTCGAGGATGTCGACCATCAGCAGATCGCCCGGTTTGGCACCCTCGACCCGGAACGGACCGGACAGCACGTGCACGCCGGGCAACGGTGCGTCGCGGACGTCGTCGGCAGAGTCGTCGTTGCGGATCGCCCCGTCGAACCATTCCCGGCAGTCGGCGCGGAAGACGTCGCCTGGCTTCACCGTCACGTTGGCCGGGATATCGGGATGCCATCGGTTGTGTCCGACGTGCTTCTGGTCGCTGAAGGATTTCTTGTCGTCGAGAGGAAACAGATTCTTGGGCACTGCGGGTGTTCCTTCCGTGGTTGGGGCGAGCGGACTTTTAAGCGGGCACCGGCGCTGGGTTGCGGTCGGCACGGATGAGGAATGACAGGCCGCCGAAGACGACGACTCCGAAAATCGCCAGTCCGACGGCAAGGTCCTTGCTGGCGAACTCCTTCCAGCCTCCGGTCAGCAGCAGGAAGGCCGGGATGGCACCGGTGACCCAGCCTTGAACCGCGGCCACCGCGCCGGTGTAGCGGCCCAAGAACTCCTGCCCACGTCCGAGCAGGAAGAAGAACAGCAGCCACAGGAACGACCAGTAAAGCCAGATCACGCCGAATGCGTAATCCTTGTCGCGGAATGAGACCACCGCGTAGACCACCGCGCAGATCGCGACGAACAGCGAGAAGTAGCCCAACCCGGTGCCGTCGAGGTCGTTCCAGAGATTGAAGGCCACATAGAGGTAGGTGAAGCCGAAGAGGTACAGCCCCGAGGCCGCCAGGATCTGGGTGGTATTGCCATCCGCGGTGAAGATCAGGTAGGTCGGCGTAATGACCTGGAGTATCCCGACGAAAAGGTTCAACGGAACCGCGGCGCGGGTATCGACCCAGCCCAGCAGCATGCAGCCGTTAAGAAAAAGAACGGCTCCGACATAGAGCAATCCGACAGATCCCATACCGCGTCGCCCCCCTCATGAACGCACCGCGAGATGCGGTGTGAGTCTGTCGGCTCTGAGCGACAAGCGAATTCGGCAACCAGACGAGTCCGCCAGAAGGTACGGAGATCGGCTCCTCTCATACGAGGTAATGGGTGCGAGGACGCTGTCGCTCGTCAACCCGACAAGGTGTGACACTCGGCCGCTTGCGTATTGCTGTCAAGGGGTATGACGAAACATTATGGAAATAATTGGTAAGTGGACTTATGTTCTAGAAGGAGATCATGCTGGGATTTAGCTCCGAAGAAGTTGCAGCTGAGCCGCTGTGGGAAACATTTGTGAAACATTTGGCAGGCCGCTCGACGGTCGGTCGATGCACGGGGTGGGGCTGTCGCGGTGCGGCCCGGTGGCTTACCCTCGGAACCGGTCCGGCATCCGGACCGGACCAGGCGGTGATGTGGTGACAGGCAAAGCGATCCGGGGACAGTCGGCCTCCCCGGTGGAGACCAGACTGCTCGAAGCACTGCCGCCCGAAGAGCGGCTGATCCTGCCCTGCCTGCAAGCCATCCAACGCGCCGTCGGATTCGTTCCCGAGGGCAGCGTCGATGTCGTCGCGGAATTCCTCAACGTCAGCCGCGCCGAAGTGGTGGGCGTGCTGACCTACTACCACGATCTGCGCCGCACGCCACCGCCGGCGGTGGTCGTCGGGGTCTGCGTGGCCGAAGCCTGCCAGGCCGCCGGTGTCCGGCCGCTGATTGAACAGATCGAACATGATTTCGGCGTGACCGTCGGCGGCGAAACTGTGACCGGCCCAGTCGAATTCGCGAAAGTTTACTGTTTGGGCAATTGTGCGCTCGGACCGGCGATCATCGTCAACGGTCGGCTCGTCGGGCGCTGCGATATCGGTCGGGTGCGGGCCGCCGTGATCGAGGCCCAGGTGATCCGGTGATGAGCGTGCGCGTCTACGTCCCGGGTGATTCGGCGGCGTGCTCGGTGGGCGCTGACGAGGTGGCCGCGCGCATCGTCGCACTTGCGGCCGCCGAGGGAGTCACCGTGGAGGTGATCCGTAATGGATCGCGCGGCATGCTCTGGCTGGAACCCTTCGTGGAGGTCCAGACCGCCGCCGGTCGTGTCGGCTACGGCCCCGTCACTGCCGACGACGTCGAGGCGCTCATCGGCTCCGGCCTACTCGAGGGCCGACCGCATGCCCTGGGGCTTGGACTGGTCGATCAGATTCCCTGGCTGGCTCGTCAGCAGCGGGTGAGTTTCGCCCGGGTGGGCCTGGCCGACCCCCTGGACCTCGACGAATACCGCAGCCTGGGTGGTCTGGTGGGCCTGAGCCGCGCCCTGACCACACCGGCCGAGGAGGTCGCCGACGACATCCTGGCCTCGGGACTGCGCGGGCGCGGCGGCGCCGGATTCCCGGCCGGGATCAAGTGGCGCACGGTGCAGGAGGCTGCTGCCGATCAGAAATATGTGTGCTGTAACGCCGATGAGGGCGACAGCGGCACCTTCGCCGACCGCATGCTGATGGAGGGTGACCCTTTCACCCTGCTCGAAGGTATGGCGATCGCCGGAACCACTGTGGGTGCGAGCCTCGGGCTGATCTATGTGCGCTCGGAATACCCTGCCGCGATCCGGACGCTGCGCACCGCGGTCGATATCGCGCGCATCGACGGCTGGCTCGGACCGGACGTACTGGGTTCCGGCCGGGCCTTCGATGTGCGCATCGTCGAAGGCGCGGGTTCGTATGTGTGTGGCGAGGAGACCGCCATGCTGGAAAGCCTTGAGGGTAAACGCGGAATGGTGCGGCCCAAGCCGCCAATACCGGCGCTGCAGGGATTGTTCGGCAAACCGACACTGGTGCATAACGTGCTCACGCTGTCGGCGGTGCCGCAGATCCTGGCCGGCGGTGCGGCGGCCTACCAGGCCCTCGGTGTGGATCGTTCGCGCGGAACCCAGGTGTTCCAACTCGCTGGAAACATCGCCCGCGGCGGGATCGTCGAACTCGCCTTCGGGGTGAGCCTGCGCGAACTTGTCGAAGACTTCGGCGGTGGAACATTCACGGGTCGGCCGGTGCGCGCGGTCCAGGTGGGCGGACCACTGGGCGCCTACCTGCCCGATTCCGCCCTGGATGTGTCGATGGATTACGAGGCACTCCTGGCTGCTGATTCGATGCTCGGCCACGGCGGGGTCGTCGTCTTTGACGACACCGTCGACATGGCGGCCCAGGCCCGCTTCGCCATGGAGTTCTGCGCCGTCGAATCCTGCGGCAAGTGCACACCCTGCCGGATCGGCTCGACCCGCGGCGTCGAGGTCATCGACAAGATCACCGCCGGGATCGACCCGGAGCGTAACCTTGAACTACTTGAGGAGCTCTGCGAAACCATGACCGACGGATCCCTGTGCGCCATGGGCGGACTCACCCCGCTGCCGGTGCGCAGTGCGGTGGCGCACTTTGGTGAGGACTTTCACCGATCGGCGAATGGAGAGGGGAAGAGATGACCCTTCTGAAGGAACCCGACCACGGCACGCCCGCATCGACGTCCGAGCAGATGGTGTCAGTGGACATTGACGGTGTGACGGTGACGGTGCCGGCCGGGACGTCGGTCATGCGGGCGGCCGCCGAGGCCGGGATGCCGGTGCCCAAACTGTGTGCGACCGACTCGCTGGAGCCGTTCGGTTCCTGCCGGCTGTGCCTGGTGGAGATCGACGGCAAGAAGGGCACCCCGGCCTCGTGCACCACGCCGGTGGAACCCGGCATGGTGGTGCACACCCAGACGCCCCGCGTCGAGCGGTTACGCCGCAATATCATGGAGCTCTACATCTCCGACCATCCGCTGGACTGCCTGACCTGTCCGGCCAACGGCGACTGCGAACTACAGGACATGGCCGGTGTGGTCGGACTGCGCGAGGTCCGCTACGGATTCGCCGGAGAAAATCACCTCGACGCGCCGACTGACTCCAGTAACCCCTACTTCGACTTCGACGAGTCCAAGTGCATCGCGTGCAGTCGCTGTGTTCGTGCCTGCGACGAGATCCAAGGCACCCTCGCACTGACCATTGTCGGCCGTGGCTTCGACTCCAAGGTGAGTGCCGGCGGCACGAATTTCATGGACAGCGAATGTGTCTCGTGCGGAGCGTGCGTACAGGCCTGCCCGACGGCCACGCTGTCGGAGAAGTCCGTGATCGAACTCGGCATCCCGACCCGCAGCGTGCTGACCACGTGCGCGTACTGCGGGGTGGGGTGCTCATTCAAGGCCGAACTGCGCGGAGATGAACTGGTTCGGATGGTGCCCTACAAGGACGGCGGTGCCAACGAAGGCCACTCGTGCGTCAAGGGCCGCTTCGCCTGGGGCTACGCCACCCACCCCGACCGTGTTGTCGCGCCGATGATCCGGGACGCCATCACTGATCCGTGGCGGGAGGTGTCTTGGGAGCAGGCCATCGACCACGCCGCGGGCCGGCTGCGTCAGATTCAGGATGCCAACGGCGCCGACAGCATCGGCGGTATCACCTCATCACGCTGCACCAACGAAGAGGTCTTCGTGGTGCAGAAGATGGTCCGGGCGGCGTTCGGTAATAACAACGTCGACACCTGCGCCCGGGTCTGCCACTCACCGACCGGCTACGGGCTCAAGCAAACGTTCGGCACCTCGGCGGGCACCCAGGACTTCAAGTCGGTGGCCACCGCCGATGTCATCGTCGTGATCGGGGCCAACCCCACCGATGCGCATCCGGTGTTCGCCTCCCGGATGAAGAAGCGGCTGCGCGAAGGCGCGCGGCTGATCGTGATCGACCCGCGCCGCATCGACCTGGTGCGCTCACCGCACATCCAAGCGGAACATCATCTGCAGTTGCTGCCCGGCACCAATGTTGCGGTGGTCAACGCGATGGCGCACACGATCGTCGTCGAGAGACTCGTTGACACCGAGTTCGTCGCGCAGCGCTGCGACCCCGAGCTGTACCGGAAGTGGGAGGAGTTCATCCGACTGCCGGAGAACAGCCCCGAGGCCATGGAGCAATTCAGCGGTGTGCCCGCCGCCGACATCCGCGCTGCCGCACGGATGTATGCCGCCGGGCCCAACTCGGCTGTTTACTACGGTTTGGGTGTCACCGAGCACAGCCAGGGCTCAACCATGGTGATGGCGATGGCCAACCTCGCCATGGTCACTGGAAACATCGGCCGTGACGGCGTCGGCATCAACCCGTTGCGTGGTCAGAACAATGTCCAGGGCTCCTGCGATATGGGGTCCTTCCCGCACGAATTCACCGGCTATCGCCACGTCTCCGATGACGTCGTGCGCGAGCAGTTCGAATCACTCTGGGGCACAATGCTGCAGTCCGAGCCGGGTCTGCGGATCCCCAATATGTTCGACGCCGCCGTCACTGGTGAGTTCAAAGCGTTGTTCGTCCAGGGCGAGGACATCGCCCAGTCCGACCCCAACACCCACCACGTGGTGGCTGCATTGGAGTCGCTGGAGCTGCTGATCGTTCAGGACCTGTTCCTCAACGAGACCGCGAAGTACGCCCACGTATTCCTGCCCGGCACATCGTTTCTGGAGAAGGACGGCACCTTCACCAACGCCGAGCGGCGTATCAACCGGGTGCGGCCTGTGATGAAGTCCAAGATCGGCAAACAGGAGTGGCAGGTCGCCTGCGACCTGAGCACCGCCCTCGGGTACCCGATGCGCTACGACTCCTCGGCCGAAATCATGGACGAGATCGCCGCGCTCACACCGACATTCGCCGGAGTCTCGTTCGCCCTGCTCGATGAGGTCGGCAGTGTGCAATGGCCGTGCAACGCAGACAATCCGTTGGGCACACCGATCATGCACATCGACCGGTTCGTCCGTGGTGATGGCGCCTTCCAGGTGACACCCTATGTGCCCACCGACGAACGCAGCACCCGTCGTTTCCCGCTGCTACTGACCACCGGTCGGATCCTGAGTCAGTACAACGTCGGTGCGCAGACGCGCCGGACGGCCAATGTCGCCTGGCACGAAGAAGACGTCCTCGACATCCACGAGTCCGACGCCGAGATGCGCGGGATCGCCGACGGATCCTGGGTGATGCTCGCCAGCCGCGTCGGGGAGACCACGATGCGTGCACATATCTCCGACCGCGTCCCGCCCGGAGTGGTCTATACGACGTTCCACTACCCGGTCAGCGGGGCCAACGTGGTCACCACCGACAACTCCGACTGGGCCACCAACTGCCCGGAGTACAAGGTCACGGCGGTCGAGGTGACGCCCAACAGTCGCGGGCCACTGGAGGGTGCCGAACCCGCGAGGGCAAGCACGGTTGTCGGCGGCTGAGGCGTGCAGATCGAGATGCTGACCCGGATGGGCCGCGATATCGTCCGAAACAATGCCGCACTTGGCCACGACGAAGCCGTCGCCCGCGTCGCCCGGCATCTGCGTTCGTTCTGGACGCCGGCAATGATCGCCGAGATCGAGTCCTACGCCGCCGCCAACCCGGCGG
>Ga0164295_10002576_pt1 | contig 14845 bp, 15 predicted proteins | sample GEODES006metaG_FD_111798 | JGI IMG/M metagenome (GOLD analysis project Ga0164295, IMG submission 111798) | Oligotrophic lake water microbial communities from Sparkling Lake, Wisconsin, USA - GEODES006 metaG | ecosystem: Environmental > Aquatic > Freshwater > Lake | place: USA: Sparkling Lake...
ACCTCGTTCATGTTGATGCGTTCCGCGCTATTTTCTTTTTTATAAGCAAAATCGTCGTTGTCTACATCAATCGCATATTCGGGAATGAGTTTCAGGATAAGTTCTTCGTTTTCTGGAAAGAACGAGAGAAGATAGGTCCGTAGATTGTCCAGTCGCTGTTCCTTCGTCTCGGTTGTAAACCGATGCGGGTCATGACTATGTAATTTATACCATTTGAGGATGTATTCAGGAATCAGTTTGGTTAGTCCATTCTCCACAATCCCTTTGATGTATTCGTATTCGGGATTGTCAGAAATCGACAACACTGTCCCACAAGCAGTCATGAGAGAAATGACAAACCGTTCCAATACACCCGTTGCACAACTCATGCCGACAGAACCTTCGTATGCATTGACACAATCTTTCAGAAAGGCTTCCGTATAAGATTTTTTAAACAAGATGGATTGTCTTTCGACATAATCCAAGGAATACAAAATAGAAAGACGCCATGAGGTTGAATACAACAAATAATTGACACGTCTCAGAACGTTTTTCATAATTTTTTCAAGGTCTTTACGATGCTTGACAATCTTTTCTCTATCGTTCTTCATTTCATACTCGAGCAAATCCTTTCTCCCTGAAAGGACCCTCCTTTTGTCTCGTTCTTCCAAGAGAGTCAACATTTGTTCTTTCTTGTTCTTGTCCATACGGACCTGTTTGATTTCTTTCTCCACTTGAACGAGCTCGGTTAAAAGAGCCTTTTCTCGTTCTAGTGCTTCTTTACGTTTCGCGGTCGCTGTGGACAAAAAATGGTCAATCTTTTTCATATAATGAACGGGTCGGGTAAACTGTTTGGATGTATGTATCTTGTCCAGAATACTTTTCTTTTTCAGGAATAATTTCTCCATGGTTTGAACTACAGACGAAGACTCATCTAGAGCTACATTCTCTCCCATCGATTTGTCCAACTCGACCAGTTCTTTTAGTTTATCCTTCTCTTGTTCCATGGCATGTTGTTCCAACTGATCAATCAAACCATTCATGCTTCGCTCAATAAACTCGGCAATATCTTCTACGGTTTCGGGTTGAAGAAGGGTCTTGGATTGAAAAAACGCATTGAGCCGTTCAATGTCGACTTTTGATGAGAACTGGTGGATTTGATAGGCATTTACCTTTACGACTGGTCCAGCTGCGACACGTCCGTCGTGTTCAACCCCTGTAGGCAGGTTTCGCGCTTCTATGCCAGAATCCACAAACATTTGGTCTGTATCTGCTTCCTCTGCAATCTCCCATTCCGTTAAATTTTGATTAAAGTCGGTTGTGTTTGCAAACATGAGGCTGAAATCCCTAACATTCGATACGTCCCACAGTAAAGGCTGATTAAAACGATTACAAAATACAAACATCGAGGTCATATACTGAACTCTGGTGACATCCCATACTAAGGGCTGATTGAAACGACGACAATTCTCAAACATTTCGGCCATGTCATAGACCCTAGATACATTCCAGTGAGGTTCGGTGATGCCCACCAAAGGACTATCAAACCTGACGCACCCGGCAAACATTCGGTTCATTCTCATTACATTCGACACATCCCACCGTAGGGTCTGATTAAAGGACTCGCAATTCTGAAAAAAATTTTCCATATTCGCCGCACTACGCAAGTCAAACTCTAGAGGTTGGTCAAATTCAAGGCATTCGCTAAACATGAAGGACATGTCTCTCACATTACGTAGGTTCAGTTGGATAGGGCTATTCAATTTTTCACAATTCATAAACATGGCACTCGTATTCGCGAGTTCCTGTGTATCCCAATCTATCTTCTGATTAAAGTGAAAACATTCTTTAAACATATTGGACATGCTCTCTACATTTCTGACATCCCATTCAGGTGTATCCACGCCCGTTAATGCTTGATTAAACACTACACATCCGTCAAACATGGATTGCATCATGGCTACATTCGAGACATTCCACTGTAAGGGTTGGTTGAAGGCTTCACAATCTTTGAAGGTCATGGACATATCTTCGACCTGACTTACGTCCCACTTCAAGGATTGATTGAACAATTTACAGCCAAAAAACATGTCGGTGAGGGTAAAGACCTTTCCCATCTTCCAGTCAAGCCTTTGGTTAAACTTTACACAACCCTTGAACATAAAGGAGGTATCTAGTAGACTATCCGTTTCCCATTCCAAGGGTTGGTCCAATGCTTTACACCCGCTAAACATACCTTGCATGATTTTTACTTTTTTGACGTTCCATCGTAGAGGCTGATTGAATTTAAAGCAACCTGAAAACATCCGCGTCATTGTAACCACATTGCTTGTGTCCCAGTTTAAAGGTTCATTGAAGTCGGGTGTTTCCATGAATAATTCAGTCAGATCCGTGGCCCTGCTTATGTCCCATTCTCCAATCGGAAGGGTCTTTAAATCATCGGGCAGCTTCTCTTTCTGTTTGCAATAATTGTAGACATGCATATGTATATTTTTATCGGTAATCACGGTCTCAACCATATAGTTAGATAATATTTTAGAAAAAGAATAACCATCTAGGTTAATGAAAGACCGATTTTTAGAAATTTCATCGATACGAAAACAAATCCAGGAACTCTTTCATCGGCTTGAGGATAAGAAAAAGGGGATGAAAGAGAATTATTCAACTTTGGTCGCCAGTAACGAAAACCATTTCTTCGGTCTCGATTCGTTTCGGTTTCAGGTAAAACTCACCGAAAATGAACTGACCTTTTTAAATGACCAATTCGTCTTGATTGATAACCGACTCTATTGTGACTATTATAAACTCTACAATCATGTGTATGACTATTATGTAGAGAATCTTCTGCCTGGAGTAGTGAAAAGCGTCTTTCCGATTTACAAAGATTTAGAGCCCACCAAGGTATATGAAACAGAACTTGTTCATAAACTCTACAAGGATATCTTGACGTTAATACACAAAGCCTACGATACGCTCGACCATGAACATCGAAAAAGAGAGTCCGAAAAACGGTTAACTACAACTGGGATACACATTGGGAATTATGTGCATAATCGAGTGTTCACGGATACACTCATTAAAACGAACATTGAATTGTTTGAACAATATTTAAATACTTATTTTATATATCACATGACCTTTCTTGTAAACTTAAAAGAGAGACTGGGTATGTTCTTAGACCATGTGCTGCGTAGACAGCCAGTAGAACAAGGGTGTCATGTGGATGAGCTCGACGATAACTTTGTAGGAGTGGTTAGAGATGAGACTGACCCAGTGTTGGTCGAGACGTTCCATTCTATCTCTCTAGTGGACGCAAAGCCGGAGCCTGAAGTCAAATCTGAACCACCCGTCCAAGAAGCATCTCTGGAAGCTGAAGTCAAATCTGAACCACCCGTCGAATCGTCCGTCGGAGAAGTTGAGACAACACCCGAAGCACCTCTGGAAGCTGAAGCCAAATCCGAGACCACAGAATCGCCCGTCCAAGAAACAAAATCCGAGACATTCGCTGAACTGCCCGTCGAAGCACCACTCGAAGTAGATGAACCAAAACCGGAACCAAACTCTGAACGGTCAGATGAAGTCGCGTCAGTAGAGACAACACCTGAAGTGCAACTCGAATCACCTGTGGAAGAAGCGCAAGAATCAAATCATGACCCCATCTCTGAACCGTCACAGGCGGTTCCACTCACGGCGGAAGAAGTGCTCAATCCGATTATTGAGCACATCCTAAAAGGCGCAAACACAGAACCTACTCAAGAACCCACAAAAAAGAAGAAACGCTCTCGTAAGAAATAAACTTTAAACCGAACTCTTGACTTTACGAGAGACTAAGGCATCGATATCCATATCTACTTTCACGCTCACTCTGTATTTAGAAAAACATTCATGGTCGAATTGTTTCTCAGGAACATGTTGATGCACAATCCGTGCAATCATTTTGTAGAGTTTGAAATCAGGGTATCGGTCTTCTCCATTCTTCTTGTATAAAATGTTTGCTCCATTGTCATCGTAGACCCACGATAAAATGAGGTCGTAGATAGGAACCTCGCGAAAGTGGTCGATTTCTTTGAGGTCGTCAATGATGAAATCTAGCATGGTGCATGCCAGGCGACACAAGTCAAAACTGTAGTTTGGCTCAATGGTCGGTTTAGCCGGGTTGTAAAAAGGCTCACAATTGTATTGAGTATAGGCCATGCCATTTTCTGAAAAACTATCGCTACAGATACGCTTTCCATTGACCTCGTAGATAGCTCGTCCGAAATCAATGATTTTATACATTTTTCCAAAGGTAGGAATTTGATAGGTATGACCAAGCACTTTGTAACAGATAAACTCTTGGTCTGTCTTCACATACATGATGTTGTTGGTATGCAGGTCATTATGCGTAAAATGAAAAATCTGCTGGTAGGTATAGAGCATCACAATAATCTGGAACATGGCACTCTCGAGCTCCTCCATGCGCATCGCATCGGTCTCTAAAAGGGAGTCCAAGGTGTCCTCGCATTTCTCCAAGGTCACGACTTGAACCGGCATTTTCTTAATGTTAAGAACCATATCCTGCATCAGTTCAGGTGTTTCGCGATCACTCGCTTCTTCCTCTTCTTCCTCTTCGTCCTCGGTAAAACTGAGTTCAGAACCATGGTCGTCGTCCAAGTCGAGTTCTACTTCGTCTGTAACAGCTCCATCGCTCTCGGACTCTAATTCAGCCTCTAAGACATCCGATTCTAAGACTTCAACCTCATTCAACTCTTGCGGTTCATGCGTTTCATCCAGCTCCTCTAATTCAAATACACAAGCTTCGTCTGAAATTTGAATCGGTTCTAGTTTTTTATCTTGAAGAAGGTCATTCAGTTCTTCCTCTTTGAAAAAGAATTCATGATTCAGCCTATCTTTAAAAAAGGTGCTGTCGCAAATATATTCAAAGTCGTCGGCAATGTTAATTTCGACGTTCTCCTGTATACAAATATATTCATCAAATACTTCCATGCCATGTTGAAATCCCTCCTCTTTCAAGCCGGACGTTAAACAATAAAAGAAGCTATCCACGTAGGCATAATTGTGCGGAGATTGGATGCACGAGGTAAAAGGGGTTTCCTCGGGAGGGTTCTCGATAGGTAAGGACAGAATATCCTCTTGCTTGTATTTACCCGATAAGTATTTTACAAAATCGATTAAAGGGATAACCTTCTTAAAACAGGTCATCTCTTGATGATTCATGTCTTTCACCACATACTCGTTATACGAGTTCTGTTTGACATAGACGTCTACCTTTTTTTTAGGGACAATCGAGGTATACGCCTGAATAGGGTGAAAAGTCGCGTTCATTGTTTTCACGGGATAAAAGATTTTATACGTTTGAACTCATCAAAAGGCCGCGTCTAATTTCGACCTACGTTCTCTGTGTATATGTTAATGACACTTGAATTAAAAAAATTTGACATGAAACGTATCGTTTTTCATAAAGACGAAAACAAAGGGCCAGTGATTGTGCTGATTGGTCGCCGAGACACGGGTAAAAGTTTCTTAGTGCGAGATTTACTCTATCATCAAAGGGATGTCCCGATTGGAACCGTCATCTCCGGAACAGAAGGAGCCAACCAGTTTTATTCCAACCATGTGCCTGCTGTGTTGATTCATTCGAAGTTCGAAACCGGTATCATACAGAATATTTTGCTGAGACAAAAACAGGTCATGAAACAGGTGAAAACTCAAATGGACATGTATAAGAAATGTAGCATCGACCCGAGGACCTTTGTCATCCTGGATGATTGCTTGTATGATAGCTCTTGGTCGAAGAACGAGCTGATGCGTATGATTTTCATGAACGGTCGACATTGGAAAATCATGTTGATTATTACGATGCAATACCCTTTAGGTATTCCTCCCCAGTTACGAACCAACGTGGATTATGTCTTTATCTTAAGAGAACCCTACATTGCGAACCGTAAACGTATTTACGAGAATTATGCCGGTATGTTCCCGACCTTTGAATCGTTCTGTCAAGTCATGGACCAATGCACCGAGAATTTCGAATGTTTAGTGATTTGCAACAACAGTTCAAGTAACGAGCTCACTTCTCAGGTCGCCTGGTACAAGGCCAATCCTACTCCGCCCTTTAAACTATGTGCACCCGAGCTATGGAAGATGAAAGCCAACAACGAAGACGAAGAACAAGCCTTTGACTCCAAGAAGAATATCAAGCAAAAGATTAATGTTAAAAAGACTAAATTTTAAACCAAATAATTGTCGAGGTCTAATCTAATGTGTTGGAACGAGCATGTATCTATGAATACATTCTTGTTTAGTAGTTTTGTGTTAGGCCTTGTGTTGTATAACAATCTCTATACTCCTTATAAAATCAAGGAAATACACTCCCTTGCTGCTTATCTATTCCTGTTATCGATTATTTTGATGCAGTTGGTAGAATTCTTTCTATGGCGAAACTTGAACAGTGACTATAACCTGGTGTGGAGTGGAGTAGGTCTAGGGCTACTCCTTCTACAGCCTATCTTTAGTTTGTCTCTGATAAAAGAGGTAGCCTTGCGAGAGTGGTTAGCCGTGGTCTACGTCTTTTGGGTATTGGTGCTGGGTAAGCTTACGGTAGAAAAGACCGTTGTAGGCGAGAATGGACAATTAGAATGGGGGTTCTTCAAAGGATATTCTCTCTTTGTATTTGGATGGTTTGTCTTTTTATTCATAGGTCCTATCTATGCCGAGTTATGGATAGAAGTCTCCTTGGCGCTTGTGCTGGGCATGATTACCTTTATTCGTTATCAACTTCCAGAGACAAGAGGTTCGGTATGGTGTTGGTTTGTCAATATCCTTTTACTCTATTATGCATGGTTAATTCTTTTTTGGTATCCATTTAGATAAAGCCTTGGGTTTTATCGCATATCGGTATGCCTTTTTCGTAGGATTACATTTCCGCAAAAGATGAAAGTCGACCTTGGACGCTTTACCCCCTGTCAAAGAACTCGCTAGACGCGCAATGGCCCAGGATTGAGCCGTCTGGTTGGGTCTAGACCCGCCCGAATAATATGCACCCTCCCCTTTTTTCACAATCCCTTTTAAGACTACCAGAGGGCAACCCGTTGCCTTTGCCAATTCACGCGTAGGAAGGATATGTTCAACTTTAAAGATGGCTTTGGCCCTCGCAATATGGCGCGAAGGCTTGGACTTGAAAGTGACATGTGGTCGAGGAACATAAATACCTTGTCGGTAAAGTCGTCTAGACTTTTGTATACCCTGCTTTTGTCTCAGTCTATCCTTTTCACTGAGTTGCGCCGGAAGATAACGTTTCGGAATAAATTGTGTCATATATAATGGGTTTAGTTTATTCTTTTAAAATATCCATTCATGCTAATGATTACGACTGCCTTGATGGGTGGACTAGGCAATCAATTGTTTCAATTGTTTAACCTGATTTCGTATGCCGAGACCCATCGGCAAGAATTCATGATTGAAGAGGTTCCCGCTGCACGTGAAGACCGACCCTTTTATTGGGACACCTTTTTGGCTCCCTTGCGTAAGTATTTGAAACCACCTGTAGCCTTGCCAGTGTATCAAGAAACCGGGTTTCAATATGTCCCTCTCCAACCTTACCGCATTATTCAGCAACCCTTTAAACTATTTGGATATTTCCAGTCTTACAAGTATTTTCAAAAAAACGAAAACGTCGTCTTTCAACATATCCAGTTAAAGGAAACCCTTGCGCAAACGCGGGAAAAATACCCCTTTGATTACACCGACTTTATTTCCATGCATTTTCGAGTAGGAGATTACAAGTATTTTCCTGAACATCACCCCATATTACCTCTTTCTTATTACACGAGCGCATTGAACGTGATGATGCGAATGACATCGGCAAGAAGGGTCCTTTATTTTTACGAGGAAGGAGACAAAGAACATGTCGATGAATACATTCGTCTGTTGAAGCCTCTTTTTCCAGACATGTGTTTTATTTCAATCGATACCACGATACCTGATTATGAACAATTAGCCCTGATGTCGTGTTGTTCACATCAGATTATCGCCAACAGCACATTTAGTTGGTGGGGCGGATATTTCAATACAACCCCTGATAAAATCGTCACCTATCCATCCAAATGGTTTGGACCCGCTCAAGCAAAAGACACGTCAGACTTATTCCCCACGACGTGGATTAAAATATAAGGTTTCGTATTCTTTTTCTTCTCTTCTATTCATATGTTATTGTTCATTGGTGGACTACACTTCAAAAATCAGCGCGGATTAGAAGAGTTGCTAAAGGGTGAATATACATACGGAACGATGGAAGACATTCCACAATACACCCATATTTATTCTCCGTCTGCGCCTATCGATACCTCTCTTTATCCAGACAAGGTCTTTTTGTTTGGTCCACATTTTTCCCTCTTTCCGGATACCAAACTGTTGGCGATTCACAATACCCATCAAAATTCTTGTTATCTATTACAGAGTCAGTGGATACTCGACGCATGGACGTCCAAAAATGCGGCGGTGTTTTTACCTCTATACCTTTTCCCCTTTCCAGTTGACACGACGACTTTTTGTCCCACGGGTTTACCCCGTCAAAAAGTCATGGTGTACTTTAAACATCGCGACCCCTTTGAACTCGCTGAAATAGAAGATTATTTGGAGAAAAACAATATTGCCTATACTCTTTTCGATTATGGAAAAAGGTATAAGGAAGAAGACTATATTGCGGTCTTGAAAGAAAGTAAATACGGGATTATTCTTGGCGCATACGAGACACAGGGGTTCGCGATACAAGAAGCCTTGTCTACAGACGTCCCCTTGTTTGTATGGGATTGCCGCACCATGTTACAGGATTATACGATCATCCAAAAAGATATTCTATGCACGAGTGTGCCTTACTGGGATGACCGTTGCGGCATCAAGGTCTATACGAAAGGGCAGTTTGAATTGGAATTTCCCATCTTTCTCTCGAACCTTGCCACTTACGAGCCGAGACAATTTATCTTAGAGAACCTAAGTGTGGGTAAATGTAGAGAACGTTGGAATGCGTTGTTCGATACATTTAAAAAAGTTGCAATTGTCTAGTCATGGATGTCACCCTAGTGAGTTGCTATTATCGTCTCAAACAAAGTAAACACCGATTAGAGGAATATACCCAATGGATACGGAAGTTTGTGATGAACCTAAACCACACGAATTTGATAATCTTTACAAGTAAAAACGATTATGAATACATTCAGTCCATCATGCAGAACGAAAGTATTCAATACAAGGTCATTCTCCGAGAAATCGACGACTTCAAAGTAAGCAAGGACTATCCCACGATTTGGAATAGACAAGCCGAGATGGACCCTACGCCCTCATGCGGCAGAGGAATCGATTGCTATAAGATTTGGAACTCAAAATTTGATTTGCTCAAACAAGCGATTGCAGACAATCCATTTCATACCGAATATTTTGTATGGAACGACATGGGTAATGTTCGAGAGGACAAATTAATACCGTATGTGTCTACGTATCCATGCTCAAAAAGGTTTAGCCGAAACCAGTTAGATATCATTCTTTTGAACGGATTTAGAGAGAACAAGATTTTCTTACAGAATGAGGTTCATTTTTCAGGTTCCATGTTTGGTTCTCACAAAGATACGTTACTCGAATTACATGAGCTCTTTTATCATTACTTTGAACTCTATCTAAAAAAAGGATATTTTATTGGATGCGACCAACAGATCATTGGCACCCTTTTTATTCAACACCCTGAAAAATTCAACCCTATTTTTCCTGTGGACTGTCATGTAGACCCATGGTTTTATTTGTATGAGTATTATTCCTCAAAAATAGGAGTGTTCAATAAATGACGTCATATTTACTCATAGGATTAGTATCAACGTTTCTATTAAATTAAAGACATGTTCCATCGTATACATCGTTTCGGGATTTTATGTAGATGCATTAAATCCATCAACATACATTCAGCCATACCTCCACATACATCAGAGGGTTCCAATGTGTTCTCGAGTCGTTCTTCCTTCTTAAAATAGGTAAACGAATTCAGATAATCCATTTGTAAATACATGGATGCATACACATTCATGATGGCATTATTTCCAAGATTAAACCAATCGGAAATCAAATGGTCTGGTTGTCCGATTTCTAGATAATGCAAATAGTTCGGTTCTAATATGGAACAATACAAGGGCGAATAAGGACAAAAATCAAAACGTAATCGTATGACGTAATCATAAATGACCCCCTTTTCAGCCGAGTAAAGTTCATTGAGTTCATTTCATTTATAGATGGAATAATACATAGAGGTCATCTGTTTCACAAAATGAGTTTTACATGGTTCATCTTTTGAATATTTTGAATACGATTTTCAGGAACTTGAAAAGCAGGTTTCTTGAAATCACGAGGTTTCTCAACCAAATAACTCAACGGTTTATACGTCTCGATGACCATTTGGTCTAATCCTTCCTGAAAAATACATGCGCCGTTATCCATATGAGTCTTTTCAACATACCCGGTTTCATAATTCATATGGATAAAGACGTCTGCGTTGTTTGGTTTGATGAGATATTCATAAATGTTTGGATACGTTTCCAGTGCTTTTCAAGGCTGTCCTGAAAGACAAATAGCCACTCGCATAGTATATGCAATATTGATATAAAAATTTTTATATTATTAACGTATTCATGTATCAATCGGTTCTGAGCCAGGAAGAAAAGGATAAGTTGGCCTCTTTTGAAAAAGTCATCATTTGGGGGTTTCCTTTACATACCCATACTCATTCTTATATACACGCCATGTGGAAGAAAGTATTTCAAGAAGGGTTTGGTAAAGAAACGTATTGGTTTCACGAAAAAGATTTCCCTTCCGATTTTAATTATGAGAATTGTCTATTTATTACCGAAGGATATGCTGATGCGAATATTCCAATTGTCGAGTCATCTGTGTATTTTGTTCACAATGCAATTGAACCGGCTAAGTATAGGAATGCAAGACTGATCGACATCCGGTTTCATCTAAACGAAATGAGAGATATCAATTTCGATTTTAAGCTAGACGACGGGACCCATGAAATCGTTTCACTGAGCGACGAGACAAAATACGAGAAGTTATCAAGCAACAAGGATTTATACAAAAGAGAACTCATCCAAATCAACTATGAGTGCATTTATATGTATTGGGCGACTGACCTTCTGCCACATGAGTTTGATTACAACATACAAGTTACACATGAACCTATCATTTATTATATCGGTTCGCCCTGTATCACACATAACCTACATTATTTTGCACAATTATGCAATGCAAACCAAATCAAGTTTATATTCAATGACCCATGGGTTAATCCTATTTCGTTTGAAGAAAATCGGATGGCCATGAAAAAGTCATTGCTTTGTCCAGATTTTCGACCCGTATCTAGCTCCAAAGACATTGAAGAATACGGAATAAAGAACGGAAAAAACCACATGGAAATTGGTTATCTTCCATGTCGTATTCTGAAGGCCATTAGTTATGGTAAATTGGGCATGACCGATTGTCCTGCGGTCAAAGACATCCTAAAAGAACATGTCGTCTATGACGCAGACATGTTTGAACTCTTGAAGCGCGCCGTATCAGAACGAACAGATACAGAACGTATTCAAAAGGCTATGAAATACGTCGAAGAGCGTCATACCTATGTGCAGAGGGTCCGCGATATGATGCGAGCATTATTGAGATAAAATCTTAAATAGGATAAGATGCACACCTCGATAGTCATCCACTAGATGAAACCATTCTGGATGTTGTTTCCATACCATGGCTATTCCAATCTGCTCATTGTTCACACATCCATTCTCTAACATGTGTACGAATACATCTTCCATTGCTTTGGAAACAGATATGACCCCCTCCTTTGTACCTCCAAACATGGTGGTCTTCAGTAAATTGTCGGATCTCCATACCAGATTATCATCTATAGGAAACTGTAAAAGGTCATACCGCTGTTGAATGATGAATTTGTCTGTGGTATGGATACAGGGTCCAGGATAAGGTTTCGAAACATCTACATCTAGAAAAAAACGAGAGATACCCATGTCTATCCAGAAAAAGGATGGTGTATGAAAGGGGTCTTCTTCGATTGCATGTTCCATCCATTCGAATTTGTTGTAAATGATGATAGTATACTCTGGCAGGATACATTCCACTCGTTTGGGATGTTGTATGCGGCTCTTGTAATCATCATTCTTTAAAATATCTGATATTCTATCATAATACTGATAATAGCGGCAATCCTGCAACGACTGTACCTTAATCACGGTTGGATACTGTGAAGGTCGATGTTCTTGGATAAAAGGAACGAACTTTTCCTCTGTTACGATATAAAGATTCCCGTTGATTTGTAAAGTCTTTTTCATCCATTCCATATACTCGGCCAGTTTTCGTCCGTCCCCTTTGTTTTCACGTTGGATATCAAAAAAGGCAGTCACAAGTGTAGCCATTTAAGGATATATAGAAATCATGTTTATATATTTTTGGATGGTATGTTCCATTGAAAATCTTGAACCATAGGCTCTTATCTCGTCACGATGGCGGATAGCATACTCCCGGTTCTGGTCGATCTTTCCTTGTATCCAAGAAAGGTCATCCATTTGTTCATCTTCGATAATGGTGATAAATTCACACGCATGCAAATTCTTAGAGGACGTTCGATTGACGACCACTCCTAGTCCGCAAATCAGTGCTTCTTTGACCACAAGAGGGTCGGCCTCTCCATCGCTACATAAGAGTAAATTTCCATAATGAGACAAATCATGGTAGACTTGTTCTCTCGACCACGAACCCTTCCAATTCGGCAATCCTTCACCCCCGGGTCCGACCAATTCCAGATTTTTCAGTTTACAATAAATATGTTGTCTCTTTCGCAGGGTAATCTTCCCCAAATAGATGGTTTTGTCTCCGCGCGTAGGAGCATCAGTATAGTGGTATGCATCAAATGGGAGACCGTTCTCCAAGAGATGAAAACGTTCTGGTTTTGCGCCACATCGAATAAGAAAATCTGTATCTTTTTGAGCAAGCATAAAGAACTTACCTGGGGATTGAACCATAAATTGAAAAATAGAGGTGAACCCATCTTGTGAATGCATATCAACATTGTCAATATAAGGATAGTGACTAGTCATACCAATGTTTTTACAGGATAAATAGGGAACAATCTGAAAAAAACAATCATAATGGATATGGATAAAGTCATATTGTCCATGATTAATCTCATGAACAAGTTCTCGATAGTATTGTAATGTTTTCGAACCCATTTTGTTGACAATGTGCACATCATGACCAAGTTTACTTAATGCGCCATAATAATCCCAGATAAGTATTTCAACCGCACCCCATCCAACCGGTGGGATGGTCATAATACCAGGTCCAATCAATCCAATCTTCATGTAGATAGAATGAAGACTGGTTTAAATACTTTATGAATGTAAAAGGTTCATGTATCGGTCCACAATGGTAGACCAAGAAAATACCTTTAATCCATATTGTCTTATCTCATCACGTTTGGATACACTGATTTTGCGATTACGAATAATTTCCCCTTCGACAAAGGCAATATCCTCTAATCGCTGGTTTGGAATGATCGTGATAAAATCTTTGTTCTGTAAGTTGGCAGCACTACATTCACTTAGAACCACACCCAGACCGCACATGAGGGCTTCTTTGACCACGAGTGGGTCTGCTTCTCCATCCGACAACAACGCAAGGTTTCCATAATGAGACATCTTCTGATAGAGAAGTTCCCTTGTCCATTCTCCTAGATAATGTGGATGATTCTGGTCGAAGGATGAATCGTGAAAATTACCTACAAAATCAATAGAGTGGATACCCTGATAAAGATATTGTCGTTTACGCGCCTCAACCTTACCCAAATAAAGGGTTCTATCTCCTCTTGTAGGAACCTCTATATAGGAGAACAATTGCGCGCTCGCTCCGTTATGCAGAACTCGAACACGTTCCTTTGGATATCCGTATTGGATATAGACCTGTCGTATAGGTTCACTGATGGCAAGAATATGCATGTTTGGACATTCAAGAACATGCTTGAATATCGTATGAAAATATTGCATATTCTGGAAACCTGGATGAGTAAGATATGCATAATGTGAAGTATAAAACACCTTTATTCTCCTGTCTATGTAGGGAACAAGCACTACATGGTCATCATACATGATATGAACATGTGTATAATCCTCTGTCAGGATTCGATGAAGGACCTGGTTTAAGTTTGGGTCGTTGATAAGGGTCACATGGATACCTCGTTTTTTGAGTTCAGTATAATAATCCCATACAATGGATTCGACTGCCCCCCATCCAACCGGAGGAATTGGCTTACAACCAGGACCGATTAAAGCTATTTTCATTAAAAAGAATAAGAGAATAGGTTTAATTAAATTTCAGCTTAAAACCCTGGTTCATTCACAAAGACGGGTGTCTTCATGTCGACGGTTTTTAAATACTCTGTTTTGAGATACAAAAGAGTAATCAGGATAACGGTAACCAAGAAACTGTCTCGCAAAAGGTTTGGCTTCTCTGCCTCGTATTTGAGTTTCTCCAGAATAAGCTTGACCACAAAAAACATACCTCCTGCGATGAGCCCAAGATAGATTTCCTCCATTACACTTGGAGGAAATAAAAAAAGTAGACATCAAACGATTTACAGTTCAACGATGCCTAAATCCAAGGATTCACCCTTGTCCATGTCGTCAAAACACAGGGCTTGGATAGGAATGTCTTCGCCTATTTTAAAATCGTCGGGTGATTCCAAGGGAGGGAGGTCAAAGGTTTCTACCTCTGGATTAAAAGAGAGTTTGGGTTTAGGTTCCTCGATAGGGATGAACTCTGG
>Ga0164295_10002577_pt1 | contig 14843 bp, 14 predicted proteins | sample GEODES006metaG_FD_111798 | JGI IMG/M metagenome (GOLD analysis project Ga0164295, IMG submission 111798) | Oligotrophic lake water microbial communities from Sparkling Lake, Wisconsin, USA - GEODES006 metaG | ecosystem: Environmental > Aquatic > Freshwater > Lake | place: USA: Sparkling Lake...
ACAGAACCAAAGACATACCTGACTGAAAGATTTCACAAAGCGATGGCTTATGCCACCGAGCTCCATAAGGATCAAATTCGTAAGAGCACAACGATCACCTATATCAGCCATCCCTTAGGTGTGGCTTCATTGGTGCTAGAAGCAAACGGTGATGAGGATCAAGCAATCGCTGCCCTCCTGCACGACGTTCCGGAAGATTGTGGAGGCGAACCACGATTATTTGAAATCGCGGAGATGTTCGGTGCTCGTGTGGAAAAGATTGTCAGAGGATGCAGTGATTCCCTGGTTGAAGATCCAGCTGAGAAAGCTCCTTGGAGAGTGCGAAAGGAGGTCCACATTAATCACCTCAATGATGCTGACATGGATACCTTGATTGTGACTGCAGCAGACAAGGCACATAACGCGCGATCAATAGCAACAGATCTACAAAATCAAGGAGCTTCTCTGTGGGATCGCTTCAATGGTAAAAGGGAAGACATCATCTGGTACTACGAGTCTGTGTATGCGGTCCTGCACCACAGGAAGGTCACCAGCACCTTGCTCACTCCGCTGCGCAATGCAATTGATGTGATGCGCGGTTCGCCTACTGTTTGAGTAATTCTGACCATTTAATTTGGAGATAAAGAGTTAACCACGCTCAGGGGCGATGTGCTGAAATGATTGCCCACACCACTCTTATGTCCCAGCCGAGACATTGAAATGTCATTGAAATGCTGAGAAACTTCGTGCTTCCGAGGGAAGCTGGCTCCGAGTATGGGATTTAGAATTAGAAAGAGCATCAAGATCATGCCTGGAGTTCGCATGACTTTTAGCCCAAGCGGCGTCAGTACATCCGTAGGGGTAAGAGGAGCACGTGTCACGCGTGGGGCAAATGGAAGAATTACTCGCACAATTGGAATACCAGGATCGGGAATTTCGCATACAGAAACAATTCGCCCTGCTAATGGTTCGCGCCGGAGAGTAACCAGCCGAACAGTGACTCCCGTTCCTCCTGTGGCCCCACATCTATTTTCAGCTTCCTATGAAAAGGACTTTTTTAAGGCAAGAAAGCAAGACAGTGTTGAAGAGTACCAACGCTTAATTATGCTCTATCCAGAAGCTGCGGTAGCAGGATCATTTATGCTGGCGCTGAAATTTATTGAAACCAAGGAATATCCTCTGGCTCTTCAAGCGCTCGAAAGTATCTGGCGCATTAATGACAGGATTGATTCTGATCCGTTATTTCGAAAATACCTGGGATTGAAAGGTTTTGAGGTTGGAATAGCAGAAGGCGTAGTGGCGGATCTAAATCTTAATCGCGATGCAGTTGGACTTCTCTTTGCCGAAACACTGCAATCCCAAGGAGATTTGAAAACAGCAATTGAGGTAGTAGAAGACTTATATCCAACACAAACCACAGCCCTTAGCCTCGCAGATCTATATCTAGCTGCTAAAAAATGGGACGAGGTAATCGAAGTTACCAATGGAATGACTAATGTTGATGATGCCACATGCCTATTGTTGATATATCGGGGCATAGCATTTAGGGAGACTGGCTATAAGGATGCAGCCAAGGAAGCGCTCAAAGAAGCGTTAAAGAGCAAGAAGAGAAGCATGATTATTCGCCACAGAGGTCACGCAGAGAGAGCGCTGACATACATGGCTGATGGCAAAAGGGCACTTGCTCTAAAAGAAGTAGAAAAAATAATGGCGGAGAACCCAAATGATGAGGGGGTAAAACTCATTCTCTCAGCGTTAGAGACTGACACAAAGTCAGACAGTGAGGTTACTCAGGAAGTTGAGAGTGAGGAAGTTTCAACCAGTGACACTGAATTGCCGGATGCGGATTGGTATGCCGACCCGCTGGGTGCTGATGAGTTCAGGTTTTGGAATGGAACTGAGTGGACGGAGTATGTGTCAAACGCTGGAGTAGTAACGGAGAAGCCTTTATAGCTTCTCCAAGAGATTTTCCAGTTGAGAGTCGGTGGCCCAGCCGTTGATTTGAACTTCACCTGAATTTAACACCGTTATCTCCAACCCATCCTTTACGGATTTAAAGAGGGTTTCCTTTGAGTAACGCTCTGTTAAAAAGTGAAATTCTTGATTTTTGGAACCAACCCATGGCCGATCGATGTCTACATTATCTTGTTGATATCGACCATCGACGAGTAAATCAATGGAGCTGAGAAAGTTCAAACGGGACACATAGTGACTTGATTTCTCATCTTTGAGCTCTGCCAAGGTGTAACCAGAAAAGACCATAATAGAAAAATCGAGCTTTTTGAGTTTCTGTGAAAGCTCGGCCAAAGCTTCTGGCTGCTCGAATGGTTCACCACCTAAGAAAGTAACACCTTCAATCTCAGGGAACTTAATCCGTGCGGCTATAACTTCGTGCAGCAAGGAATCTATATCTCTACTCGAACCGCCATGTTGACTCCAAAAATGCGGATTAAAACAGCCTTTGCACTTTAAGGAACAGCCCTGCACCCAGATGACATAGCGAATTCCTGGACCTTCGCGCATTGAACGCTCGCGGGTTGCCGCTACGGCAATTTCTCGAATGGGCATCTAGATCAAATATCCAGAATTCTCCCGGAATTGCCTCCTGATTCAGCCTGCTTTTGAACAATCAAAATTGACTTCAGTTTTGCAACTTGGTGGGGTTGCAATTTAAGGTCGTTTGCAAATTCTTCAAAGGAGGAGAATCCACCGCGTTTTTCTCGTTGCACAACGGTGTTGGCTGCAAGAACTGGATCGAATTCAGCATTTTTCATTAGTATTTCAACGGTCGCCGAGTTCAAATCAATTTTTAGATTCTCCTGGCTAGCAATCTTCGCTGCGGAAACTGGAGGAGGTGGCGGCATCTTTTTCTGCGCAGCTGGCGGTGGAGGAGGAGGTGCTATTTTTTCAGTGGGCTCTGCTGCCGGAGTAGCATAAAAGTCATTACGATCAATTCCGAGTGCATCTTTTACTAACTCCTGTGGAGCTGTAAAGGCCTTTTTAGCTACATCTGCGACATTTAGGTTTTCGGCTGTCCAGGTCAGATTATTATTGTGAGCGCGGAAAACCAACCAAATTTTATTGGCTTTAAATGAGAAAAATATCTGCAGGCCATAATTTATAAATAGTATGGCAGCACCAATATTTCCCGCGGTACTAGATTCAGTTACATCTTGGCCGTCTACCTGGGTAGTTGTCGAATCATCCAACCCGATCAATATAAAAATGAGGAACATCAAACCTGAGAAAAAGTAGGCATACTTCTTGAGCATCTCGTCCTTGGTCTTGATTGCAAGACGAGCAAATCCCACTGCACCAAACATGCTTATGGAGAGATAGATCCAGAGCATCCACTTAGATTGCGCTCTACGCCAACTCTTATCATTTAATCGTGCCTGCGCCTCAGGGCTTAATTCAAGACTCATTACTTACTCCTTGGTCGTTAACTATTTCAGATTCATTTTTTGTGTAGTCCGCCGTGAATTTACTCTCGACTGATTGAGCATCTAGTAGATCTTCTAGAACTGAAACATAGTCTAGACATTTGGAGCCGTGGATTCCTAGGGTTTCTGCCTTTATATTGCCGTCTGCATCCACATTAATTTGTAGCTTCTTTTGAATCATGCTTGGTTAACCGCCAAAACAAGGGTGACGCTTGAATCCTCATTTATCGTTTCTGATTCGAGCGTCATTCCTGACTGTGGTGCACGCTCTTTAATCTTTCGAAGTACCTCGGCCTGAACTTCAATTCCATATGCCTTATCTATTTGGCCAATGATTTGTTCTGCAACTTCCACAGATGTTCCGGCGGGAAACCTTGCCGCCCAAATTCCTTGGGAATTTTTCTTGAAGGTGAAATTGATTGCATTCAAAGATGCTGCTATCTCACCCTCCTGCAACGCTGTGGTGCAGCCAATATTCCGCATTGCATTTTGAAGTAACTCCAGGTTCTTCATACGAGTTTCCACCGCAATTTGGTGCGAGGAGTTGTTGGGAGTATTTTCTTTAGCCTTTGATTGCGCTTTAGTTACAAGAGCTATCGCCAAAGGAATAAGAATTATCTCCAAACTCATTAGAAATCCACAGTTCTTCCACCACGCGTAGGTGCCACAGGTGTTGGAGATTTATGAGCTTCACTCTTTTCAACACCCTTAATCTCTGTCATGTCTTCCGCTGCGGTAGCAGCCACAGCTCGAACATTCGCCCATTCTCTGATGACATCTATCGCCTCAGCTTGGGTGATACTCAGCGGCACCATATTGAGTACGGACTTAGAGAGATCATCAGGTGTGATTGAGCGTTTCTCAGAGAAGGCATCAAAAAGTCCCGCCACGACCGCTTGCTCAATCTCTGCGCCAGAATAACCTTCTGTTTGTTCAGCTAGTTGCACATAAAGCTTCTCATCAAGCTTTGTTGTGCCCAAGACCTCTTTACTTGTCAGGCGCTTATTCAGATGTAAATCCCAAATCAATTTACGCTCAGAAAGCGTTGGGAGATCCACAAAGAAGATTTCATCGAAGCGGCCTTTACGAAGGAATTCCGGTGGCAACTTGTCAATATTGTTTGCAGTTGCAATTACAAAAACAGATTCTTTCTTTTCTTGCATCCACGTTAAAAACGACCCAAAAACGCGGGCTGAGGTGCCTGAATCTCCGGAACCGCTTGAGCCCGCGAAGCCTTTTTCAATCTCATCAATCCATAAAATACAAGGAGCGATTGCTTCAGCTGTTTTTATCGCTGTTCTCATATTTTGCTCACTGCTTCCAACCAGCCCTGCAAAGATCTTTCCAATGTCTAAGCGCAACAAGGGAAGTTGCCAAGCCGCTCCAATGGCTTTTGCTGTCAGTGACTTACCGCATCCGGGCACTCCTGTGATCAAAATACCCTTAGGAGCTGGAAGGCCGTAGGACTTGGCTTCATCTAGCCAAGATTCATTTCTCTTCAGTAACCAGCGCTTTAGGTTTTGAAGCCCGCCAACATCTTCTAGCGCTACATCAACATTGATAAACTCTAGAATTCCAGATTTCTTGATTGTCTGACGTTTCTCGTCTAGGACAGTGTCAACATCTGAATCAGATAATTTTCCATCTTCAACCATCGCTCTTGCGAAAGCATTTTCTGCCTCGTTTAATGTAAGCCCCAAAGCAGACTTAGCTAGTTTTTCTTTTCCGCTTTCTGTAACCTCAAAGATGATTCTTCCGTCTGCCTTGTTTGTCTCCATCATATTTTCTAAAATCTTCAAAATTTCAGCCTCAGTAGGAAGAGGGAAGTCCAGAATAGTAATTTCTTTATCTAAGTCGGTAGGCAGCTTCAAAACCGGTGCCACAATGATTAGTGTCAGAAGTGATGACCCATTCTTAAAGGAATAAGCGATATCTCGCAGTCGTCGGATGACCAGCTGATCTGCTGGCTTGCCGTTATCGCCGAATGCTGTGTGTAAATCCTTAAATACAAAAACAGTAGGTTCGGTTGTTGCTTGTGCAATAGCAAGTGCGTCAGCTGGTGCCTTCGAATTGGCAGGTCCTTGACCGCCTGGAACAGTCAAGCCTTCAGTTGCTGACCACACCATCAATCGCCTTGGTGTGCGGAGCCGATCTTTGTCTGAGACAACTGCTGTAATTTCAGCAAGTACTCGTTGCTCCTCATAAGACTCTATATAGATTAGAGGAAAGCGGGCCTTTAGTAGATTCTCCAAATTTTCTCTGAAGCCGAGCACCTTTACACCTCCACTTGAAAGTTCACCTTGGGCCAATGTTAGGGGTACCCAAAATAAAGGGCAATCCTATGCAGCTTGGCTGAATGCAGTCCCGCACTCGATCATGTATCAGGCTGAGGGCAATGGCTAAATCTTGAATAAATGATTGCTGGCATGGCCGATAACTAGTATTTTTACATCATGTCTACCCTGGTTTGTACCCGCTGCCAAAAGATCTATCCCGCAGCAAACCCCCCAACAAAGTGCGTCAATTGTGGTGGCACAATTTCTACAGCAAGGCCGGTTGCTAAAGCAGTAATTCCTCAAGCACCAACCCCTCAAGTAAAGCCTGTAGCAAATCCAAAACCTGTAAATGCAACTTCCAATCGCCCCTGCAATAGACCGAATTGCACAGAGCAACCGATCAAGTCGGTTATGCATATTTATAGTGAAAAGCAAATCATCGTGACCCCATTGACCCCAACACGAGAGCATCACACACAGGATCTATGTTCTAAGCATTGGGCTAATTACAGTGGACCTAATGGTTGGACCCTTTCACACAAATTGATAATGCCCCCGTTGCCAGAAACTGAGGCGAATAACATTCGTGAAACTGCCGCACAGCACCCGAAGGCTTATCAACCCCAATCATCCTCGGATGACGGGGAAGGTTGTATTACTTTCATAGTTGGATTAATCATGATTGCAGTAATCGGATTTATTGCCTGGCAGATTTTCATGTGGCTTGCTGGGATGGACTGGGGTAGTGGAAATGATGGCGATGTGATCCCATTTAGAATTCCAGTCAGGAGGTGGAGATGAGTATCAACCAATCAGATACGGATTCACTGATTGATGAGATGAAGATTCATCACTCCTTTGAATTTAAACCACAAGCTTTTGAAGGTTTTACCGCTGAATCATTTACTTTTGCTAAGGCGATAAAGCCCACTACGGAAAGGTCTGCCCTGAGATGGTTTGGGGGAGAGCCAACGAGTTCTGAGGGTTATCTTAAGCATCTTAGGAAAAACTTTAATATTCCAAAGTGGGCCGAGGGATCAATTCTCTCCAGCCAATTGCTTGGTAGTGAAAAAGTCTTTAAAAACGCAACTCAAATCTCTTGGTCTGAGTCCACATTTGCACTTCGTTTTGCCTCATTTCTTGGTGAACTGGGCGCAGAAACTCAGGTGCGAATAACTCCAAATGGCCCAAAGGTGGAAGTACTGACGGGGATGTGGCTGCTCTCAAATGGACTTCCCTTTGTGATCACAGGTGAACTCTGGCAAGACAATAAGAGCGGTAGCAACTTTGTTTACTGGCATATAGATGCTTTGAGCAATACACGACATCTTCACCTCAAGCCCCACCCTTCGAATCAATTCTTCTTGCCTCTCCTTTTCCAAAGCGCAGCCTTTCTGAGTGAGAGTAGCAACCCTGACACCCTCGCAATTAAACCTTCACGCAAAGAAATTTTCGGGGTAGCTGATCTTTCACTCATGCCTGCTCTGACATTTCAATCAGTAAAGGATTACTACAACGCAGTCTTCATACTCAATGAGGATGGTGAGCCAGAGCTTAAATTTGAATGGGCGGCCGAGACGGTCCGGTACGGCTATGTTTTCAAAGAGATTGATGAGATCAGTACGATTGAAATTGCAATTGCAGTTGCAACAACTGCTTTGACAAAGGTAACAGAGATATTAGTAGATGGTTTTTCTAACCATCCCAAGGGCGCAGCTGGGAATTTTCAAGAGATAACTTTCTCAGAACTCTCTCTCTATAAACCAGGGGCGCTAGAACACTTTGAGATTGGTATTTTTGTTCCGGGGCCAATCTCGCAATATGTTAATTTTGATTCAGTCCTTTTATACATCAAATGCGAGACACTGCTCGGTGAGTCAGTGATCAATAAAGACGCTCATAAAATGCGTATGGCACTTAACGGTTATCAAGAGATCATCTCTAAAGGCTCCGGGGCTGCTGTGCCACACTCACTTAATAACTATGTCTACTCAATGCAAAACTTTGGGGGCAGCGTCCTTGGTCTCTCAGAGCGAGAGCGAGCAGATTTCCATGACTATGGGGCAAAATTACTCACCTATGCCAGTACATTGCCCGTTGACTTTCAAGATGCAAATGCTCTGAGTAACTTGGCCCTACTTGAGATTTCTCGCAAAAAATATAGTCAGGCGCTCCAAGCGGTTAACTCTGGCATCACACTGTTGCGACAGGACCGGACGGGCATCCCGGAATCTCTCTTTGGAAATAGCGAACCGAGTGAAAATCCTTGGATAAAGCTTGAACTCTTTGCTACACGCGCAGAATTAATTTATCGCTCAGGTGATGTGGCAAAGGCAAAAGAGTTGGCCGCGAAGGTTCTTTCTGAAGCGCAAGCAATGAGTTACGAGGGTCCAGAGATTAAAAAGGTTCAATGGATTTTGGCACAGCGCTAGATCTACTAGTTAATTAAAAGAAGTCGAAGCCCTCAAAAGCCTCTGAGTCTGATCCAGAATCATGGATGGATGTATCAACATTATGGTAATGCTCTGAGCCGATGCCTTCAGAGTAATCATTGTTAAAATCTTGAACCTGATCTGCCGTTAAAGTTCCAGTCATGGTGTAAATCTCAGAGCCAGTACTTTCGGTAATTGAGTAGAAGACATCCCCATTGGGCATTTCAACTGCTGCGCCAGCAAATGTGTCACCATCTGGAAAAGTAATTGTCTCTGTCGCAAATGCTGCTGGATCCACACTTGGATCATCGAGTAACTGATCAGCAATCAATCGTCCACCAACTACGCCGGCTGCTACTGCAACACCGGTGTGAAGTGGGTTTGGATTACCTTGAACTTTTTTGACAGCCTTAGGATTTTCTTTAGCTTTTCCTACAGCCTGATTCTTAACCGCACTAGTTCCTGGCTGAGAACCACCAAGAAGGGATGCTTTAGCGGTAGCAAATTCAGACTCTGTTATTGCTCCAGCCTTGAGAAGATCAAAGTACCGTGCAATTTCTTCAGCAGCGCTCATAAGTAAAGCCTAGAACCTGATATTTACCTCGTCAATATCAGCCACGGTTTGAATGGTGCGATGGCGGGTAAAGGGCTGTGTACTTAGGCGTGTTGCACCTCCTTTCCGTTGCCTTTAGGAGGACCATCTATTTAAGAATCTTTACTACCTTAACGGAAGGGCAAAAAAATGGATCAAAATCTCAACGCAAAGAGAGTTCACAACACAGAGCTCGGCTTTAACGCAACTCGCATGGTCTTTATTTTCGGCAACTTAGCAACACTGGCAATGATCACCTTTGGTGATTTATCCAGTGACCCCTTCAAGCTAGCTCTTTCAGCTTTTGTCATCATCATTAACATTGCAAGCGTTCTCTCATTTGACACAGAACTAAAGCAGTTTGAGGCTATTGGCAAAGACACACATGAAGAGAAATCAAACTATGCACAGGCAGGGTCAAAGAATCCATGGGGAGCCTTTAGAGTCTTTTGCCTATTAATCTGTGTTGCAGCAGCTGTTACACAATTCATGGCAATTAATGCATAGATTGGCAATGTGGAGTAAAGCCCTTAATGTCTCGCTAGGCTTCTTCCGACTTACCCAAGCATTTTCTTGAAAGCGATTCCAACTACTTTTTCAAGATTTTTCCTAGTGACGGGATTTGATGAACTGCTGATTTCGTCAGATTCCACCTCGTAATCAACTATGACGACGAGATCGCCTGCAGCGGCAAAGGCAGCGCCACCCTCATCTGAACTCGTGTTGCTTAAAAATGTGCCAGCGATGATTATCATTGAGTCAATATCAAAAACGACACTCTCGTCAGCGCTAACATCAAATGCAGTCTCAAGATCCCGGATATTGCCAAAATCTTCAGATCCAATACCAGTTGCAGATCCATTTGCGCCTCTAACGGTATTGCTGTAGTACCACTCACAATCTGAGTTATTTGCAAACTTCTTAACATTTGAAATGAAAGAGCTGGCATCTTCTTTAGTTGGGAATTGAAGGACATATTCATTAAGCGTAAATCCGTTTTGGTTGTCGTTACGTTCCTCGTATTCAGATTCAGCAACAATGGTAGATTTTGAATAAGCGGCTTCTAATGCATCTAATTCACTGCATTCACCTTCAAAAATATCTGAAATTTCCATCTCGGATGCTGAGGAATCTATTTGCACTTCAAAATCGAAATCTTTGGCTGTCAGTAATCTGTCCTTTGCAGATTCAGCAGAAAGACCCCCACAGGCTGTCAGCAACAAGCTCAAACAGAGTAGGGACAAGACACTTACCGTTGATTTCGAAATTAACCGCATGATCAAACTCCCAACTCGTAGGTTCTGATTAAAGTAATCAATTGCCCCAGTGTCAATGGTAACTAGCCCTCCTTAAGCAACATTGTGCCTTGGGCGAGAGTGCGAGGCATCCTTTTGTAGTTAAGGCCATTAGGGGACTAGTCATCACTAGCTAAGCCTTAGGCGACTAGTCCTCACTTACTAACTCATCGAGAGAGTCAAACCCTGTGTCCTGCACACCAACTCCTTCAATGAATAGATCCCACGTTTCATTGATGTATTGCTCCAGTGTTGGAGTCTGGGTAATGATCCCCTCGGCGAATGCAAAGGCAAGCGGTAACCCCAAATCGTTATAAGTAAAGAAATCAATCCATTCATCATCTTCTTTGAAATTGACCCACAGTTGCCCCAAGATCAATGCCTTGTTTTCAAAAGTTGTGGCGGACATAGCTTGCACCTTTCCCATTCATCCACAATAACTTGTGAACATGAGTGGAGTGTAAACCAGAGTTCAGAGGCGATGTGCTGGAGGGATCACTAATAAGTAGCCCAGTAGATAGCTCTAAAGCCATCTTCGCTGCTTAAATAGCAAGTTGCACTGTAGTTATAAGCTCTATTTTTGCTCACACCAGTTGAAGGATTGGTATCGGTAAGAGTGCCGTCGAAAGTGAGAGTAAAGGAGTATCCAGAATTCGTCACCTGAATATTGGTGACAGTGAAATTCTCCACGGTTTTTAGAACTCGTGTCGTAACATCTTGATAAATTGGACATTCATTCCGTGGATTTTCTGCCAATCCATTACATTCACTAATGTTGGTACGCGCTAAGTCTTCTATGTATGCCAAAGCACCTGAATTTAGAGTTGCATCACCATATTCATATCTGATCTCATCGTAGGGATTGGCAGGAAGTGTGACCACATTGCTAGTGGTGTAGATAGGATCCTCAGAAGATGTTCTTACTATTCCAGGGAATAGATAACTAGTAAGTGAATCTTTAGGAACTACAACATTGCCAAACTTGATGGTTAGGCCATCGAAGCTTTTGGTGTATACACCTCGGAGAATATCTTCTGAAATTTTCCAGACTGGAAATATTTTATAGCGCTTATTTTCAGTGTCTTTGACCAGCGAGAGATCTGCGGTCTCATTTACTCCGTTAAGGGTGTATGCCACTCTGACATTTGCATAATCCTGGCTAGAGTCCATAACTTCTATCGATATCACCTTTGGCTTATGAAGATATGCTGCTAGGACTTCATCAGTCAGCAAAGCTGTACTCAATTCCTCAGAAATGTTGACATGGCTGAGCGCCGCACCTGCATTATTGGCTGTTAGCGAATTAAAGAAGCCACTAACTGCAGATGTTGGTGAGCTCAACTTGTTAGCAACAAAGTCATTAGCAGGACCAGTAATGATAAAGAAAGCCGCCACAACAAGGACGCCCTTCTTGGCAATGGACTTGGCCTTTGTTGCCTGCATACTCTTTGTCTGCTTCTGCAAAGGTGTCAGTTCATCACGTGGTTCAGGTGTTTGTAGGTAATACTCAGAAATCGAGATTCGTAGCTTAGGTATTACCTTTGAGACAAGGATGGGAGCCAACTCTGCTGCAATTGGAGTCAGATAACGCGCTCCAAAGACATAGACAGCGCCCCACAGTAAGGATGCAGGAATTAAGAAGAGAGGATTGGCAAAGATGGCAATTGTTTCGGAGCTACTGGCTAGATCAAAGAGAGCAGAAGCGTCACCGAAAGCGTAGAACATAAGGAAGAAGTTGAGGAAGAGAACAATGCCCGTGATGGACAGAACAATCCTGGTCGAGTTTCGGGCTGTGTAGCTCCGGGGATCAATTCTAAATCCCATCACAGTTCCAATCAGCAGAAGTGCAATCAGTAGAAGAGAGAGATAAAGAAAGAGTGAAAGAGTTGGATGTGTAATGTCAGGAGTCATCAGTAAAACAGGATTATCGCTGGCAGTGTTGATAAGCGGAACTCCAGATGCTCCAACAAGTACTCCTAAGACAACTGTTGGCGCAACAGCCAGAAACACAGGGATTATCGTAAATTCGCGCTCCTTTAACGCGGCTAAAACCACTATGACGGTGACTACGGCGGTGGCACCTAACAAAAACGCTACAGATTGGTTGAGTGAATCAGAAATTTTCTTCTGCTTCTTGACTGCATAGGAGCCAAGTAGAACGGCAATTGTAGAAATGATCAGAGGTCCTATGAAAAGCGAGTAGAAATCGACAAAGACGCTAATGGAGCCGCTGATCGGAATGCCGCGAATATCTGTGCCACCACCGAATGCTCTGGCGGTTAGAGAGGTCAGTGCAAAGCTTATAAAGGATAAAACAGCAGCAGTTCCTACGATCTCAGTCTGAGCGTTGAGAGTAAATTTTCCTTCGGCGGCTCGTGCGCGAGATTTACGAATCAATAGGTAAGTAAGCAAGATCGTTAGTCCTGATGCAATTAGTCGCGCAGTCCCGCCGGCTGAAGCGGATATAAAGTACGCTGATGCAGTACCTGACACCGTGATTCCTATACCTAAAGCGAAATTGAGGGCCCAAAATGCCGCTGCTTTGGCAAGTTCACCCGAAGCAAGACCGTCTAAAACCTCAATGCGACCGAGCAGGATTTTTGCGGAAACAAAGCCAAGGATAATTAGCGGAAGTACTCCTACAGCGGTGTCTTTAGCAAGGGCCAAGAATCCTGTTTTATCAAATGCGATGTTCCAATTCTTGTATTGGGAAAGGCGCTTAGAGTTTGCCTTTAACCAGGTGCTAGCCTTACTAATCAATTGCTTGGTCTCATCGATTGCAACGATAGCTCCACCTTTAACTTCAGAGAGCGTGGGAAGACTTTCCACAACAGAGCCAGCAGCAATTGTCTGCGCCGTTACATCTGCTGGTAAACATTGTGGACATAGAGCCATCTTGGATTTAGCACCACAACGTACACATTTGATTTTCATAATTTTTCCTTTTCTCTATTTCCACTTGATGGTGTAGGTGGTGCCTGAAGGTGTTGCGATTGCGGTACGAGTAAAATCATGTTCAACATCTCTAATTCTTTTTCCATAGTGCACATGCGCCACAGCTTTTCCTGAAACTTTTAGGGTTTGAACCCCTGCTTTGTCTGAGACCAATGTGATCATTGGTGTTCCAGATAGAGACCAATCCACACTCGTTCCGTGAATAAATACGGTCTCTGCAAAAGGACACCCTGGAGGTGCGTAGACAATTGCCTGGGCACAATCTTTAAGACTTGCATTGACAGCGCTGCGAGCACCGCTTGTGACTGCAACACTTTTTGCCGGCTTTGTCTTGGTTGGTGTTGGGGATTGTGTGGGTGATTCAGATGGTGCTGGGGTAGGTGATTGGCTTGGAGTTTGAGTTGGTGTTGGTGCTGGGGTAGGTGATTGGCTTGGAGTTTGAGTTGGTGATGCAGTGGCGTTTGCCGCAGAATCATTAGAGAATTTGGCGGCAACGAAATCTTTTGCAGAGTTAAAGCCACTTTTGATCTGAGGCAAGAAGGAAAAGACAACGGCTGCGATAACAGCAACAACGACTAGTTGCCGCACCTTTCGCTTTGATTCAGGTGAGTACTGACGCTTGACCTTCGGAGGCTTCGGTGTTTTAGGAGGTTTAGGAGCTTTTGGTGGCTTAGGTGGTTCAATATCTCGAGGTGGCAATGCAGGCTTTGGCATTACAACTGGTGCGATGACGGGCTCTGCAATAACAACAGGTTCTGGGACATTGGCAGGCTTTGGCGGCTCTACATTGGTCTTCTTTGCAGCAGGCGCGGCACATTCAGAACAGAGCACTCCATCTGCCTGCTTGCCGCACCGGATGCAAATATCAGCCACTGAAAAGATCCTCTCCTTAGGTATTCCTTAATCCCTAGACCGCAAGAGAAGGAGGATTTTATGCATCGTACGCTCAAAGACTTCTAAGTTCAATCAAAAGCCCAGTCAGAATTGGCAGGGCAAGATGAACATTTAGAGCCAATCAAAGGGATTGAAGAGTAGATCAGAGAGAAAAAGGCCACCCCAGGGAATTCTGAGAGGTGGTGGGCTTATTGGCTGATCAGGGGGTTATTTAGGAACAACCTTAGAAAGATATGGCAGGTAATCAAGGGTGATCCAGCCGCACTTGTCATAGAGGAACTTGCCTGCTGTGGTTGCGTGGAGGAAGAAGTTCTTCGCGCCCATCTCTGTGTGGGTCTTCATAACCCACTTGAGTAATTCAGAGCCATATCCGTTTTTCTGATGGATAGTTGGCGTGCCCATGTTCCAGATGCCCACGGTGTCTTTATAGATAACAGCCGTTACCAGAGAAACCATCTCACCATCTTTAAACAGGCCCCAGGTGTGATCCTGCTCAGTTGCAAATTGGAAGGGCTTGAAATCTGCAATCATTTCAGGGGTCATTGAATACACATCTGCATAGATCTGATTCATCACATCGCTATCGGTGGGGACAAGGCGTCTGATACTTAGGCCCGCGCGAAGAGTGAAGCTATCAAGTGAAGTGTCGGCGCTCCAGAGCATAAATGGAGCGCCACCATGGTTTGTGTATCCGAGTTCTGCTAAGGCGGTTGTGTGTACGACCGCTGGTCCTGCTAAGCGAATACCAGCAGGGGCTTGGTTAGCTTCAATGGTTGCGAGCAATTCAGCGAGAGCTTCTTTGCGTGATGTGTAGAGCAATGCATTATTAAGCATTGCAAACTGTGAGTTGGTGCTGCAGATTCTCCAGCCGTCGCCCTGTGCAATTTTTGAATGAGGGTGTTTTTCAGAGAAGAGCTCCAACCCATCGCTAAATTGCTGAAGGAACTCAAGGCGTTGTTCATAGCTTGTGTGCATGC
>Ga0164295_10002578_pt1 | contig 14842 bp, 19 predicted proteins | sample GEODES006metaG_FD_111798 | JGI IMG/M metagenome (GOLD analysis project Ga0164295, IMG submission 111798) | Oligotrophic lake water microbial communities from Sparkling Lake, Wisconsin, USA - GEODES006 metaG | ecosystem: Environmental > Aquatic > Freshwater > Lake | place: USA: Sparkling Lake...
ACCCAAAAATCAAACAGGTCGCCTCCAAAAAGAGTACCGCCGCGTACGCGGTATTTGCGTTCAAAACTTAACATGGACATACTGGCATCCTCCGACCAAATGGCTGTTTTTGAGGTCTTTTGGGCTTAAATTGAGCAAATTAAAAGGACAGACGTAGCGTTCAAATTGAGCGACGTACGTCTGCCTGAATAAAGACCAATGGTCCTTACTTTTGCGGCAAAGCCGCATTTTGTGGCTGAACTCTCGCCGCTGCGGCTTTGGCCGTATCGGGATGCCAGCTGTTGATGTTGTACCGATCGCCACTGATTTGAATCAGATGAATCGATGTTGAAATAAAGGCAATCATGAGTCCGATCAGAACAATTGCCTTGCGGGGGTCTATAACACGCCACATGCGCCACATAGTAAATTCCTTTCTTAAATCACTTGAGAAATAACGGTATGCACAGAAGAACTTACGCCATCCAGCAGACTCATCGATTTTTCTGCCCCAGGAAGCCAAATGCGCCAATCAATAAAGAACATTTGCCCAACTAAAGCAATTGCGATGAACAGCACGAAGAGCAAGACAAAAATCATCCAATAACCTTCATAATGATCTATCGGGTCATTGGTTGTTTTGCTGTCGTTCAGATTTTTCATACATACCTCCTTTGAATGGTTCTTTTAGAACCAGGGACGCCAGATCCACACCAAGCTGTGGGCGAAGAAAGCTCCCACAGCCCACAACAGGTAGCCCTGTATGAAGTACTGGTGAAACTCTTGGGCTTCTTCGTCTGTCAGCCCTGAAGGGTTAGCTGCATCAGTCATAGTTTGTGCCTCTTTCTAAATGCCTTTCGGCAACTCCCTGAACCCTTGTGGGTACAGGACGGACTGTTGTGGCTTTGACACCGCAACAGGTGGACCCTCGGCCAGGCCGAAGGATTGACGGTCCAACAAAATCAAGTGCACACCTTTCATGCATGTGCTCCTTCATTTGCTTTACCGAACAATTCTGTGAATCTTTTCGCTTCAACATGCGAGCGGCCGGTTTCCCGTGCATCTCGCTCCGCTTGATCGCGCATTCGCTTGGCTGCTGAAATTCGAACCAACACCGGTTGTTGTTCCAGCAAAGCTTCTAATCCGTCTTGGGCCTCTGGCTCCCAAGGCACGGTGGTATTGGGCGCAGAGCGACCCAAGGTGCCCTCGATTTTGTCCATCTCCGTGCCCAATGGCAGGATGTGGAACAGGGCATCGAACAGGCCGTTGCAAAACTCTTGAATGATGTAAGTCGCGCCGGCATAACCCATGAACGGCGTACCGGTATGGCGACGAATGATAGGAAACGGAAAACTGGCTGGTATGAAACTCGTTTTCATCATGCCGCCACCACCACACTCGGCCAAATAGATGCGCTCGTTATAACTGCCGTAAAGGATGAGAGGTGTTTTTTCGGTGACCAGTCTGCGCACCTCTGCATTGTCCGTTTTGGCACCCGCTATGCGGGAGATGGCAAAATTGCAAGGCAGTCCCATTTCATCTTCTAAGAAGTGGCGAATGCCGCGCGTGTAGGTTTCGTTGGCCACCACACCAAAATTGGCGGTGCCAAAAAAGTCTTGTGTGACCGAGCGCCACAAATCCCAGATGGGTTTGATGGTGCTGTGCTTTTCTCTTTCGATGAAAGGCTCTGGATCCAAGCCAAGCAGCTCACCCAGAGACCGTAAAAATTTAGTGGTGCTGTGCAAGCCAATGGGGGCTTGCAAATAGGGGCGCTCTAAGGCTTCACAGAGCATGCGACCAAACTCGCGGTACATGCAAATGTTCACATCGGCTTCCACCAGACGAGACACATCTGCAAGGTGTGAACCCAATGGGAAGACCATGTTCACGTCAGCGCCAATGCCCTGGACCAAACGGCGAATTTCAGCCAAATCGCTTGGGCAATTGAAGGTGCCGTAGCTGGGTCCAATGATGTTGACACGAGGACGTTCGCCCTCTTTGCGCTCACGCTTTGGCACGTGCTTGATGCCGTACTGCTGCCACAGCCAGTACATGGCACGGTTGGCGCATTGCCATTGGTCTTCGTCGATGGTGCGCGGTAAAAAGCGTTGCAGATTGGTGCCCTCAGGCGTGACGCCGCCGCCAATCATTTCTGCAATCGAGCCCGTCACCACCACGGAGGGCAGATCGGGGTTGAGCGTGGCGTGCGCACGGCGCATGGCGCCTTCGGTGCCTTCGCGGCCCAGTTGTTCTTCAGCTAATCCTGTTACCACAATGGGCAGTTCGTGCGGCGGGAGCGCATCGGTGTAATGCAGCACGGAAGTCACAGGCAAGTTCTCGCAGCCCACGGGGCCGTCAATGACAACTTGCAAGCCTTTGATGGCGGTGAACACATACACCGCTCCCCAATAGCCTCCAGCGCGATCGTGGTCAAGAACTAGCATCAGATCATGGCCTCCGCTTTGCGTTTTTTGGCCAGCTTTTCAAGCTGTCTGCGTGTTTCAGCCTCAAATTCAGGGCGATTTTGCGGCACACCGTGTGAGGCTTCCCAAACGCCTGCTGCATGGCCGGTGCCGGTGTCACCAAAGAAGGCTTTCATTTCATCAAAGCGCGACTTGTTGGCAATCGCGCCATTGATGACTTGTGCCAAAGAACCTGCACCTGCAGGCCCCATCAAGGGACGGGCGGAAATGAGGTTGGTGAAATACAGGCTTGGAATGCTGAGCTCTTTGGCCGCTTGCACCACCGGTGTGGTGCCAATCGCCAAATCGGGCTTCCACTCGTGCATGGCAGCCAAGTCTTGTTCAAGTGATGCGCGGTATTGCACATGCACACCACGTGCCTGCAACCATTCACAGTCAGCAGAACTCCAAGGTGTTTTTGGGCAGGCCGTTCCGACGTAGCGTAAATCGGCACCACTCTCCACCAGCAAACGCGCCACCAACAACTCAGAGCCTTCATAACCACTGAGCGTGATTCGACCTTTGATGGGTGACTTGGCCAAGCCGGCTTTGATGGCACCCAACATGATGTTTTTGACCATGTCGATTTTGGCTTGCGGCACATTGGCCGCATTGCCGATGGCTTGCAACCAGGCTTCTGTGCCGTCGTGGCCGACTGGGGCTGAACCTACAATAGGGCGCCCCGCCGCTTCAAATTCGCGGATACTGGCCGTGTAAAAAGGGTGGATGGCGGCAACCGCTGCGCAATCGAGCGCAGCATAAAGTTCACGCCATTCACGTGTGGGCACCACAGGGCCGGCTGCAATACCCATCGGCTCGAGCATGCGGCCGATGATCATAGGATCGGCGGGGAACATTTCACCAATCATGGTGATGGTGGGTTTGTCAGATCGGCCTGCGCGAGGCGCTTGAACAGGTCCGGCCAAAATTTCTTCGCGCGCATATTTGAGCATGGCGCCGGCCAAAACATCTTTGGCTTCTGCGTGCGTCGGCACACCAAAACCCGGCACATCGACGCCGATGATGCGAACCCCATTGATCTCTTTAGGCAGCAATTGCAAGGGCACGCCACTGGCCGTGGGCACGCACAAATTGATGATCACGATGGCATCGTATTTTTCAGGATCAGCCTGGTCATAAACAGATTCGCGAATGTCTTCGAACAATTTGCCCGTTACCAAGGACTCCGAGTTGAAAGGCACGTAGCCGACACTGCGCCGAGCACCGTAGAAATGCGAGGTGAAGGTCAGGCCATACACGCAGCAAGCAGAGCCCGACAAAATGGTAGCGGTGCGGCGCATGCGAAGGCCCACGCGCAGGGAGCCAAAGGCGGGGCACATGCTCTGCGGCTGATCGTGCGGTCCTGCTTTGGGGTCTACAGGGTAGTCTTTGGCATATTGCGCCAGCACTTCTGACTTGCCTGAGGCTTTGGCCGCAGCCAGCATTTTTTCGCCGCCTGAGTGGCAGCCCATGCCGTCACCCTCTAGGGCGGTGCTCATGCCCGCCGGGGCTTCAGAGACAGGGACGATGGGGATCGTTTTGCTCATGGTGTCAAACTTCGTCGTACACAACTTCGAGGGTCGGCTTGCTGGTGTCTGTCTTCCCGCACATGTCAAATTGGGTGGCAGGCTCGAGCACCACATCACGACCGACGGCTGAAGCAGCAAACAAACCCAACAACTGATCTTGCGTCATGGGATTCGGGCGAATGGGCACCGACGTGGCCACGTTGGCGGCCAGCTCGGCAAACATCGGGCCCCACACGGATTCGGGGCGGCCAATGATTTCGTAACTGGCGCTCTTTCTGCGAATGTCTTCGTTGGCAGGAATGGTGGACAGCACCGGAATACCGACCTTTTCGGCAAAATTGGCAGCCTCGCCAGTCCCGTCGTCGCGGTTGATCACCATGCCGGCCACGCCGACATTGCCGCCCAGTTTGCGGAAATATTCAACCGCAGAGCACACGTTATTGGCCACGTAAAGGGACTGCAAATCGTTGCTGGCCACCACAATCACTTTTTGGCACATGTCGCGCGCAATGGGCAAACCAAAACCGCCGCAGACCACATCACCCAAGAAGTCGAGCAGAACGTAGTCAAAGCCCCACTCGTGAAAGCCCAGCTTTTCTAGCAACTCGAAACCGTGAATGATGCCGCGGCCACCGCAACCGCGTCCCACTTCGGGCCCGCCTAATTCCATGGCGTACACACCATCGCGTTTGAAGCAAACATCGCCAATGGCAACCGCTTCACCCGCCAATTTTTTCTTCGAAGAAGTTTCTATGATGGTGGGGCATGCACGGCCACCAAACAACAAACTGGTGGTGTCACTTTTGGGATCACAACCAATCAACAAAACCTTTTTGCCTTGCTGCGCCATCATGTAACTGAGGTTGGCCAGCGTGAAGCTTTTGCCAATACCACCCTTGCCATAAATAGCAATGATTTGCGTTTCTTTGGTAACTGCCTGTGTACTGACAGCTTCTGTAGGCAAGGCTGCCTCTTTGCGAAGACGATCCACGAATTGAATGGCTTGTTCGTTTGATTGTGTTTTCATGCGTGAGCGCTCCAGTCCAGAACCATCTTGAGACAAGTAATATCACCAAACGCCGTCTCATAGGCAGCGTTGGCAGATTGAAAGGCTTGCACATGTGTGACCAAGCCTTTGAGAGAAAGCTGACCGCGGTTAACCAATTCATTCACAGCCAGTAAATCGGGTCTCTTCCATTCGGAAGAAACACGAATTTGTGCCTCCCTGCTGAATGCTGCTGAGTAAGAGAACTGCAGTCCGTGTTTGTAAAGCCCCGCCAACACTACTTCGCCACCAGGCCGAATACGTTGGATCAAAAAATCCAAATTAAAGGTATCGCCATTCATGTGGTAGATGGCTTTGTAGTCTTTGCGCAGGTCGTCCTCTGGACGAATAACTTCGTAGCCTTGTGCGCCTGCGGCCAGTTCTGCCTGCGTTTCCCAAACAGTCGGCGCAGGACATCCTGCGGCTACCGTGAGTCGCGCCAACAATCGGCCCATCACGCCGTGGCCAATGATCAGGTCTGGCGGCGTGAATGGCGCATGAACACCACCGCCTGAAACAGCGTGATACGCCGTGGCAGCAAGGGCCAACAATACGGCATCAACACCCAGCACGTCAGACACGGGCACAACAATTTGATCCGACACCACCAATCGGGATGCGGCTCCTCCAGACATACTTTTGACACCAGAGAAGCAATTAGCACCTGGCACAAAAACCATGTCGCCTTCTTTGATTTTGCCCCCCTGAGGTGCTTTAACCACTTGACCCACAGTTTCAAAACCCGGTATCAGTGGGTAACCCACGCCTGTAAAGGCTGACATGCTGCCATCCCACAACATGCGTTCGGCATCGGTACTGATACCGCTGTACTGAACAGCCAACTCCAATTGACCTGCCTGCACTTGGGGCAGTTCGAGCGCCTGCAAGGAGAGTTCCTTGGGTCTGCTAAAAACAACGGCTGTAGATTTCATGTGTGTATTTTCTATCTTACAGATCAATGTGTCAAACTTAATTTACAGTTTTTCATGAAAACAAGGGCAAACACTTAGGCTTTCGGCCCAAAAGAATTCGCGCATGAATCGGCATGTTGTTGGGCAACAGTTCGAGACCTACAAAACCGGCCTTGCTCATCATCCGCATCAGCTCTTCCGGCGTTCTGAGGCGGCCCGCGCCCATAGCGAGTAAGTAAAAATGAAAGTAAACATCTGTTTGGGTAGGCCCATCCGCACATTGGGAGTAGGTCTTCGCCATAGGCTCAGCCAAAAGCAAGATCCCGCCTATCGGCAATGCATCATGTATTTTTTGAAGTAATTGCTGAACCACCTCATCAGGGTGATCGTGAGCCACACGCACCAAAGTGACCAAATCGGCTCCTTGAGGCAAGGGATCGTGCAAAAAATTACCGGGGCACAAGCTCAGGCGATCGGTCAACCCTTTGCTTTGAAAAGTAGCCTTGGCTAACTCGAGCACGGGGGGTAAATCAAACAATTTGAGTTTTAAATGCTTGGCGTGCAAGGCCAGTTCAGTGGCAAATCGGCCCTTGCCTGCGCCGACATCCAACACACAGCAATGTTCCTCAAAATAATAGGATTTCAGAATTTCTTGAACCACAAACTCTTGTGACGAAGCCATCAAATCAGAATAGCGGCTGAACTTTTCTTGGGCCACTCTCTCTGCCGCTTGCGCATCGTGGGCATACGGCCAATATTCGGCCATATCGCCTTGCCAAGCGTTGTTTAAAAAAGCCAACGGGTCTTGCATGTCGCGGTACAACAAATGGTTGTGCTCAACCATGGCTCCTATTCCGGGATGCATGGCCAAGGGAACACCTAAAGCGCCCAAACCGAATCTTTGATGGCTGCGAGATTCCAGCAGTCCCAAAGAAACTGCCGACACCAGTAAACGTTGCAAGGCTTGCTCAGACACCCTCGTTTGAAGTGAAATTTGCTGAAGGTCAAGCGGCTTTTGGTAAAGCATTTTGAACAGGTCTAAGCGAACGCAACCCAACAAGACTTGAGAGTAGACAAAACCCGACATCAAGTCGAAGATTTGTTGGGTTCGCCGTTTTGTGATCCAGCGAGTCAGCGGGTTGCTCAATGACCACTGGTACAAGCGAGGACTTGCATAAAGACGCTCTAGCCACTGCAGCAAACTGTCTTGCCACGTGGTGACTTCCAAAAGTGGATTGGGCAATCTGGCGGCGTCCATGGGCTTGCTCATTGCACGCTCTGCTGTTGTTGTGTGTTTTGACTCTTTGAGGCACGCGTCTTGGCGGGCTTCGTGCGGACAGCACGCTTTCGATAGTCTTCACACATCGATTTCGGAACGAGGCGCTGGGACTCCAACAAGACCAAATGCTTGAGCATGTCCTTGCAAGCACCGTCTGGAATGGAACTGCCTGCCTGCGCAATGAGTGAATCAAAATGTTCAATTGCTCCCTCTAAACCCAGGGCTTGCGCTGAACTGGGGCGCTCGTTAAGTTTGTCTTGTCCGACAGGTTTTCCTAACATCGCAATGTCGCCCAACACATCGCGAATGTCATCGGCAACTTGGTAAGCCTCCCCCAAGAAAGCACCCAATGACACCCAAGGCTGCGGCGATTGGCCGCTGGCAATAGCGCCAGCAGATGTTGCAGATACAAATAAAGCACCTGTCTTGGACCGCTGATACTGGGCCAAGTTGGCAGAGGTTTCGCACTCCCATGCTTGCCCTGCCACGATACCGTGGGGCAAGCCAACACCCCGCGACAGGTTGTCCATCAGTGCAATCAGTCGATCGGGGTAATGTCTTCCAGCGTTTAACAAAACTTGATAGGCCATGACAATCAAACCGTCCCCGGCCAACAGCGCCAAAGGCTCACTGAAGGCTTTATGCACCGTGGGCAAGCCCCTTCGAAAATCTGCATTGTCAAAAGCCGGCATGTCGTCATGCACCAATGACGCACAGTGCATTAATTCCAGTGCGACTGCTGCGGCATTGGTCAACTCAGGCGCATCATCGCCACACGCCGTGGCGACGGCCAAACAAAGTTGTGGGCGGATTCTGGCACCGCCAGAAAAGACTGCGTGACGCATTGAAGATTGCAACAAGGGCGGCGCCCCCACGCCAGCTGCCGCTGCAAAGTGTGAGCTCAGCGCCTCTTCGGCCCGGTTCAATAGACTCATAACGCGCCCTTTTTAAGGAATCTGTCAAGGTGAAATGAACAGATGTGATTGTAAATATAGCATTACAATTTAAAATGTCAACATGAATTGACACTGTTTCGCTTTTTCAGCCCTAGGGGAAACCATATGTTAGAAACGCAAAACCAGTATTTACCTGCCGATGACATGCAGAGAGTTTTGCTGCATAACGAAATTCATACACGCCCTTCTGCTACCTTTAGTTTGCCTTCACTGGTTGTGTATGTATCCGTATTGAATTCAAAAGTAGCGACCTCTGAGGAGTTAGACCACCTCAAACGGCTGCCTCAAACGCAATCGTTGGCGCTTGAGCAAATGGCTGGTAATTTTTTACAGCTTCAATGCCCCGGCTACAAGGTGATTTGGGAAAGACATTCAGAGTTCACGCGCTACACCATTGTTCAACCTCTTCCTTCACATGCCCAATGGGGAAGCGAGCTACCAGAATTTGTTAACCATGCAGCGACCGGCAACGAATGGCTGAGAAACATTCCAGGAAAAACCATCACGGCCATTCATTTGGGAGTTCTGAATGAAGGCATGGACGATTCAGACGCGTTTTACAAAGCCAAAAAATGGCTGGGCAATGGCACGCTCATTGGCTCCAAAATGGGGCGAACGTTTGACCATCAATCGCACTCGCACCTGATGACCAACTTGAAAATTGAGGCCGACGGTTTTGAACGAATTTTGGTGCTCGCCGCACCTGACACTTCCGAAAATCGTGCGGGCCGCATTGTACAAAGACTGCTGGAATTAGAAACCTACCGGATCATGTCTTTGCTGAGCTTGCCTGTGGCCAAAAAACTCGCCACCAAATTGAGGGATACGGAAGTTCAACTGGTCGAAATTACCGAGCGGCTTGAAAAAAAGAAAGACAGTGACGACGTGTTGCTGAACGAATTGGCCACTTTAGCGACTCAGGTTGAAAGCTTGACCGCCGAGCACAGTTATCGTTTCTCAGCTGCGCTGGCCTACGATGCGATTGTTCGCGAACGCATTTCTGAAATGCGCGAGCAACCTTTGTCTGGCATGCAAACCGTTGGCGAGTTCATGCAACGCCGTTTAGCGCCAGCGATAGCCACGGTCAAAGTCACATCGGAAAGATTGGCGGCTTTGGCTGAGCGGGTGGCCAGAGCAAGCGGACTGTTGAGAACCCGTGTGGAGATAGCTGCGGAAGCGCACAACCAGCAACTGCTAGAAAAGCTGACACGCGGACAAGAACTGCAACTCAGACTTCAAGCCACAGTTGAAGGCCTGTCCATTGCCGCCATTACATACTATGTGGTCAGCTTGGCACTGTTCGTAGGGAAAGCCATGAAAGCAGCTGGACTTAACATCAATCCAGAATTGCTGGCGGGTTTTTGCACCCCGGTGGTCTTGTTCATTTCTTGGAAGACAATTCAACACATCCATGTCAGATTGAAGGAAGTCTGACATGACTTTTGACGTTATTGATGTGTGCGTTTCAGGGTCGAATTTAAAAAATCAGTCACAAGCTTCACAGCAACATCAGGCTGCTCCTCCTGAAGCAAGTGGCCTAAATTGGGCAGCAGCATGGTTTGAGATATCGCCAGTACATTCGCATAGCTTTGGGCATTGCTGCTGGGAATCATCTGATCTTGTTCACCCCAAATGAGCAAGGTGGGTGCAGTTATTTTTTTTAAACGAGGCACTGGATCGGTATAAATCGTTTGATTCGCCCTCTCCAAAATGGCGGCACGAACACCAGGCGCTCTGAGCATGTCATAGTAACGGTTGACCAGACTGTCGTCCAAAGCTTTGGCATCAAAAAATGCGGGCTCAATTGATTTTCGTACCAAGTATTTAGGCAAAGAAAACTTGATCACTCCCATGATCGAAGGCATGGCATAAGGCTTGGTGCCAATGTCTTTGGTGTCGGGGAAACCATCAGGGGCCATCAGAACCAAGGCCTTGACGCGATCTGGCACTGAGGCAGCCAGACTCCAAGCCATTTTTCCACCCATCGAGTGCCCGATGATTGAAAAGTTCAACAAACCCAACTTGTCCACAAATTGCGTTAATGTGGCCAGATCATTTTGCTCAGAATAATCATGAACAGGGCTAGGGCCGGTCAGTCCAAAGCCAGGCAAGTCCAGCCTGATAACTCTGTAACGCTGCTCCAACTGGGTAGACCAACTGTCCCAAGTTTGCAGGCTTGAACCAAACCCATGCAAAAGCAACAGAACCGGCGCATCTTTAGGGCCAGTATCTTTGTAATGAATCTTCAGTCCATCAACATCCACGACTTGCTGAGAAGCAGACCCATAACGCTGCCTGAGATCGGAGAGCTTCAAATCAGGCGCCCACAAACCGTACAGAACACCCACAGATAAAAACGCACTTGCCAACAAAACGCCACCCCAATCCAGGAATTTATTCATACGATCACGGACTTGCAAACTTGATGGCATGATCATATTATGAAAGCCAAACCTTGGACACATATGTGCTTACAGCGCATCTGAAAGTTTTAACTTTCATGCTCTGAACTTTTCGCAGACTGTAACAAGGTCCACTTTTATTTAATTCAGAATTGTCCTCATGAAAGCCAAAGCCATTGTTTTTGAAGCCCCTCAATCCTTGAGTGTTCGTGAACTCGAACTTGCACCCATGGGCCCACTCGATTTAGATGTTACCGTTTCTTTCAGTGGCATCAGTACAGGAACTGAGCGCTTGTTATGGGAGGGCACCATGCCCCCGTTTCCTGGCTTGTCTTATCCCTTGGTTCCGGGGTATGAAACCGTTGGCGTCATCGCGGACCTGGGCGCAGAAGTATCGGGGATGCACAAAGGAGATCTGGTATTCGTACCGGGCTCTTACGCTTTCCAAGGGGTTCAAAACCTATTCGGCGGCTCAGGCTCACGTTTGGTTGTTCCGCATGAACGTGCCGTCAAACTGGACCCATCTTTGGGCAACAAAGGCGTGTTACTGGCTTTGGCCGCAACTGCACACCATGTTTTCACCGTGGGCCGCGAAGGCGCAGCTTTAGCTTATCCAGACTTGATCATTGGCCACGGCATCATGGGCCGATTGTTGGCCCGCATGGTGCTTGCTGCTGGAAAGCCCGCTCCTGTAGTTTGGGAAACACAAGCCATTAGACAAGCCGGCGCCATGGGCTATGAGGTGATGCATCCCGAGCAAGACACGCGCAAAAATTACCGCTGCATATGTGATGTGAGTGGTGATGCTGGCATTTTGAATCATGTGATTCCCAAAATGGCACCGGGTGGCGAAGTGGTATTGGCAGGTTTTTATAAACAAGACCTGTCTTTTGCCTACGCACCCGCCTTCATGCGCGAAGTCAGCATTCGTGTCGCTGCGCAATGGAAAAAACACGATCTTGATGCCGTTGTGGCCATGTTTCACAACCGAAGTCTTCTCCTCGATGGTTTGATCACGCATACGGAGAAAGCGGTGCACGCCCAGCATGCCTACGAAGTCGCTTTTGGTGATCCGCAATGCCTCAAAATGGTCATCGACTGGTCAGAATAAGTTGACTCTTTGAGTCTCATTTCATCATGAAGTGTCATCTCCATAAAGTACGCACTCTTATCTGATCGAAAAAAATCCGGCATCACGCCGGATTTTTCAGTGCCTTGGAGGCTTACTGGTTTTTCTTCACCACAGGTAGATTCTCAGAAGACTGAGGGTCTTGCTCAAAAGGGATTCGTGGATCAGGGAAACACATCTTCTCCCCGTCCCAGCGTTGGCCGCACCAGCAGTAACCCTCTTCGTTGATGAGACAAGTGCCAGTGCCACAGCATCGAACATCATCAGTCATAAACTGGTCCTTCGTTGTCAATTTTTTCAGCGTCAAGCGATCGGTTGCTTAAAGTCAGCCCTTTTTAGCCCAGGCACTGCACCATGCTTTAGCCGCCACTTGTTTACCAGCAAACAAGGGACAAGCGCCAGCTGCAGAGCTTGCAGCGCCTTGGTACAAGGCGCAATTTCCACATATCTGACCAGCTGCGAATTTGGGTTGCTTGGTTTTATCCACTTTGCTGGCATCAGCTTTGTAGCCAAGTGTCGACGCTTGCGGGTCGGTTTCAGCAACCATGCTTTGTGCCTGCGCATTGGCCGCCAACAAAGTGGCGGCTGAAGCCAAAGCAGTGTGCATCATGAAGACGCGACGGGTGCTGGATAGATTCGAACTCATGGTGTTTCCTCCGATTAAAAAAAAGAACGCAGTATGAATCAAGTAAGCCTAGAGCAGGTGATTTGCCCGATCTGGCTTACCAACGGTTAAGGCAAGAAAAATGCGACTTCCAAAAAAATGCCTTGGAAGCCGCATGGATACTGGTGCCCCGAGCCGGAATCGAACCGGCACGCCCGCTATTCACGAAGCGGCGGATTTTAAGTCCGCAGTGTCTACCAATTTCACCATCGGGGCTACGCGACTCAGTCGCAACTTGGTACAGCTCTAGTTTAACAGCCTGAAACACTGGTTTTTTGTCTGGCAGTGCTGCCGCCTAACCTTCAGCTTTAATTTAACAAGGGCAAGGGATTTAAGCGTTTTTCCACAGCACGGGCGTAGCACGTTGGTTTGGGACTGCCCTGCACCTGGTGGTTGCCTAATGGGTATTCTCGGAGACCGTGACCGAGGATTCTGATTCACCGTGACCGATTTGGGCTGCCGAGCAAAATCGCCAGTCACGACACTTGAATGGCGTCCTAGACCAGCGTTAAGGCGTTGCTTTTTTATCTCGACCCTACGCAAAGCCAGGCTTTTCAAGCAGGCGCGCCTTAAGTACCCTCAGCCTTTTATTGAAGACATCAACGCGCCCAGGCCGAGGCCTAGAACGTAAAAAACATGCCTCTGGCCTTAGGGGAGTGCGTGCAAAGCGGGCAAACCCGTGCTGATCTGCAGGAAATCATTGATGACCGCTCGGCCTGCAAGGCCACCATCATCACCAGCCAATTACCCATTGAGCACTGGAATGCATGGATTGGCGATGCCGCGATTGCAGATGCCATTCTGGATCGAATCATGCAAAGGAATCATTGCTTCACACGCACGGGTTACTCCCTGCGCCAGAAACCAAAATCAAACAAAAGCAGCCCAAACCAGATCCATCTTGACCGACACTACTTCAATAAAACCGCACAACGCCAAACCGCTGCAAACCGGTCACGATCGCCAGAAAGATCGGTCATGGTCACCAGAACACGCAACTTTGATCTACTCCATGGCACAGAAATACACACACAGGCTGGGCAGATGTACACAAGCGGCGTGCTTCAACATGCTGGAGCGCCACTACAGCATGTTCACGGCAAAACTGGCGACAGGCCAGTTGGCTTGAGGTGTTCCGCAATACCGTTTGAGGCCAGAACTTGCATTCCAGCACTCAAGTTTTACGTTGTAGAACCGATTAACAAATCTCCATCAATAAATTACTGAGTAGAAATGATTGCAATTGACAAAGCTGGAACATTTCCGCCTGTGAAGGACAGGACTTCCTACCCATTTAATCAAATGGATGTGGGTGATAGTTTTTTATTGACTGAACAAAAAAAAGCAGAGTCAGCAAGAGTTGCTGCTCTGCTTTTCGCCCGTCGTAAATCGTTGGAGTGGAAGTTCAGCGTCAGAAAAGTTACAGACGGTTGGCGTATTTTTAGAGTAAATTAGTATTATATTAACGGGCGCAATCATACAAATCAGCTGCTATCGTTGTGTGATAATCAGCCCCATGCAAAGATGTTCCTGCTCTGACATAGACCACATCATCATAGATTGAAATCCTGCTTTCATTGGCATCAACTTCTTCATGCTTGATAACTGTGATTCTTTTTGCGCCCATCATTGCTGAGCGATACTTAATTAAATTCAAAGATTCAGAAAAACTTGCATTAGTGCGCACTTTATAACGCTGCATAAATTGGCAACCTGCCGCTTGAGCAAAGATACTTGAACCAACATGCACTGATTTAGACTCAGGTGTTTCCATGAAGTAAATATTGGGAACGGCAACTGTTTTATCTATATAACTTCTTTGCTCTTCTGTGCGCCTCAAGACCGGCATCTCCGGTACCAAGAAAGTAGTCGTTGATGCTGGCGGTAGCTGTGTGGCACAACCCGTCAATAGTGCAACCAACCCAAAGAAAAAAGTAATTTTTTTCATAGAAATGTCCTTAACAAAAAACTAATGTACATAAATTATGAGATCGCTTCAATGGCTAACAGTAGTTAAATAAGTAACTACTTAAAACAGTAATATGTTAAAAAAGTAACACAGTAAACATGTATCGGATTAGAAACAGGTGTTTCTTTATAGTAAATGTTAGGATCATCCAGTGTTTTGTCCACATAACTTCTTTGCTCTACTAATTGCTTCAGGGCCGGAATCTCCGGCACCACCAAAGCATGTGTTGATGCTGGCGGTGGATTGACAGCACAAGCTGTCAACAGTGCAGCAAATCCAAATAAAATGATAATTTTTTTCATAAAAGCCCTATTGCAAAAGCATAATATATATAAATCGGCAGATTTTATCAATGACCAAATACCATTTAAGTAAGTCGCTACAGATTAAGCCTACTGAAGTATTTAATTTCCGGTGACTTCCCTCACATCCAGGTCATGAAAAAAGAAGACGCAAGATACCAAGCACTGGTGCAACTGCTCGATCGGCGCAAGCAAGTCATTCGGTTGCACAAGAA
>Ga0164295_10002579_pt1 | contig 14841 bp, 10 predicted proteins | sample GEODES006metaG_FD_111798 | JGI IMG/M metagenome (GOLD analysis project Ga0164295, IMG submission 111798) | Oligotrophic lake water microbial communities from Sparkling Lake, Wisconsin, USA - GEODES006 metaG | ecosystem: Environmental > Aquatic > Freshwater > Lake | place: USA: Sparkling Lake...
CATCGCGGCGGCCGAGGTGACCGACGCCGAAGCCATTCACCCCGGCTACGGTTTTTTGAGCGAGAACGCCGACTTTGCCGAAAGGGTGGAGCGAAGCGGCTTCAAGTTCATCGGCCCCTCGCCGGAGTCGATCCGCATCATGGGTGACAAGGTGTCGGCCAAACAAGCCATGATCAAGGCCGGTGTGCCTTGTGTACCCGGCTCCGAAGGTGCTTTGCCGGACGATCCCATCATCATCAAGCGCACGGCCAAAGCCATTGGCTACCCGGTCATCATCAAGGCGGCGGGAGGCGGCGGCGGGCGCGGGATGCGTGTTGTGCACACCGAAGCGGCTTTGATCCATGCGGTGCAAACCACCAAGGCCGAAGCCGGCGCTGCATTCGGCAACCCCGCCGTTTACATGGAAAAGTACCTTCAGAACCCGCGCCACGTCGAAATTCAAATCATGGCCGATCAGCACAAAAATGCGGTTTGGCTGGGCGAGCGTGACTGCTCTATGCAGCGGCGTCACCAAAAAGTGATTGAAGAGGCGCCGGCCCCCGGTATCCCGCGCAAGCTGATTGAAAAAATTGGAGACCGTTGCGTGGCAGCCGTCAAGAAAATCAGCTACCGCGGTGCCGGCACTTTTGAGTTTTTGTACGAAGACGGTGAGTTTTATTTCATCGAGATGAACACCCGTGTGCAGGTCGAGCACCCGGTCACGGAATGGGTGACAGGCGTGGACATCGTTAAAACCCAGATCCAGGTGGCGGCCGGTGAAAAGTTGCCTTACACGCAGCGCCAGGTCGAAATCAAAGGGCACGCCATTGAGTGCCGCATCAATGCCGAGGACCCTTACAAGTTTGTCCCTTCCCCCGGCCGGGTCACCACCTGGCACATGCCCGGCGGCCCGGGCGTGCGTGTGGATTCGCACATTTACGCCAATTACTTTGTGCCGCCGAACTACGACTCCATGATCGGCAAGATCATCGTCCACGGTGACACGCGTGAGCAAGCCCTGGCCCGCATGCGCACGGCACTGGCAGAAACTGCGGTTGAAGGCATCAACACCAACATTGCATTGCACCGCGAGCTGATGGTCGACCCCAAGTTCATGGATGGCGGCACCAACATTCATTACCTTGAAGAATGGCTGTCCAAGCGCCAGCGCTAAGGGCTCGCTGACTTTCATGCGCTCTGCGTGTACTGCCATGTGTGCGCGACTTTTTTACCCTTGCCTTGATCAGGTTGTTCCATGAGTCTTTATGAGTTGGTCTTGCTGGCGCCGGTGGAGACGGTTGAGACACTCAGCGAGGTGCTCGATGCCCTAAGTGCTTTGAGTGTGTCGGTTGAAGACGCCGATGCGCAAACCCCGGCCGAGCAGGCTTTGTTTGGCGAACCCGGCATGCCCCCGCCCAAAGCCGGCTGGGAGCGATCGCGTGTCACAGCTTTGTTTGTTGACGAGACGGCTGCGCGTGAAGCGGCTGCGCTGCTGCAGGCGCAGGATTTTTTTGAGGGCTGTCACTTGGTGGCCATCAGCCCTGTGGCCGAGCAAGATTGGGTACGCCTGACACAGTCGCAGTTTGCGCCTGTAGAGATCACGCCGGCGTTCTGGATCGTGCCGACCTGGCATGAGCCGCCGGCGCAGGCCCGGCAGGTGATTCGCTTGGACCCGGGGCTGGCTTTTGGTACCGGTACACACCCGACCACGCGCATGTGCCTGCGTTGGATCGCTGGCGGCCAGGCGCTGGGTCGGGTGCTCGACTACGGCTGCGGCTCAGGCATTTTGGCCATCGGTGCCGCCAAGTTCGGTGCGCTGGACATCGATGCCGTGGACATCGACGATGCGGCGGTGCAGTCCACCTTGGCCAATGCCGAAGCCAACCACGTGCAACTCAAGGCCGGTCTGCCTGACCGTGCCCACGGGCAATACCAGAGTGTGCTGGCCAACATACTGGCAACACCCTTGAAAGTGCTCGCGCCCCTGCTGTGCGCGCATGTCGCGCCCGGCGGGCATTTGGTGCTGGCCGGTATTTTGGAGCGACAGGCCGAGGAGCTCCAGGCCGCTTATGCACCTTACGCCGACTTGCGCGTGGCGGACAGCCAAGAAGGCTGGATCCTGATGACAGCGCGCTTGTGAGCAAGGCTGTGCCGGCCCTTGTGTAAGCCCTACAATTCGCAGCAATGAGCTTGATTACCTGCTGCCCCACCTGCCGAACCATGTTTCAGGTCGAAACCGACCAGCTCAAGGTTTCCAATGGCTGGGTCCGTTGCGGCCAGTGCGATGGCGTGTTTGACGCTTCTGCCCATTTCCAGGTTCTACCGCAAGCTCCCGCAATCGACGTGGCCGCCAACCCTGAAAGTTTGTACGAGCCCACTGCCGCTGCGCCACAAACCCTGAGCCCTGAGCCACTGCCGGAGCCCACACCCTCTATCGCCGCCGCGCCACGTGCACCCGTGTCGGATGCCTTGTCCAGTTATTTGTCTTCGCCCAATGAAGAAGAATCTCACCAGGCCCTGTCTCCGCCGGCCGCGCCGCTTGACAGCGATGCTCGCCGCGCGCTTTATGGCCGGGAGCCCAAGAACCTGGTCATCACCGAAGCGCCACGCGGCCGCAAGCCCGAAGTCAGCTTTATCAACCCAGTACAAGCCCGCGTCAGCCGTTCGCGTCCTTGGTTGCGTACTTTGGCCGCCTTGGCGCCACTGGCTTTGCTGCTCTTGCTTTTGGTGCAGTTCATGCCCAATCAACGCGATGCTTTGGCCGCCCGTTACCCGGTCTTATTGCCGGCCGTTGAGACTTTGTGCCTGCCCTTGAAATGCCAGGTCAGCCCGCCGCGCATTATTGAGGCCGTTGCCATTGACAGCTCGTCTTTCACCCAGGTCGGCCCCGACAGTTACCGCCTGAATTTTGTTTTGCAAAACAAGCAATCCAGCGCGGTTGCCATGCCCGCGCTGGAAGTGACCCTGACGGGCATTGATGACCAGCCTTTGCTGCGCAAGATCGTGTTGCCCGCCGAGTTTGGTGCCACCAGCGATTGGCTGTACAGCACCAGCACCTTCACAGGCGCTTTCGATGTGCGGGCTGCTGGCCGGGGTGCTGCATCACCGGCACCCGTCGACCCACCGGCAGCCGGTGAGCCCGCTGCCAAGGCGCCTGCCGAAGTCGACAAGTTAGCTGGCCCGCTGACGATCACCGGTTATCGTCTGTTGGCTTTTTATCCCTGAACCTAGAAAAAAATATGCCCGCCTTGATTTGTGGCTCGCTGGCCTTTGACACCATCATGAGCTTTGAGGGTCGCTTTGCCGAGCAGATCATGCCCGAGCAGTTGCACATCCTTAACGTTTCTTTTCTGGTTCCGACTCTGCGCCGTGAGTTCGGCGGCTGCGCCGGTAACATCGCTTACAGCCTGACCCAGTTGGGTGGTTCAGCCCTGCCAATGGCCACCGTAGGCAACGACGGCCAGGACTATGTGGCGCACCTTCGCAACAAGGGCATCAGCACAGAGTTCATCAGAGAGATCGCCGGCAGCTACACCGCCCAAGCCATGATCATGACGGACCGCGATAACAACCAGATAACCGCCTTTCACCCCGGTGCCATGAGCCATGCGCATGCAAGCGAAATCAAGCCCCGCAGCGATATCAAGCTGGGCATTATTTCGCCCGACGGGCGTGACGCGATGCTGCTGCATGCCGCACAGTTCAAGGCGGCTTCTATTCCTTTCGTTTTTGATCCCGGCCAGGGCTTGCCCATGTTCAACGGCGAAGAGTTGACGCACTTCATTGACCAGGCCAGTTGGGTGACGGTCAACGATTACGAGGGGCGCATGCTCAGCGAGCGATGCGGCTTGAGCAGCAGCGAAATTTCGCGCCGCGTCCAGGGACTCGTTGTGACTTTGGGCGCACAGGGCTGCGAGGTCTGGGTTGAAGGCGTGATGACCCATGTGCCGCCCGTTAAGGCCGTTCAATTGGTGGACCCCACCGGTTGCGGCGATGCGTTTCGCGGTGCTTTGTTGTTTGGACTTGAGCGGGGTTGGTCTCTGGTGGATTCCTGCGCGCTGGGCAACCGTGTTGGCGCGCACAAAATCGCTACGCCGGGCTGCCAGAACTACACCTTAGAGACCATCCGTCCGGTCTGAGAGCTCGCTGCGCTCTTGAAGATGACATCAAGGCTTTCCCAACGCGCCACTGCGGCGGCTTTGGGCCTGACATGCGCAAAGAAGGGCCATAAAAAAAGCCCGGCATCTTGCGATGTCGGGCTTTAAGCAGAGTTACCTTACTGCTTAGGGCTTGCTGGCTGTTGGAAACGGCCAGGCAGCTTGCGGGTTCAGAGTTGTCTGAGCCGCAGGGCTGGCCGGTGCAGCGGGTGCTTTGGCAGCGGGTTTCTTCGCGGCTTTCTTCGCAGCGGGTTTTTTCGCAGCTTTCTTAGCAGCAGGCTTTTTCGCGGCTTTTTTAGCAGCTGGCTTTTTTGCAGCTTTCTTGGCAGCAGGCTTTTTAGCCGCTACTTTTTTTACAGCTTTTTTAGCAGCAGGCTTTTTAGCCGCTACTTTTTTAGCTGGCGATTTTTTCGCAGCGGCTTTTTTGGCCGGTGCTTTTTTCGCTGCTACTTTTTTAGCTGGCGATTTTTTCGCAGCGGCTTTTTTGGCCGGTGCTTTTTTCGCTGCTACTTTTTTAGCTGGGGCTTTCTTGGCCGGTGCTTTTTTAGCTGCCGGGGCTTTTTTCACTGCAGCTTTTTTTGCCGCTGGTTTTTTCGCAGTTGCCATAGTTTTCTCCTTGATCACGTTGCAAAGAGCACTTCACGTTTGGAGTACGCGAAGCGATTCACGGCGTTGGGCCAGCCGGTTAAACGGGGCCCAGCGCCGAGAACACGGGAACAAAAGCCACGGCCCGTCAGATGACGCAGAGCCGGGTTTTTGCATGTTTCAAAAATCATAGCGTTCAAAAATTCAATCCCAGGAAAGAGCGCCACCAGACTGGTACTCAATCACACGGGTCTCAAAGAAGTTACGTTCTTTCTTGAGGTCAATCATTTCGCTCATCCACGGGAACGGATTTTCTTCGTTCGGGAACAGCGTTTCCAGACCGATCTGGGTTGCACGGCGGTTGGCGATGTAGCGCAAGTAGCCCTTGAACATGGAGGCATTCAGGCCGAGCACACCGCGGGGCATGGTGTCTTCTGCGTAGCGGTACTCCAGCTCGACGGCCTTCATGAACAGTGCCTTGATCTCTTCTTTGAACTCCGGCGTCCAGAGTTGCGGATTTTCCAGTTTGAGCTGGTTGATCAGGTCGATACCGAAATTGCAGTGCATGGACTCGTCACGCAGGATGTACTGGTATTGCTCGGCGGCACCGGTCATCTTGTTCTGGCGACCCAGCGCCAGGATCTGCGTGAAGCCGACGTAGAAGAACAGGCCTTCCATCAGGCAGGCGAACACAATCAGAGACTTGAGCAGGGTCTGGTCGTTCTCGAGCGTGCCGGTTTTGAAGTTGGGGTCGGAGATGGCGTCGATGAACGGTATCAGGAACTGATCCTTGTCTCGGATCGACTGCACTTCGTTGTAGGCGTTGAATATCTCGCCCTCATCCAGGCCCAGAGACTCGGTGATGTATTGGTAGGCGTGAGTGTGAATAGCTTCTTCAAAAGCCTGGCGCAGCAGAAACTGGCGGCACTCCGGTGCAGTGATGTGGCGGTAAGTGCCCAGCACAATATTGTTGGCGGCCAGCGAGTCGGCAGTCACGAAAAAGCCGAGGTTGCGCATGACCAGGCGACGCTCGTCATCGGTCAAACCATTGGGGTCTTTCCAAAGGGCGATGTCGCGTGTCATGTTGACCTCTTGCGGCATCCAGTGGTTGGCGCAGGTCGCCAGGTACTTTTCCCAAGCCCATTTGTATTTGAAGGGCACCAACTGGTTGACATCGGTCTGGCCATTGATGATGCGCTTGTCAGATGCCTTGACGCGGCGGTGCACTGCCGGCACAGGCGCTGAGGAGTCAAAGGCGGTGGGCGCTACGGCTGGCGTGGCCGGCTGAATAGGTGCCAGAGCACCATCGTTGAGCATGCGTGGGAGCGAGTTGGCTTGAGGCTTCGCTGAAAAATGCGGAAGCTCTATCGAGCGGCTGTCAGTAGAGCTGCTGGCAAGCGGTGTTGGCAGTGATGGTTTGACTTCTTCGTCCCAGGTCAACATAGATGTTTCCAATAACTTCGGATTATGAAAGCAGCGAGAAAAAATGAAAAGTGATTCATTCGAATCGCTGAAGTGAGTGTTGTTCTATTGCATCGAATTCATGTGCGCCAGCAAGCTGGCGCACATTCGATTTTTATTGGCAGGCTTCACATCCCGGGTCATCGATAGCGCAAAACTTGACGTCGGTTGCAGGCGGTGCGGAAAGTTGTGCATGCGCTGTGGCGGCAGCCGCGTCCATTGCATTCATGCTGCCGGTGTCACTTGTATTGCCCGATGCCACCGAGTTGAGTTTTCCGGCTTGCACCGTTGATTTTTCGGCGTGCGTAGCGCCCATGGTACGCAGGTAATAGGTGGTCTTGAGGCCGCGCAACCAAGCCAGCTTGTAGGTGTCGTCGAGCTTCTTGCCGGATGCGCCAGACATGTAAATATTCAGGGACTGGGCCTGGTCTATCCACTTCTGGCGACGGGAGGCTGCTTCGACCAGCCAGGTGGCGTCAACTTCAAACGCCGTGGCATACAGCGATTTGATTTCTTGCGGTACGCGATCGATCGGGCGCAAGGAGCCGTCGAAGTGTTTCAGGTCGACCACCATCACGTCGTCCCACAGGCCCAGGCGCTTGAGATCGCGCACCAGGTAGCTGTTGATCACGGTGAACTCGCCAGATAAGTTGGATTTAACGGACAGGTTGCCAAAGCAGGGCTCGATGCAGGCATCGACGCCGATGATGTTGGAAATCGTGGCAGTCGGTGCGATCGCCACGCAATTGGAATTGCGCATGCCGTGGATAGAGATCTTGTTGCGCAGAGCATCCCAGTCCAGTGTGGATGACCGGTCTACTTCAATGTAGCCGCCGCGCTCTTTGGCCAGCATGTCCAGCGTGTCCAGCGGCAAGATGCCTTTGTCCCACAGAGAGCCCTTGTAGCTGGCGTATTTGCCGCGCTCTTTGGCCAGTTCGGTCGACGCCCAGTAAGCGTAGTAGCAGATGGCTTCCATGGAGGTGTCGGCAAACTCCACTGCAGCCTGGCTGGCATAAGGGGTGCGCAATTCGTAGAGGCAATCTTGAAAGCCCATCAGGCCCAGACCGACCGGGCGGTGGCGCATATTGGAGTCACGGGCTTTCTTGACGGCGTAGTAGTTGATGTCGATCACGTTGTCCAACATGCGCATCGCCGTCTTGATCGTTTTCTTGAGCTTGTCGTGGTCCAGCACCTTGGTGCCGTCCGGACCATCTTTCAGGTGCCGCACCAGATTGACAGATCCGAGGTTGCAAACAGCGGTTTCGGTGTCGCTGGTATTGAGCGTGATTTCTGTGCAGAGGTTTGATGAGTGCACCACGCCGCAATGTTGCTGAGGCGAGCGAATATTGCAGGCGTCCTTGAAAGTGATCCAGGGATGACCGGTTTCGAACAGCATCGAGAGCATCTTGCGCCACATGTCAATGGCTTGCAGCTTGCGCGAAGGCTTAATCTCGCCGCGCTCGGCGCGGGCTTCGTAAGCGGTGTAAGCCTTTTCGAACTCGATGCCGAACTTGTCGTGCAGGTCGGGCACGTCGGATGGCGAGAACAGCGTCCAGCTGCCTTTTTCCATCACGCGGCGCATGAACAGGTCAGGAATCCAGTTGGAGGTGTTCATGTCGTGCGTGCGGCGGCGGTCGTCGCCGGTGTTTTTACGCAACTCCAGGAACTCTTCCATGTCCAGGTGCCAGGTTTCCAGGTAAGCGCAGACCGCGCCCTTGCGCTTGCCGCCCTGGTTGACCGCGACAGCCGTGTCGTTGACGACCTTGAGGAAAGGCACCACGCCTTGTGACTCGCCATTGGTGCCCTTGATATGGGCGCCCAGCGCGCGCACAGGCGTCCAGTCGTTGCCGAGACCGCCGGCGAACTTGGACAGCAGGGCGTTTTCCTTGATCGCGTCGTAAATACCGCCCAAGTCATCGGCGACCGTGGTCAGGTAGCACGACGACAGTTGTGAGCGCAAAGAGCCTGCGTTAAAGAGGGTGGGCGTGCTGGACATGAAGTCGAAGGAGGACATGATTTCGTAGAACTCGATCGCGCGTGTCTCGCGGTCAACTTCGTCGAGCGACAGCCCCATGGCCACGCGCATGAAAAAGGCTTGCGGCAGTTCAATGCGCTGCTTGCGCACGTGCAGGAAATAGCGGTCAAACAGGGTCTGCAGGCCCAGGTAGTCAAACTGCATATCGCGCTCGGGCTTGAGTGCCGCGCCCAGGCGGGCCAAGTCAAACTGCAGCAGTTTTTCGTCCAGCAACTCGTTATCGACACCCTTCTGGATGAACTTCGGGAAATACTCGGCGTAGCGGGTGCCCATGGCTTCGTGGGCGACTTCTTCGCCCAGAACTTCGCGGCGGATGGTGTGCAAGAGCAAGCGCGCAGTGGCGTAGGTGTAATCGGGGTCTTTTTCAATCAGTGTGCGGGCAGCCAGGATGGAGGCCTTGTAGACCTCGTCGATCGGCACACCGTCATACAGATTGCGCATGGTTTCAGCAACGATCGGGTCGGGTTTGACCTCGTCACCCAGGCCGGCGCAAGACGCTTCGATCAGCGCTTGCAGGCGGTTCACATCGAGTGCAACCTTCTGACCGCGGTCAATGACATGCAAAGAAGCGATTTCAGGCATCTGGTGGCTGGCCAGGCGAGAACGCTCAAGGGCGCGCTCTTGCGTGCGCTTTTCGCGGTAAAGCACATAAGCGCGAGCGATTTCATGGTGACCGCCGCGCATCAGGCCGAGTTCGACCTGGTCTTGCACATCTTCAATATGGAAAGTGCCGCCTCCAGGACGCGAACGCATCAGAGCGCGGATCACCGCCTGGGTCAGGCCATCAACGGTTTCACGAACGCTGGCGGAGGCAGCGCCCTGCGTGCCATGCACAGCCAAAAAGGCTTTCATCATGGCGACAGCGATCTTGTTCGGCTCAAAAGGAACGACGGCGCCGTTGCGGCGAATGATCTGGTACTGGCTGTACGCCGTGGCAGCGGTATGGGCGTCGCTGCCTGTAGTGACTGTGCCTTGGCCGGCTGGCAAGCCGGCTGTTGTTTGGATGCTGGTGTGCATGAATTTCCTAAGTTATATGGTTTTTTTGCGCGACTGAGTCAGAGGTGGCGGGACTGTGTTTTCAGCAGTGGCGTGTGGGTTTTTTGTATTTTTTGCGTTTGGGCAAATCAATTAAATCGCTTTTGACTCAACAAGCCCAAGCACTATATCTAGTGTCGGCAACTAATTCAAGCACTACATGTAGTGTTTTTTTGATGAATCACCAAATTACACATTTTTAACGATTAGCTTGATTCAGGGCTAACCCTAGCTTGGGATGGCCGGCTCAGTTTGGGCTGGTATGGGTAGGAAAGTTAACAGCCGACAGGCCCAGTGCGCGTTGAAGTGCTGACCACTGAAAACCATTTCCCGGATCCTGCTTGCGGCCGGGTGCCACGTGCTCATGGCCTGCGACATGCGCAATCGGATAGGCCTGCAGCAGCGCCGCACCCAGGCTGGCCAGGGTTTCATACTGCGCATCTTCGAAACTCTGGCCCTCAAGGCCTTCAAGTTCAATGCCGACCGAGTGGTCGTTGCAATTGGGCTTGCCCCGGTAAAAAGACTCGCCGGCGTGCCAGGCGCGGTCATCACAACTGACGAACTGCCATAACTGCCCATCGCGTGCGATGAAAAAATGCGCAGAAACTTTCAGGCCGCGAATACTGAGGAAGTAGTCGTGGGCGTCCCAGTCCAGCGTGTTGGTGAACAGGCGTTGCACCTGGTTGGTGCCATATTGTCCAGGCGGCAGGCTGATCGAATGAATCACAAGCAGCTCGGTGAGCGTGCCTGCGGGCCTGGCACCAAAGTTCGGCGAAGCCAGATGCCGGGCAAAGCTGTACCAGCCGTCTTGCCACAAAGGCGCTCCCGCTGGGGAGGTGTGATCAGCGGCGGCGGCTTGCACGCTGTTTCAGCTTTCAGCCTGACGCCGGTGCGCTTCACTGCAGTAAACGCCGCGCCCGCCCGTCAAGGCTTCGTTCAGGGGCAAATGCACCGCACAGACGTCACAGGCAATCACTTCTGTGGTTTGCAAAGTCTTGGACTTGCCGGTGGCTGGAGGCGGGTTTTGCGCACGGGTTTTTTCAGCCGATGAAGAGCGGCGATGGGATTTCCAAAGCCAGATCACAGCCAAGGCCAAAACCAGTATCAACAGGTATTTCATGGGCGCTGCAGCACGACTTCAAGGACAAAGCGCGAGCCGGCGTAGCCCAGCAGCAGCAGTCCCGAGCCCAGATAAAGAAACTTGCGTGCTGTGCGGCCGCGCCAACCCAGTCGGGCCCGCCCGATCAGCAAGCCGGCAAAGCTCAGCCAGGCCAGTACTGAAAAAATGGTCTTGTGGTTCCACATGGACTTCAGGTGCGGACCATACAGCGTTTCGGCAAACAACCAACCTGCCAATAAAGAGGCCGTCAGCAAAATGAAACCGGCCTCGACAAAGCGAAAGGTCAGTCGCTCCAGCTTCAAAAGAGGAACGCCAGTGTCAGCAGAAAGGGCCGTGCGCATGGAGAGTTCCGCCCGGCTGATTAGCCAGCCATGCAAGAGTGCCGCACCAAACAAACCATAAGACGCAATGCCCAGGGCCCAGTGCAGCGGTAACCAGGCAGAAGCAATTTGGGTGTAGCTGGAGCCCGGGAACACCATAGACAAAAGCACCACCGCCGCGCCCACCGCAGGCAGTGCCCAGCTTGCCCGAAGTTCGGGGATCAATTTGCTTTCAATCGCGTAGACCAGCACCACCAACCACACGGTCGTAGAAAGCGCCGGTGCAAAGCCAAAGCGCGGGGGTTGGCCCATCAGGCCTTCGGCCAGTGTCAAGGCATGAAAAAAGCAAGCTGCCAGCAGAGCAGCGCTGGCTGCAGCGGCGGGCAGTCTTTTTCTTGCCAGCGCCAGCAGGCCGTACAAAAGTGCGGCGGCGGTTGCCGTGGCCAGGCCGAACGTTGCGCTGAAAGCTAAAATCATTTTCACAGTTTATCCCGAGCTGCTTGTTTCAAACAACTTTTGCTCCATGCGTGGAGCCACCCCATGGCCTCAGCCCTTAGCGACAAACTCTCCCGGCTCGTGAAAGAAATGCGTGGCCAGGCCCGCATCACCGAGTCAAATGTGCAGGACATGCTGCGCGAAGTGCGCATGGCTTTGCTTGAGGCCGATGTGGCTTTGCCGGTGGTGCGCGACTTCATCGCCCGCGTCAAAGAAAAAGCCCTGGGCCAGGAAGTCATGGGTTCGCTCTCGCCGGGTCAGGCACTGGTGGGTATCGTCAACCGGGAGCTGGCCGCCACCATGGGCGAGGGCGTGAGCGACATCAATCTGGCAGCGCAACCGCCCGCCGTGATCCTGATGGCCGGCTTGCAGGGCGCGGGTAAAACCACGACCACGGCCAAGCTGGCCAAGCACCTGATAGATAAGCGTAAGAAAAAAGTGCTGACGGTCTCAGGCGACGTTTACCGGCCGGCCGCCATTGAGCAGCTCAAAACCGTCACGGCACAAGCCGGCGCCGAATGGTTCCCCAGCAGCCCCGAGCAAAAGCCGGTGGAGATCGCCCGTGCCGCGCTCGACTACGCCAAACGGCACTTTTTTGATGTGCTGCTGGTGGACACCGCCGGCCGCCTGGCGATTGACGAAGCCCTGATGGCCGAGATCAAAGAGTTGCATGCGGTGCTCAAGCCGGTCGAAACCCTGTTTGTGGTGGACGCCATGCAGGGTCAGGACGCGGTTAACACGGCCAAGGCCTTTAAGGATGCGCTGCCGCTGACTGGCATCATTTTGACCAAGACCGACGGCGACTCACGCGGTGGCGCGGCCCTGTCGGTGCGGCAGATCACCGGCGCGCCAATCAAGTTCTCTGGCACCAGCGAAAAGCTCGACGGCCTGGAGGTGTTTGACGCCGAGCGCCACGCCGGCCGGATTCTGGGCATGGGTGACATCCTGGCGTTGGTCGAGCAGGTGACAGCCGGGGTGGACGTGGCGGCGGCCCAAAAGCTGGCCGCCAAAATGAAAAGCGGCAGCGGTTTTGACCTCGAAGACTTTCTGGCGCAGTTGCAGCAAATGAAGAACATGGGCGGGCTGTCCAGCCTGATGGACAAGCTGCCCGCGCAGATGGCCGCCAAGGCCGGTCAGATGGACATGAACAAGGCTGAAAAAGACATCAAGCGCAAGGAAGGCATCATCCAGAGCATGACGCCGCTGGAGCGCCGCAAGCCCGATTTGATCAAGGCCACCCGCAAACGCCGCATCGCCGCCGGCGCTGGTGTGCACGTTCAGGAAGTCAACCGCCTGCTCAATGAGTTTGAGCAGATGCAGGGCATGATGAAAAAAATGAAGGGCAGCGGCATGATGAAGATGATGAAGCGCATGGGCGGCATGAAAGGCATGCCGAAAATGCCTTTTTAATCTGCAGTCAGCACTTCGCCGCGCAGCGAATAGGTGCGCGTCTCGGTGATTTTCACGTCCACCAACTGCCCCACCAAACGCGGGTTGCCGGCAAAGTTCACCACCCGGTTGCACTCGGTGCGGCCCATGAGTTCGGTGGCGTCGCGTTTGGATGCGCCTTCCACCAAAATGCGCTGCACAGTGCCCAGCCGGCTTTCACTGATGCGGCTGATGTTGGCGTTGATCACGCCTTGCAAGTGTTGCAGACGACGCAGTTTGACATCGTGCGGCGTGTCGTCTTGCAAATTGGCCGCCGGCGTGCCCGGGCGCGGGCTGAAAATAAAGCTAAACGAGTTGTCAAAGCCGATGTCGTCGATCAGCTTCATCATCTTGCCAAAGTCGTCCTCGGTCTCGCCGGGAAAGCCGACGATGAAGTCGCTGCTCATGGCCATGTCGGGCCGAATGGCGCGCAGCTTGCGCACCGTGCTCTTGTATTCCATGGCGGTGTAGCCGCGTTTCATGGCCATCAAAATGCGGTCGCTTCCGTGCTGCACCGGCAAATGCAGGTGGCTGACCAGCTTGGGCAGTTTGTCGTAAGCCTCAATCAGGCTGGGCGTGAACTCGTTGGGGTGGCTGGTTGTGTAGCGCAGGCGCTCAATGCCCGGAATGTCGCTCACATATTCCAGCAGCGTCGCAAAGTCCGCCACCTCGCCGCCCGCGCCGGCACCCACCATGGGGGTGCGGTAGGCGTTGACGTTTTGGCCCAAGAGCGTGATCTCTTTCACGCCCTGGTCGGCCAGACCGGCGACTTCGACCAGCACGTCTTCAAAAGGGCGGCTGACTTCTTCGCCGCGGGTGTAGGGCACCACGCAGTAACTGCAGTATTTAGAGCAGCCCTCCATGATGCTGACAAAAGCCGAGGCGCCCTCGACCTTGGCCGGCGGCAGATGGTCAAATTTCTCGATCTCGGGAAAGCTGATGTCCACCTGCGCGCGGCCCTGCAGGCGGCGCTGATTAAGCAGCTCGGGCAGGCGGTGCAGGGTTTGCGGGCCAAACACCACGTCCACATACGGCGCTCGCGCAACGATGGCCGCGCCCTCCTGGCTGGCCACGCAGCCACCAACGCCAATTTGAACGCCTTTTTTAGCCAGGTGCTTGACGCGGCCCAGGTCAGAAAAAACCTTTTCCTGCGCCTTCTCGCGCACCGAGCAGGTGTTGAACAAAATCAGGTCGGCTTCTTCAACGACATCGGTTTTCTCATAGCCCTGAGCGGCGTGCAGCACGTCGGCCATCTTGTCCGAGTCGTACTCGTTCATCTGGCAGCCGAAGGTTTTGATAAAGACTTTTTTCGACATGGAATACAAGAAGCCCAAAATTTGGAACGCGAGTTAAGAGATAGCTGCGCACAAGCCTGTTAAACCGGCAGCGCAACAGACCCGTGTCAAAGCGCGCCAGCAGCCAGGCTTGCGAAGAGTTTTAGTGAGGAGGTAAAAAACAGGGGATCCAGCGTTTCATGGTTTTTTCCAGAGGCTGAGTAAGAGCAGGGCTCAAAAATTAGAGCAAGCCAATAGCGGTAATCGCTAGGTACAGGGCAGCAGACGAGACAGTCTGAAACCAAAAAATGGTGGTGATAGGTGGACTTGAACCACCGACATCAGCATTATGAATGCTGCGCTCTAACCAACTGAGCTATATCACCAAACGAGGCAAATTATAACGGGTTCAAAAGCCGCCTTTAGCGGTGCGTGAACACCGGTTTTCGTTTGGCCAGAAAGGCGTCCATGCCTTCTTTCTGGTCGCTGGTGGCGAACATCGATTGGAACAGGCGGCGCTCGAACATCAGGCCGTCGGACAGGCCGCTTTCAAAGGCCCGGTTGACGGCTTCTTTGGTGGCCATGACGCTGAGCTGCCCGTAATCGCAAATCATTAGCGCCGCACCCAGGGCTTCGTCCATGAGCTTGTCGGCGGCCACCACGCGGCTAACCAGGCCGGCGCGCTCGGCCTCTTGTGCGTCCATCATGCGGCCGGTCAGTGCCATGTCCATGGCCTTGGACTTGCCCACGGCGCGCGGCAGGCGCTGGGTGCCGCCGGCACCGGCAATGATGCCCAGCTTGATCTCGGGCTGGCCGAAGCGGGCGTTGTCGGCCGCGATGATGAAGTCGCACATCATGGCCAGCTCGCAGCCGCCGCCCAGCGCAAAACCGCTGACGGCCGCAATCACCGGTTTGCGCACGCTGCGAATCTGCTCCCAGTTGCGGGTGATGA
>Ga0164295_10002581_pt1 | contig 14840 bp, 13 predicted proteins | sample GEODES006metaG_FD_111798 | JGI IMG/M metagenome (GOLD analysis project Ga0164295, IMG submission 111798) | Oligotrophic lake water microbial communities from Sparkling Lake, Wisconsin, USA - GEODES006 metaG | ecosystem: Environmental > Aquatic > Freshwater > Lake | place: USA: Sparkling Lake...
TCCTTTGCTTCTCCCCTGGCCTCTCCTAGGCCAAAGATTTCCTGATAGGCAACGCTCTTACTGAAATCGTCAATGGTGATAACACCCAAGGCACAAAGCTGCGGGATCAAACTACCGCTAAACATTGAAATATTAATAGCGGTAATAAAAGCACTTAGATCTGCTGTTTTTACTGCAATAGCCGTGCAGATTCGGCATAAATCCACATAAAAAACTGGATCAGCCAATTGAATGGCTTTAGAAACAGGCCATAAGCCAGTATTAACTTTCTCTTAATACTGGTGCTAAAAACTGATAAGGGTCAGTATAAACAGATAAATCAGTAAATAAAGAAAGGATGCGATCAGGTTGATTTTGGAAAAGCTAATAAAAAAGCCCATCGCTGCCTACTGTTGCAGTCAGGCCGCATTGGTTAAAATCTATATGGACACTTGGGGGTAGCTCAATCCAATGGCAGGCCTTCCAAACCCACAGGCCTTCCATCCACGCAGTTGCGTTCACTTTCCTCCGGCCACCATGGTGTTGCTGTTGCAAAATTTGCTGGCCACCGTTGTTGAATTCTTTTTAAGGCTGCTGTAGCTGTGCTGCTGCCATTGGCATCACGGCTTTGGCTTTCATGGTGCACCAGTACGGCTTCCGGTGGAATCACATGGCGGTAGCCAAGTTGCCCTAGCCGTAGGCATAGATCTACATCATTAAATTCCACTGGCAGCCCCTCATCAAACCCTCCAGCACGCACCAATAATTCACGGCGCATCATTAGGCAAGCGCCAGTTACTGCTCCCCATGCCGTTAACAACCTGCTGCGGCCACGATGAACATTGTGACCATGCGGTAAGCCTCGATAGGCATGATCAGCACTTTGCATACCAAATATCACCCCACCGTGCTGAATGGTTTGATCCGGGTAAAGCAATAGCGCACCTACACAGCCAACTTTTGGCCGTAATGCCTGGGCCGCCATCGCCGCCAGCCAATGCGGCTGACGGGCTTCAATGTCGTTATTTAGCAACAGCAACAACTCACCACGGGCGATTGCTGCCGCCTTGTTATTAAGCCTGCTCCAATTAAAAGAATTATTATCTTTAATCACCTGAAATCGATCGGCGAGGCTTTCTTTCCAGTGGTCTAAAAGCTGCTGCGTATGTTGCTGCACTGAGCCGTTATCCACCACCACAATTTCCAGTTCCGCACCTGATAAACGTTCAGCTTGGCTGGTATGCCAAATACTGCTCAAACAACTGGCAAGTAAATCCGCTCGATCGCGGCTGGGAATGATCACTGTGCAACTCCACTGCTTTGCTAGGACCCACTGCAGGCTGATGCAACCAAGTAGTTTGCCTTGATTATTAACCTGGGCGATTGCTTCCCCTTGAGCTAATAAGTGCTGCCGAAGAGCATTTAGGGCCTCAACCGAAAACTTTTCTGGTTTTTGTGTGTTGTGGCTCAACACCAAGGGCACATGTGCAATAGAAGGTTTGCATTTCAGTGCCTGAAGAATCCAGCTAAAGCGGCCGCATTGATCACCCGGGGGCAATAGCAGTTCTTGATTACGTAACCAGCTGATTCGCCACAAGCTCATGCCGCTAAGCCATGGGCTTGCCCAGAAACTTTCCTCCGCCCAGCCAGGTTTAAACCAAGGTTTGCAACGCTCACCAGCAGTGTTTAGTTCATCCTCATCGGCATAGATCAAATCTGATTGCTGATGAAAGCAATCCATCTGAAGCCAGCTTTCAATTGTTTGCAACGCCCCAGGCCGCAGCAACACCCCAGCACCCAACAGCACCAACCATCCCTGCATCGGCCAAACTGATTCACCTAATGGTGCGGCTTTTGGTTGCAGTGGTGCCTGGCTATGCAAAGCATGCCAAACAGCTGTTTCATTGCCCACTGCATGCAATAGCCAAAATTCTTGTTGCAAAAGCATTGAACTAGATGACAGGCGCTGTTCGTGGTGAGTGATCCAATAGCGATAGGTTTTGGGGCCTAAACCGTCAATAATTTGTTCACCATCTAATTCAGCAGCTAAACGCGCTTCCTGGGCCTGAACTTGAATCCAACCTTGATCGGGTAATACGGCGAGTGCTTGATCAAATGCAGTGATAGCTTCTGAAAATCGACCATCTTGCATCAATAGTTCACCAGCTGCAAAAAAATTCCAGCCCAATTGCGGATCTAATGCGCAGCTGCGCAGCTGCGCAGCCAGAGCTTTTGCAGCATTACCCTTAAAAACCCACAGTTTGCCAATTAAATGATGGGCCGAAGCGTGATTTGGCTCAAGTGCAAGCGTTTCAATTAATAAAGGTTCAGCTATTTCCCATTCTTTTTTCGCAACTGCACATGCAGCCGCTGCATAAAGCTGTTGACATTTATTGTAAGAGCATGAATCAATGGGGAGTTGCCCAGAAGAACCTATAAGCACCTAAACAAAAATGCTAAGATAAACCCATTGTGCACCAAAAATGAATCTTTTGGCAGATTGGCAATGGGAGTGGGTTGCCGGAGCAGTGGCTGCCTTATTAATCCTTTGCGGAGTGATAAAATGGCTCAACGAAAACAAGCAACATGAGATCAATCAAACAATCAATGAAGATATTCAAATCCAACTAATTAGATTAAATACAGAACAAGTAGCAACAAATATTATAAATGCCAAAAAAACCAACCAATTAGAAAAAGAGTTGGAAGAATCAAAAGAAGAGGCGGAATTATGCTTGCTGCAGCTGCATCAAGTGCAGGAAGAATTAGAGCATTATTTCCTTCTAAGCCAAGATCTTCAGCAAAAAGTTGATAATACTGCTGAAGCTGTTGATCTACTCCCAGATGATAAAATTCAAAAAATCACAAATCTGCGTACAAGGCTTGCTACATTAATACATCGCAACAATAAAAAAGATATGCAAATAGAATTATTAGTTAACCACCAGCGAAAAGCTTTACTAAGAGCCAGTTCTGCATTGAAGAGGGCTCGCCATAAGCAAAATCCTTTAATTGAAACTAAAGAGGAAATAGCTTTCTTATAAGCTTATCTAGCAAGTAATTCAAAAATCTTGCCGTTCTAAATCTGCTTCAAACGCATCTAATAGGAGTTCAAATTCTTGTAATTCTGCTTCAATTATGCTTAAAGAAATTGGATCTATTGTAGATTCAGACTTGTTTAATATTGTCCTTGCCCTTAGCCTTATTTCAGGGTCACTTGGATGCTTAATAAGTTCACGACGCATGGCAGAAAAGGCAGCATCTTTATCACCACATTCAATTAATTCATCAATCTCAAATGCTTTTTGCGCAGGTTCTAATTCATCAAGCAATTGATAAACCAGAGGATTTACATCACCATTGCAGCGGCGTTTTGCTTCGTGGGCTTCCACAACAGCTTCTAATGGGCGATTTAATTGACGCAAAATATGTGCACACTCAAATGGAGCCCACATAAAATCAGGCAAAAGTTCAGTTGCATTTAATTGATGATATAATGCCAGTTCTAATTCACCAAGTTGCCGCAATGCCTTTCCTAAAAAATGATTAGCCCAACCTTCACAATCAATATCATTTAGGGCCTGCTCTAGAAAATTTCTTGCTTGATCTATTTTTCCTTGTTCAAGCAGTGCTTGGCCCAATTGTAGATTGCTGCCATTAGGCCACAAGCCATAGTTGTTGCGCGCTTTTAAGAGCAATTCAGCTAATTTATCCCACTTGCAGCGTTCCCTTAATACAGTAACAATCCTTTCTAATACTCCTAAACCAGTAGGTGTAGAATTAAATAGTTTTAATGCCTCAAACTCTGCCGCTTGCCAATCTTGAGCAATAATTAATTCATCCAATTCAATTAATTGTTGCTGGATAAAAGCCTGGTTAGGTTTAGATATTTTTGTTAATCCAGTTTGTTGGCGGCTGCGTAGTTTTGTCATAGCAAATTAAGCTTGAAAAGGTTTGGCTTTAGTTATTTGTGGCCGTAATAATGTGCGATATAGCAATGATGCTTCCTGATATAAACCAGAATTTTCAAGTGATTCAGCCAATGCCTCAGTAACTAATCTCTCGTCTGGATGTAATTCATGCAATCTTTTTAGTAGCTGCAATGCTTGATCCTGAGTTGCAACAGGTTGTTGTTCTGCTAAACCTTGTTGCACCCAATTGAGCCATCTCTCTATGGGTTGCCCATTTGGATTCTCGTTTAACCATTCCATTCGAAGTGCAAGGGCAGTTGCGAAATCACCTTCTTTTGCTTCTGCTGCAGCCAGATTTCGTAGTAAAGCAGTTTTTTCATTACTTGCTAGCAAATCAAGCTGGTTTTTGTAAACACTGCGCAGCACTGAAAGAGCAGCTTCAGTTTCACCAGACGCTAATAGGGCACCACCATGATTTATATGTAAATCCAAACGTGTTGGCTCTGCTTTGCATCCGCTTTGAAATGCTTGAACCGCAGCTTCTGGATTACCCAGTAAAATACAAGCATTACCTCTCAGGGCATACCCATTACTGGGTAACAAACCTTTTTTGTTTTCTAATTCCTCTAGCGCAGCGAGCACCTGCTGGGCACTTGCTTGATTCAAATCTTCAGTTAATTCAGCAATCGATTGCTCAATATCCAATACGGGTACTGGTTGTTGTTGCCAATGTTCAGCAGCAGCAAGCAAACCATGCAATTGATCAGCGGGCAGTTTCTGCTGCTGTTGCTTGCGTTCCGCCATTAGCAAGGTGAGTGCCTGCCGGTAAAAAGGCATAGCGAGCTCCATTGCACCACGGCTATTCATCTCTTCAGCCATAGCGAAATAACGATCAGCTAATGCAGCTGGATCAACAGACGAACTACTTGGTTGTTCTGTGTTATCGTTTTGATTATTCACACCTCGGGAAGCAAGTGTGTTTCGAGCCCTGCGTGGGCGTGAACCATTCATAGCTAACTAAACTACAAAAATAATCATACAACCAATTCCACGTGTAGGCTGAATTATGCATTATATGAATATCAAAATTCAAGCTATAGGGTTACAAAAAATAAATCAAGCTCACACACTGCTCGCAATATGTATTATTGCTATATATTATTAAATAACACCCCACCCCACCCCACCCCACCCCCACCCCCAACCCTAAAAAAAATAAGCAACATGAAAAATATCAATGCTAATTTATGATTGAAATACAAGCTTTCTCAGATCTTGATGTTGTTGATTATATGGAGATATTTAATTCAACGGTTCAAGCATCAAGCCTTCTAGGTATTAGTCAAAGTAGTTGCTCTAGGCGTTATCGGGCATTGTCAGAAAGTTTAGAAATTTGTTTTGAGCGATGCGAAAACGGTTATTCCGCTACTTCAAATCTTGATGTTCTATTTTTATTACGTCAAGCATCACAAAAGTTACGGATAAGGCGAAATCAATTTAGATATTCACAAAATTGGCATTCTCAGCATCATACAATTCCCCAAAAATGGCAGAATTTTTCGATAATGTCGATGGATCAGTCGTCATACATGGATCTACTTTCAAATCGATTGCTAGATATTTGTTGTATGGGATTGATGGAGTATGAACATATTGTTGATATTAATATTTTAGATCTGAATTCTAAGCCCGTTACAATTGGCGAATCATTTTTGGCATATCCACTAATGCAATGGAATTATGAATTGATTGCTCATCAGAATCACCCACTTGCGAGAGGATCAGATTTGGGAATTGATGATTTAAAGAAATATCCATCACCAGGATTGCAATTCGGAGCGGCTCCTGCTTTTATGACGCAAATTAAAAAAAATGGTTTAGGGTCTAGCCCTTATGGTATATCAAAATACGAGTTACATCGCTGGGAGGCACTTGCAAAAGATGGATATAGCCTATCCTATGCGCCATCTCATTTGCTAACATTTCTAAAAAATAAATATGATCTAATTCCCCTAAAATATAACTTAAATCTTAAAGAAGTTGTTGCAATTATTGGCTGCCTTGATGTCATGAGATCTCCATCTTTTATAAGCACTTATACTGAGTTCACAGCAAATCTGAAAAATTCTGATTTGTATGTGAAGTCTGCAGTGAAATGGTATATTTGAATTGCATTCAAACAGTAATAAAATTTTAGAACAGGTTCAGCTTCTACGTGATAAGCGTTCTGCAGCTGAGGCACTAACGCTTTTACTTGATTCTTCTTGGCCATGTTCTGAACCAAAGGCGTGGTTATTACGAGGTACTCTTGAACATCAGCTTGGCAAATATAATGATGCGATATTATCTTTATCTGTAGCATCTAGCTATCAAGAACTTTATTTCAGTGCTGCATATCATCTAGGGGAAGTTCATCGATCCCTTGGCCAATTCGATCAAGCTGCAAGCTGGTTTATAGCGGCACTTCATAGAGATCCAACCCATCGTTATAGCCATAATTCACTTCAATTTACTCGTTTTTCAATAGATTTATTGCCACGCGTTATTGAAGCATACCGAAAATTTGTAAATGCGGCTCCTTCTATGGTGTTGGGATATCAATTACTTGCACATTATCTTCTTAGAGGTGGCGCAATAGATGAAGCTATTTCAATTAATCGCTATGCTAGCCGAATAGATTGTAAAAAAGCGGCTGTTTCCTTAGCATCAACAAATAATTCCTTATCATTACCCAATTTTATGATCATTGGTGTTCCCAAGGGCGGAACTTCGTCCCTGCTCGGCTGGCTAGCAAGCCATCCAAAACTTTGGTGTCACCCTCGCAAGGAGTTGCATTTTTTTGACGGTGATTATTCCCATGGGGCTGATTGGTATAGTTCACATTTTCCTTTATTTGATCCCCAGTTTGATATGCGTTGCGGTGAAGCAACTCCGAATTATTTTCAGCAACCTGCTTGTCCGCAACGGGTAAAAGAACTATTGCCATTTGTACGTTTGGTTATTCTTTTACGTGATCCGCTTCAGCGGGCACTTTCGTGGCTTTACCATTTACAAAGATTTGAAGGCTTAGTTGGTAATCCATCACAACTACTTGAAAATGAGCTTGATGAATTGGAATCGCTAGAACCATCATTTATAACAACTTCTGGCTTTCGCTGGCCAAATGCTATTCATGGAAGTTGTTATAATGTTCCATTACAAAGGTGGCTGGATCTGTTCCCGCGGGAACAATTGTTGATATTGAGAAGTGAACTTCTTTTTAATTCTCCTGAGGGTACTCTTAAACATGTGGCAGATTTTATTGGTGTAGATGCAGAATGGGATTGGGGTGAATTAAATCCATTCAATGTGAATCCACTGCCATATTCAAAATTACCAGACCATTTAATTGAGCGATTGCAATCCGTTTTTGAAAAAAATAGTGGTTGGGCAATGGAGCATGCTGTTTGCAATTTATGAAAATGCACTATCCTCAATTAAGTGTAGTTTTGCCTTTTAAAAATGCTGAGAGGTGGCTTCCTCTTTGCCTTGCATCAATTGCTCAGGAATGGGATATACCTTTTGAATTAATTGCAATTAATGATAGTAGTAGTGATCGTGGTGCTGAATTAATAGAACAACTTTGTTGCCATTGGCCCCGTTGGCGATACAAAATTATTGATAGTTCTGGATCCGGTGTTTCTGCAGCACGGAATAGAGGGATTGATATTTCTACTGCACCTTTTATTGCTTTTATGGATGCGGATGATCGTGCATTACCAGGTCGTTTATCTGCTCCATTGAAGTCTTTTCAGAATCAACCAGAGTTGGATCATGTTCACGGGGGATGGTATTGTTTTGATCATGATATTCATAAATTACATATTCGTGAACCGTGGCTAGAGGGAGCTGATTTTAATTTTAAAGCTGTTTTAAATCATAAAGCTGTGTTGCCAAGCGCTTGGACAATTCGCCGGAATGTTCTAGAAAATATTGGCGGTTTTGACTGTTCATTAACCCAGGCAGAGGATGTAGATCTACTTTTAAAGATTTCTGCTCAAAAATTTAAAGGTGCATGGTATCCAAAACCGCTTGTGAGATATAGGCTTCATCCTGCAGCTGCTAGCCGTAATACTTCTGCGCAGATCAAAGGGTTATTGGAAGTGATGAATCGTCACTTAAAATGTGTACCTATCGACGAAGCAAAAGAGTTTTATTATGCAACCCTTAGTTGGTGTGTTTGGCTAGCCTGGTGGAATAAAGATAATGATTTAGCAGCAGATTTATTATCTGAATGTTCTCTTTGCTGCCCATGGCCACCAGTAAGAAGACCGGTTCATTTATTGGAAGTATTTGCGCGTAGTTGCGCGCGTATTTCGGCCCCGTTTGATCGCCCTGCGCTAATTGGATCTTTATTTTGGGCTAAAGCGGTAGCCCTTCTGCAGCCATGAATCCAGAAAATTGCCACCATGAAGCCCTAGCTCAACTTGATAATGGAAGGCCCCTTAGCTGCTTACAAATTTGGCGAGATTTGTTATTAAGTAATAGATATAGTGTTGAATTGCATTTAAATGCTGCTGCATCCACCCTTCATATTGATCCAATTGCATCCATTCGCTCAAGGGCAATATCCTTATTAAACAAATTGCTTAGTTCTGCACCAGGGCAAAATGAAATTTCAATTTTAGGTGATTTATTACGGGCGTGGGGTGAAATGTGTTACTCCGAGGCCCCCCAGCGTGCCCTGCAGCATTGGGAACGGGCTTGGTCTTGCAGTTCAGATATTAAGCTTGCTCAACAATTAGCACTTATTTATAAACGGCTTGGTTTTTTGCAAGGAGCATCAGTTATCTATGGAGAACCAATATCAACTGAAGAGCTTATTAACATTGAACCTTGGCCCTCTCTTGCCTGTGCAGCCCAAAGTTGTGAGCCATGTCAGCAATCTATTGCCCCAAATGATCCAACAATGCACGTTTGGGAAATAACAGGCGGTTTCTCTTATTTGCAGCGATATTCGAATCCATGGAACCACACCCATGGTATTGCAATACAAAATGCTAATGGCGCCTTTATTTCGTCACTTTGTAGGCGCTACCCATGGCCATGGGCTTCTTGTACCAACAGTATCGCTTTTGAGGAAGAGGCTATTCGCCAGATGAATTGGCAACTAAGCTGTAAAAAATTACTATCTCTTAAAAAATTCAATGGTGTTGTTCTTGCAATTGCTGAACTCTCTGGTGAATCATTTTTCCATTGGCAATTGGAATTGCTACCACGCTTAGGCCGTTGTTGGAGTGAGTTAATTAAATTATGGCCTAATATTAAGCTGTGGCATAATGGTGGAGATTCCAAATGGGTTTCCGAATCGTTAAATCTCCTTGGCATCACACCTGATCAATGCATAAATTCATATAAATATCCTTATATCAATGCTGATTTATTATTGGTTCCAACTTTCACAAGTGTTTTTGGATCCATATCAAAAACAAATCTTCAATGGCTTGATGCTTTTTGGGCTGTTAAAGCATCTTCCTCCGCCGGTTTGTTTTTTTTCAAAAGGCCTAATTCCTGCCGTAGAGCGGTTTTTGGCATGCCAGCTGATGTTCCTTCCCCTAGCTCTTCTTCTATTCAAAACCAACTATTAGCGGTAGCACGCAGAAATAACTTCATTGCCCCCCATGGAGCTGCGATGGCAAATTTGCTTGCAGCTCCTATGGGATCTGCGTTACTGGAGCTGGTTAATCCAGCCTATAAACCACCATACTTTCAAAGCTTAATAAAATATCGTAAGCTTCAGCACAAAATGGTTATCGCAGCACCAACACCATTTCCTCTTCAGGAACTTTTATATGAAGGCCCCCTAGCTTTCCCAATCGATCTCACACCTGGTTTGAGCCCGGCGGCCGAATTAGTATCAAAATGGTTGAAAGCCTATGCTTGATTCATTAATACGATCTACCTTAACTAGCCTGGCTGAACCAAATCCAGGTTTTGAGCTATTTATTCAGGTTGCAAAGTGGCGCCTTGGTTGTGGAGATGCAGCTGGTGCTGCTAAGTGGCAATTATGGAGCCTTATGCCTCCGCAACAAGAAGAGCTTCAGCAAGCTCTTGTTTGTTTTTGGATTGATTTAGGGGAGCTTAAAACTGCAGCAAGTATTCTTGGTTTGAAAAGTAATGGTTGGGAAGGATTAAACTTATTGATTCAACAGGGGTCTCTTATTGAAGCTCAAAATTTGCAGCAACGATTGTTAGTATCACCACCACCATTAGAATTAAATTTCTTATTAAATTTAGCTTCTGCTTGGCAAAAAGCTGGCTGCCCTTCAGATGCCTTGGATTTGTTAGAACAACTTCTGCTTCACTACAAACGCGTAAATCAAATTATTCTGCCACCGCTGGCTAATGCTTTAGCTCAATTGCTAGAAGAGCAACAAAGGCAGGAAGCTGCCTCATCTTGGTGGAGATATAGCCTTTTGCAAGATTCCAATCAAATTCACCCAATGATGCGCTTAGGCCGTTATGCCATGGCGCAAAACGATCTATTAGTAGCTTTTCATTATGCCCATCAGGTTCTTGAGCGTGATCCAAACCATTCTTGGGGGCCAGATCTTCAAAAAAAAGCTCTTAATGCTTTAGGTGCAAGGGGTTCTTTGGCACTTTTAGCTAATCATTCCCCACCTAAATCCTGGTTGAGCCGCCAATCGCAATGGCTAATGCCTTTAAAAAAGTATACTAGTGAACAGATTATTTGTGATTTAATTGCCCGTAGCTTCGTAAAATTACTGACGATTGAAATTATTAAAGATTATAGATCTATCGCCTTATGGGGCGATTCAGATGGCTTGACACTTGCTCAAATTCTACTAAATAGATTTCATGATTCAACTAATCTAAGTGTGATTTGGCTATTGGCTAGTACAGATCCACTTCTACAAATTTATAACCTTAAACGGCTGATGCCTGAACACTCCACTATTCAATTGAAATTTTGGCCATTATGGGATCCTAATATACATGCTGATATTGAATTGCTTGTATTTGCATCCAGTATCAAGCGCGAGAAAAGCCCTTTTAGACTAAATGTTGATACCCTATACCTACGCGATAGTTAGTTTGACGAGCCCAATTATTATGCATTTCTTGGGATTCCATATTCAATAATTAACTATCCCAGGATCTCTTTCCTTGTTGACATGTAGCAGATTTGATTGTAAACTAAAAAAAAACTAGTATGTCTTACGCAATTCCAACAGTTTCCGCAGTAACCGTTACATCGGCGACTCCTCAATTAGTAGCAGGAACAACCACAAATTTGAATACTTCTGTTCCTGTTGTGGTAACAGATCCTGATGCAGGTGCAAATCCGGTAACCGTAACCGGTTCCGGTACTCTTGCCGTCGGCACTCAATCTGCCCAGGTTGTTATTTCCGGATCTAGCAATATTGAAATTGGTATTGCTAAAGATTCATCAGGTAACCCATTATCAATGGGAGGGTCTGTAATCCAGGCTAATGATACAAGTGTTGGTGATAAAACTGTAAATCTTATTGGTGCAAATATTGGCGGTGCAAAAGTTAGTGGCTCTGTAAACTTATCTACTAGTGGTGGAGTTGGAACTATCGCTGATAATGCACCCCCTGGAACTTTTTCCGGTACTCCCGATACCTACATTCATACCGGTGCTGGAAATGATGAAATTCAAGGATCTGATGGAATAGATTTTATTCGTGCAGGTGCTGGAAATGATGTAATAAATGCTGGTGATGGGAATGATATTGTAAGGCCAGGTGCTGGTAACGATGATATTACACTAGGTTTAGGTAATGATATAGTTTACCTTACTGTCGATCAAATACAAGGTACATCAACAAAAACAATATCTGATTTTAACACTCAAGGTACTGATAAAATTCAAATTGCTAAAAATCTTGAAAAACTTGTTACGATTTCTGGCAAGGGAACAAAAGAAATTATAATCACATTGAGTGGCGCCCAAACCGGCACTACAAAAATTATCTCTAACGGTAAAATAATTGCCGATGATGATATCAAATTCATCTGATATAGTTATTTAGATTACTGTTATCACTGCTACACCCCTATGGATTTTGGGAATGCATCGAAGCGGTACTTCTTTGCTTACAAGATCATTAGTAAATTTAGGTTTTTCTTTGCCACCAAACCTTCTGCCAGCAGCGGCAGATAATCCAGATGGGTTCCAGGAATCTGCTGATTTTGTTTCTTTAAATGATGCTTTACTTGCACAGGTAGGTGCAACCTGGGATGGTTCATGGCCAATTCAGTCAAGTACAGATTCATCAAAAGTGAAAGGCTTGGAGCAAGTATGTTCAAACACTCTCACGTTATGGTTAGATTCTCTTCCTGATAAAAAAGTTCTCGCTCTAAAGGATCCAAGGTTATGTAGAACCGTTAACCAGTGGTTTAATTTTATTCCTTCCGCTTTAATGATGTCTGGTATATCTATTGTAAGACACCCGTTTGCTGTTGTTAGTTCTATTGGCTACCGCGATGATATGCATCCAATTAAGGCACTTTCACTTTGGTTGCGTTATAACTTTGAATTTCTACAATGGGGGTCTAAATTTGCTCCTGATTGGCATATAATAAATTTTGAAAGGTTCCTTTCTAACCCAGTTAATGAATTAGAATCTTTCACCTCATATACTAACATAGGTAAAGAGAATTTAAGTTTTGAATCAAATATTACACACTTAATTCGCTATCCCATACCGGAGATTCCCACTATCCTTGAAAGTATTGATTCACAATTTATAGATACAGCTATTTTGTTTTATGATTGCCTTTTTAATTGCAAGAAAATTGGCGATATAGATAAAAATATTCTTGAGCAAGTTAATAATTTGATTAATGTAGACCCTTTGATGACTCAACAATTGCTAGCAATTGAATCCAAGCGTAGGCAGGTACTTGGTGATGCCCTAGCGTTTGAGCGTCGAGGTCTTCAAATAGATAAGAGGAATTTAGGTGAACTTGATTGGAAGCAAAATATAAATATTACTCCCTTCAATAATACCAATAACAATCATATTACTCTTACCAATGTATCATTAGATTTGTATTCCAGAAATAACAAATCTATTGCAATGGATTCTGTAAATCTTCATATTTGCAAAGGTGAAAGGATTGGCTTGTTGGGGCATAATGGCAGCGGGAAAACAACATTACTCCGCATGTTAAGTGGTATATATAAGCCAACTCGAGGTACTATTAGTTTTTTTGGTAAGCGTCTAACTCCAATCATTGATCAGTCTTTGGGGTATAGCAGAGAACTACATGGTAAGCAGCTCTGTTATATTAATTTTCTTTTATATCATCAAGAATTTATTTCCTGGAATATGTTCTATGAAAAAATACTTATATTTACAGAATTAGCTGAATTTATGGATTCCCCAATTAAATCCTGGTCCCAAGGAATGCAAACTCGTCTTTCTTTTGCTTTAATTACAAATAGGCCACTATCAGGTTTGGCTCTTGATGAAGGCTTAGTTGCTGGAGATCAATGGTTTCAACGAAAGGCAAAAATTGAACTAGATAATTTTATTGATGCCTCAGGTACTCTTGTTTTAGCCTCTCATTCAGTAGATCTTCTCCAAAGGTATTGCAGCAGAGGAATTATCCTTCATAAAGGCAGGATTCAATTTGATGGCAGCTTATTTAGAGCTATCCAATTATATCAAAATTTATTATTATGAATAATTTTAGTTTGTATTACCGAATGCTTCTATCCTCGGGTTATATTGCTTGGTTAAGATTATCAAGTCAATTTACTCGTACCCTTCTAGGAACTACCTGGATTGGAATTTCTCTGATTCTTACCATATCTATTCTTGGCCTTATATATGGAACTCTTACTGGTGTTTCGAATTGGCGGTCTTATTGGATATATGCATCCTTAGGTATTTTATGTTGGAATACTATTTCTGGAAGTATTTCTAATAGCTGTTCATTACTTGATCGCTCGAGAGATCGTTTGCTAAATCAATATTTACCCTTAAGTCTATTTATAATTGAAGAATGGCTTTATAATTGCTTTATTTTCTTAATTGGTTTTTCTATGGTTTTTTTGTTGCTGATACCTTTTAATCCAAATTTATTCAACATATTCTTGCATGGTGGTTGGCTTGGTTTGGCTAATATACTACTTGGCTGTTTATTCTTTTCATTGATTATTAGTCCTCTTGCAGTAATTCTGCCAGACATCTGCCAACTAACCCCAATCTTTTTGCAGATTAGTTTTTTAGCGTCTCCAATACTTTTTTATAAGCAAAGCCTTGGTAAGCTTTATTGGGTAAGTAACTTGAATCCATTGTATTTTTGGATTCGTATTGCTCGAGAACCATATATTGGTAATTTAAATTTAAGTCTTCAAATCTGCTTTCTCGTGAGCCAAGTTGTTTTGGTGTTTACCCTTATTATATGGGTTGACAAACTTCAAATGAAGTTAGTTAGAAGGTTATAGGTTTAATTCTTGTAACCAATTGGCTTGGGTTTTAAATATTCTGGTAATTCTGATTTAATCAACCAGTTTTGTTTCGATCCAACTAAAAGTAGAGGATCTATACAGCAACTCTCATTTGCTTCTAATAAATCTCGCTTTATAAAAGGAAAACCCATAATTAATAGTGGAATTGCCAGATGATGGGTTGGTGAGATCTTTGAAATTGACTGATTAAATGTTTGCAATATTGTTCTCAATATTAACTCACTGGCATACTCTGAACATGTACTTTTTATTTCTTTATAGAATTCTTCGCTTGCTGAATACGACCTGAGTTCAATAATACTATGTATCGCTTTTAACTCAATATTATTTTGTATTATTAATTGCGATAAGCCTATTTCACCATATTTAATTGCCACAGCTGTTCCTCCCCAGCTAGGGTAATTTAGCCAAAATTTCTCCCACCAATCTTTATTAATAACCAA
>Ga0164295_10002583_pt1 | contig 14836 bp, 13 predicted proteins | sample GEODES006metaG_FD_111798 | JGI IMG/M metagenome (GOLD analysis project Ga0164295, IMG submission 111798) | Oligotrophic lake water microbial communities from Sparkling Lake, Wisconsin, USA - GEODES006 metaG | ecosystem: Environmental > Aquatic > Freshwater > Lake | place: USA: Sparkling Lake...
CCCTCTGACGCGGCTGGGACCGCGTCCTAAGGTTTCCCTCTGACGCGGCTGGGACCGCGTCCTAAGGTTTCCGTCTGACGCGGCTGGGACCGCGTCCTAAGGTTTCCGTCTGACGCGGCTGGGACCGCGTCCTAAGGTATGCGCGCGCCAAGATTCGAACTTGGGACCTCTACCTTATCAGGGTAGCGCTCTAACCAACTGAGCTACGCGCGCGGGGGCTTGCCGGCAAGGCGAACCTCCCGGCGAACCACCGATTGTAGATGTGCGAAGGGGGAATTCAATGGGTTGGTCTGGCGATTCGCCCCCGAAAATCGGATCGGAAATATGGCCAAAAAATGGGGCTGGCGCAGCGGCTGGTTATCGCTACGTTTCCGGGGTTCACGAACCCGAAGGAAAACCCACGATGTTCTCACGCCTCCGTTTCCGCTCCCTGTCCCTCTGTTTTCGCCCGCTGCAGCAGGTGTCGGTCGCCGGCTTGGCCTGCCTGGGGCTGGGCACCGTTGCCGTCGCCGCCCAACCCTCGGTGGAATATGCCTTGGGGCTGGTGCCGTTCCAAAAAGAGGTCGATTGTGACCGCCCCACCGCCGAAGAGGCGAAGAACGCCACGATCAAGATGGAGAAGGAAGGCGGCCTCAATGCGTGGGTGGTGCGCGGGCCCCGGGGGGAGGTGCTCCGCTCCTTCGCCGACACCAACGGCGATCGGGTTGTCGATCGCTGGAGCTATTACAAGGATGGCGTCGAGGTCTATCGCGACATCGATTCAAATCACAACGCCAAGGCCGATCAGGCCCGCTGGCTCAATTCTGCCGGTACCCGCTGGGGAATTGACGACGACGAAAACGGCACCATCGATACCTGGAAAATGCTCTCTGCCGAGGAGGCCACTGCCCAGGTGGTGGCGGCAATCGCCACGCGCGATCCGGCGGTGTTCAATCGCTTGCTTCCCACCCGGGCGGAGCTTGAGGCTGCCGGGTTTGAAGACCCGCTACTGACAGAGCTGGTGGGGCGTGTTGTCGCTTCGGCCAAGGGATTTCCCGCTCTGGCCAAGGGCTCGGCGGTGGGGGCGGCCGTGTGGAACAACATGCTGGCCGCGCAACCGGGCGTGCTGCCGGCCGGTGCTGTTGGTGTGACCAAGGATGTCGCTGCCTACGACAATGTCGTTGTGCTCGTCGATGTTGGTGGGGATGCCAAGGGGGGCGGCCGCAGCGGGCAGATCTATGTCGGCTCGCTGGTGCGGTGTGGCGATGTGTGGAGGCCGCTCGACCTCCCGCAGGTGCCGGGAGCCCAAGGGGAAATCACCGAACCGCAGGGCTTTTTCACGCCCCGCGCCTCCAGCGGCAGCGCCATTGAGGCTGGATCGCAGGAGAATGAGCGGATGAAGCCGCTGCTGGCCAAGCTGCGTGAGGTCGAGGGCAAGCTCACTGCCGCCGCCGGCGAGGCCCGCCTGCCGCTGGCGCAGGAGCAGGCTGCAATACTCGAGCAGGTGGTGGCTGCCGCCGATCCGGAACAAAAGGGATTTTGGGTCAGGCAGCTGGCCGAAACGATCGCTGCCGCGGTGCAGGATGGCACGCTCCCCGACGGCATTGACCGGCTGGAAAAGCTGGGGGCAACTGTCAGCACCGATGAGCCGCTGCAGGCATTCGTTTCGTTTCGGCTGGCTTCGGCCCGCTATGCCGCCAGCATGCAACTGCCTGGTGCGGATGTCACGAAAGTGCAGGCCAAGTGGTTGGAAGAGCTGGATGCGTTTGTGAAGGCGCATCCCACCGCCCCCGATGCCGCCGAGGCCCTGTTGCAGATGGGGATCGCCGATGAATTCGGCGGCAGCGAGAAGGAAGCTCTCGACCGCTACGAGATGATCGTGAAAAATTTTCCCGACTCGATTTCAGCCAAGAAAGCCCGGGGCGCCGCCCGGCGGTTGCAGAGCGTGGGGAAGGTGCTGAGCCTTTCGGGCACGGGGCTGGATGGAACGGCGGTGACGCTTGAATCGCTCCGTGGCAGGCCTGTGCTGGTGCATTACTGGGCAACCTGGTGCGAGCCGTGCAAGGTGGATATCGCCCAGATCCGCGAGCTTTATGCCAAGTACGGTCCCAAGAAATTTGCCGTCGTGGGCATTGCGCTCGATTCCGATAAGGGGCAGCTGACCAAGTATCTGGCCGGCAAGCCGATCCCCTGGCCGCAGTTGCATGAGGCGGGAGGCCTCGACGGCCGGTTGGCCGAGGAGCTCGGCGTGTTGACGCTGCCGACAATGTTTCTCCTCGATGCGGAGGGGAAGGTGGTCGACCGCAATCTCGTCATCGCCGACCTGGAAAAGAAGCTGGAAACGCTGCTCGGCGGCCAGTGATGGCTGGCGAGTGATGCGCGCGTGAGGAGCAGGATCGAGGTGGGCCGGGAGGATGTGGAATGGTGTTGCTGGCTGTGGCGGTGAATCAGGTGCTCTGCGCTGTCGGAGCGGTGCAGGTGCTCGGGCTGATCGCTGCGGCAGTGGCCCGCCTGGCGGAGGGCACCCGGCATGAGCGCGGCTGCCAGTGGCTATGCATTCTGGCCCTGGGTGTCGTGGGGATGCTCTGCGGCTTTGCGATCCAATTTGGGCCCGACGCGGCAGCCGCCTGCGCCGTCACGCTTATGTTGATGACGATGATCTCCGTCGTCGACTTTCGTTCGGGGGGGTGATTTTCGGCCCGTGCGAGCTGCACCACCGCTGTGCAGGGCATTTTCGCGCCAGTCGGAAAAATACTCCCGTCTGATGCGACCGGCAGCCGATACATCTCCCACGAGTGTCGAAGCGCCCCAGGCTTGAGCGGATCTTGAGCCATCGGGTGTCCGGGAAACGCTGCCGATCCAAGGAGTCATCCATGTCCATTTCGAGGTTCACGTTCCTGATGGCAGCGGTGCTGTCAATTGGTGCGGCGGCCGCCCCGGGTGCCGATGACCTGGCCACCACGGTGGCAGGCAAGCTGCGGGATTCAAGCACGCTGAAAGGCTACCGAGTCAATGTGAAGGCCAAATCGGGGACGGTTTGGCTCGAGGGCAAGGTGTCTGACGCCAACCAGATCGATGCTGCCGTGGCCGCTGCCCAAAACACCGAGGGGGTGGAGCGGGTGGTGAATCGGCTCACGATCGGCACCGAATCAGCGCAGCCCGTGTCGTCGAAGGGCTTGATGAATGGCTTCGCCCTCCCCAGCTCGATCCGGTCGCTGACGGGGAATTCCGCCAAGGCCTCGCCCAAGCCGGTGATTGTCGACCCCGCAGCGAGTGCGGCGCAGACCGGCCCGGCTGAACCAGAAACCACGGTCGCTGAGACAACGCCGCCAGTTGCGGCGGTGCCCAAGTCGGTGCAACTCGCAGGCGCCGTTGCCCCTGCCCCCCGCACTTCCGCCCCGGCCAAACGCGCCGCACCGGCCGCCGCCAGCCAGAATCCCCGCCCGCTGGGCCTGACTGCCGCCCGCCCGCTCCCACCGGGACGCTCACCCAGCAGAGGGCCGGCAACTGGCCGCCACAACATGGCGATGAAGGCCAGCGCCATGGGCCAGCCGATGAGCATGCCGCTGCAGGGCGACATGGGAGGGGCTCAGGGCTATGACGAGGGCGGCTATTCCGGCAATGGCTATCCGGCCAACGGTCAGGGCCTCCGGGACGGGCAAATGGTGCCCGGTTCCATGAGAATGACTGAGGGCGGTCCGGCTGCCGGTGGCATGGCTGGCGGCCCAGGGATGGGAGGCGGTCCGGGCATGGGTCCCATGCCGATGCGCGGCGCCGGAGCTGCCGGGGCCCCTATCCCGATGCGTGGTGATGGGCCGAATGTGCCCAACTACGCGTGGCCAAGCTATGCATCCCACCCCAACTACGCTGCCGTGCAGTACCCCACGCAGTATTCGCCCACCGCGTGGCCCTATATCGGCCCCTTCTATCCCTATCCGCAGGTGCCACTGGGATGGCGGCGGGTATCGCTGGAATGGGATGACGGCTGGTGGTTCCTCGATTTCGACGATCGCCACGTCCACAGCCACCATCGGTAGGCAGGCTGGAGGCGGGGGCTGGCTGCCTCGCCACCACACGTTTCACAAACCACCCACGCTGCCGCCTCGGGCGCAGCGTGGGTGGTTTTTTTGTTTCTTGTGCCTGCGGGAGTTCGCCGCAGAACCGGCCCAGGCCGGCATCTTTGCGCAGAAGGAAAAATCCACAAGTTCCCCAGGCGGCATTGTCGATACCACTAGCAGGGTTTTCCCCACGGCCGTCTTCCAGACCGTTCGAGGAGTTTCTCATGATGGTTCGAGCACGGTTTTTCGCCTTGGCCTGCGTCGTTGTCGCTGGCGCGGTCACGCAGAGCGGCTGCTTCTGGCTGGCGGCCCAGGGCCCCAACCTTGGCCCGCTCGCCTTCCCGATTCCGGTGCCGGTCTATGTTCAGAAGCGGAAGGAAGACCAGTTCTGGAACTACGAACGCTACGAGCGATCGCCAGTGCTCGGCCCGCTGCAGGCGGGAGGCCCCTGCGAGGCGCTCGACGAGCCGAGCGACGACGAGGTGATGCGGGCGCTGGAGAAGGCTCGTCCTGTCGAGGGCAACTGGCCCTTCCTCTACGAGATTCAGCGCAACCACGTGAAGATCACCAAGTGCAAGCTGGCCGATTACATCGATCCGCCCCGCCACTATCCTCTGGCCGGCCCCGCACAGCTCCACCACGCCCACTATAAGTGCACCGTTTACTTCCAAGAGGTGCGCCGCATCGGCTGGCCGGTGCCGCACACGCTCATCGACGACGATGTGCAGGAAGTGCTCTACATCGATCACGACCACCTGCACATGGTGGGCGATGTCGATACCGGCTGCGACGCGAACTTTTAGTTGTACGCGGACGAGGCCATCCATGGCCCTCGTCCGCTGGGGTCGATCGGTGGACATGCCAAGGATGTCCACGGTCGCCGGGCATCGCCTCCAGCGATGCACAGGTACGCGGAGGAGGCCAATCGTCGCCTCGCGCGTGCCGCAATTCGTTCACATGCCGATCTTTGTTGGCCGGGGGTGGCCGGCCGGAGTCGTTCGATTCCGAGCCGGCCCGCCCTGCCGCCACTGTGCCGCCACCTTCTGCCGCTACGCACCGGCGATTTGACCCCCTTTCCCCCGGGGGTAGACTGAATGCTTCCGGCTCCCTGCCGGCCACTTTCTGCGGGAAGGCCACAGGTACATAAAGATGTTCGCTTTCATGGGATTGGGCACGGTCGAGCTCATCATCGTTGCAGCCGTGATCCTGCTGCTGTTTGGGTCCCGCCTGCCGAGCGTGATGCGTTCGCTCGGTCAGGGGATCGTCGAATTCAAGCGGGGCGTGCAGGGGATCGAGGACGATGGCCCCACCAGTGGGCGGGGCGATGGGGCCCGCTGAATCGGTCTGTTTGTGCCGCTGGAAACGCCGGCGTTGGGCGGCCGCGTGTTGCGGGCGGGGCCGACCTGTTCCTGGGAAGATACAAAGGTCTAGGCATGTTTGGACTCGGGCCGGTTGAGATCGTCATTCTGGGAGCGATCGCGGTGATGCTCTACGGCAAGCGACTGCCCGAGGTGGGACGCTCGGTGGGGCAGACGATCGGTGAACTCCGGCGGCAGTTTTCCACGCTTTCGCGGGAAATGGATGTGGCCACGCAGGTCGATACGGCCAGTTCGGCAATGCGACGCGTGGGGCGGCGGGTGGACGAGGCAGTGACCGGCCCGGCAGTGGCGGCCCCCCGATTTGATCCGCCGATCGAGCCAGCCGCGGAAGAGCCTTCGGCTGCCGACAGCCAATCGCCAGATGGCGTGGGTTAGGTGTTGGCCCTCTCGGGGATGTGGCCCTGTGCCAACTGCGGCAGTTTGGGCAAGTCTGGGCAAAAAATGAATCAGCCCCGGGATTGGCGCAATCCCGCGTGACGCGCGGCGCGTCGGATGCTACGATTCTCGACGAGAGTTTTGGGCGGCTAGCTCAGTTGGTTAGAGCGCTACGTTCACACCGTAGAGGTCACAGGTTCGAATCCTGTGCCGCCCATTCTGTTTTCGCACAAACCTCTGTTTTTCGCGCAAAAAACCGTAATTCCCACCGCGGGAATACGGCTTTTTCTTTGTGTGCAAGTCGCTGCGAAAGGCGGTGCTTGCCTGCTGGCCTGACCCGCGCAAAGGTATCGCTCACCGCGCGAGAATCGAGCGGATGGCGGGCCGTTCATGGCCGGAGGGGCGGTCTGGTGCTTGCCAAGCCTTCCGGCGGCAACACGAACCGGCAGCAGCCGAGGTTCAGCGAATGGACTGTCTGATCCGCCTGCTTGAATTGCTCCAGGATGCCGGGGCGGAGCGAAAACCAGACAAACCGCCCTTTTCTTATCCCCTCAATGAGCCCAGCGTTTTCCAGCACCTTGAGATGATGCGAGGCATTCGCCTTTGGCACGCCGAGCATGGCTGAAATCTCCGTCGCGTTGTGGGTTGCCTCGGTCAGAAATCGGACGACACGGAGGCGCTCGGGAGTCGACAGCGAAGCGAGAATTTTGGCACAGCGATCTGGCTCTAAGGGGTCAAGGTTTGCCACTGCCGCCTTCTCCTTGTCTCAACCATCACCTGCCACACATTTTTCCGATTCTCTCGCGGCTGCAGCGAAAACAACAACCCCGCCAGGGGAATGGCGGCAGAAATGCCGGGCGTCCCCTGCTTGCGTTTCCGGGAGGGCTCGCTACCATTCCAACTGTCAAACGACCATTTGACAGTTAGATTCATTTTCACAGAGCTTCGCTGCTCCAGAGCTCAGCTGCTCATGAAGAAGGAGAAAAAGCTGTGAAGAGCCGCCGTGCGTTCACCTTGGTCGAACTGCTGGTTGTGATTGCCATCATTGGCACGCTGGTGGGGTTGCTGCTACCGGCCGTTCAGGCGGCGCGAGAGGCCGTGCGCCGCTCGAGCTGCCAAAACAACATGCGGCAACTTGGTATTGCGCTGCAGAACTACGAAAGCGGGAAAAAGGCCCTCCCGCCAGCGTTTCCCGGCGACTTGAAGGGGCTTTACACCGGATATCCAGCCTACTTTCACTCCTGGAGTGTTCTCGCCCAGCTCAACCCCTATCTCGAGCAGACGACGATCGCTAACACGATGGACCTCTCGCTGCCGATGTACGACCCAACGAATTCCTTCAATATCTTTCCGCAAAACAAAACTGCCTGTGCGACACTCGTAGCGCTCTTTCTCTGCCCGTCCGACCTTGGTCAGCCGGTGAGTTCGGCATATGGTGTCACGAATATGGCGCCCACCAACTACGCCGCCTGCATCGGGTCGGGCACCAACGGCGGCACCGGATCGCTCGGCTCTCCATGGAATGCCGACGGGGCGTTTCAGGCCAAGGTTCCTGTGGCCTTGTCAAGGATTCGGGATGGTCTATCGAAGACGGCCGCCATCTCCGAAAGCATCTTGGGAGCCGGGGCTGAAAACGCCAACGGTACGTCCCCCGGCGGTTCCGATACCGTCTACAGCTACTTGGCGGTTGGCACCCCCCTGAGCGATGCCAATCGAGCGGCGGCGACGTCATGGAATGTTTCGAATCGACGCGGATTCATGTGGGCCTCCGGCGAAATCCGCTGCAATACCTACAATCACTATGACACGCCGAACAGTCCGAACTACGACTGCATCACCAATGACCTGACTCCCGGCCCCGGCCAGTACACGGCCGTCGGATTCCGGGCGGCAAGGAGCAGGCACACAGGTGGGGTGAATCTGCTGGCGGCCGATGGGTCGCTGCGGTTCACGGCCGATTCCGTTGACGCAACTGTCTGGCGGGCTGCCAGCACGCGGTCGGGCGCGGAAGTGGGCGGAGAATTTTGAACGCTGCCAGCCCTGCTTTTCGCTTGTGCTGCTCAGCCAGCGGACGTGGCCACAGCCGCCTTTCGGTAGTGAGCCCTCGCCCACCTCAAAAATGCGATGAACCAGCGCTGCCGTTGGCGCACGGGTGTTTCGCAGACGGGTGTACGGTGCAAACGTTCGATCCGATCTGCGATATCGGGCCGGCGTGTCATGAATTCCCGGGGCTGCTGCGAAAATAGCCATGGAACGCCGGCAAGGCAGTCAGCTAAAATGCGGCGGTCTTTCCAGCCGTTCTCCCCCCTGCCCTCTCTCCCCCACGGAGCTGCTTGATGCTGTTCTCTCGCGAATGCCGGGGCTCGTGGTGGGGGAGAGTCTGCCTGCTGCTCGTGGCGGGGGTGATCGGGGTAGCGGCGACCGCTCGCTGCCCCATCGCCCGGGCCGCCGATGGGCCCGCTGCCAATCCAGCCGCCGCTGCCTTTCCCTGTGCCGCGCTCAATGGCACTGCAATCGCGTTTGATCCCGTCGCCCCCTGTCATGTGGTCGCCTTTCTGGGGGCGGGCTGCCCTGTGGCCAGGCAATATGCCGGGCGCCTCGAAGAGATTGCGGGGAAATATGCCGCGCGGGGCGTGCGCGTGATCGGCGTCGATGCCAACCGGCAGGATTCCCCCGCAGAATTTTCCGCTGCCGCCCATGAGATGGGGGTGACGTTTCCGCTGGTGATGGATCCCCACCAGCAGATCGCCCGGGCTCTGGGCGCCACGCGCACTGGCGGCGTGGTGGTGCTCGATGCGCTCGGCACGATCGCCTATGCCGGGCGGATCGACGACCAGTTCGCCCCAGGGATCACCCGGCCGCAGGCCACGAGCCAAGACCTCGTCGCCGCCCTCGACGATATCCTTGCCGGCCGGCCCGTAGCCACACCGCGTACGGAACCGGTCGGGTGCCTGATCACGTTCGAGCAGGCAGCGGCTGTGGCCGCAGCCTCCGCCCCGACGTTCCACGAGGATATTGTTCCGCTGCTGCAGAAACACTGCCTCGAATGCCACCGCAGCGGGGAGATTGGGCCGTTTGAGGTTTCCACGCTCGACGAGGTGCGCGGCTGGGCGGCGATGATGCTCGAAACAATGGAGCAGAAGCGCATGCCCCCCTGGCACGCGACGGAGGGTGTTGGCGAGTTTAAAAATGCCCGCCGGCTGCCGGTGGAAGCGACGGCGCTGTTCCGGGAATGGATCGAGGCCGGGATGCCGGCCGGCGACTCTGCGCTCGCTCCCCCGGCCCCTCCGCTGGTCGAGGGCTGGCGCCTGCCGCGGCAGCCCGAATTGGTGGTGCCTCTTGGCCGCAGGCCCTTCGCCGTTCCCGCCTCCGGAACGGTCGACTACCAGTATTTTGTCGCCGACCCGGGCTTGGCGGAGGAGACGTGGGTGGCGGCAGCGCAGGTGGTGCCCGGGGCGCCGTCAGTCGTTCACCATGCAATCGTCTTTGTGCGTCCGGAAGACGTCGCCGACTTCCGCGGCATGAGCTTTGTCACCGCCTATGTGCCGGGCCAGCGGGCCACGGCCTTCCCGCCGGGGTATGCGCGGCGGATCCCGGCCCGGTCGAAGTTTGTGTTCCAGATGCATTACACCCCCGACGGGCAGCCGAGGGAGGATCTCACCCGCGTCGGCGTGGTGTGCATGCCTCGGGCGGAGGTGACGCACGAGGTGGTCACGCTGGCGGCGGTCGAGCAGGACTTTGAAATCCCCCCTCACGCTGCCAACCACGAGGTGCGGGCTCAGGCCAAGGGCTTCGCCAAGGGGAGCAGGCTGTTGGCGGCCTCTCCCCACATGCATCTCCGCGGCAAGGCGTTTGAGCTGCGGGCCCGCCGGGGGGAGCAGACGGAAGTGCTTCTTTCCGTGCCGGCCTATGACTTCAATTGGCAGCACACCTATGAGTTTGCCGAGCCGCTGTCGCTCGACGGTGTCGATGCCCTCGAGGTCGTGGCGGTGTTTGACAACTCCGCAGGCAATCCCGCCAACCCCGATCCGACGGAGACGGTGATGTGGGGGGAGCAGACGTGGGAGGAGATGGCCTTGGCATTCTTTGAGGTCGCCCGACCGCTGGAGCCAACGGCGGAAGCAGCGCCAGCCCAGCCTGCCGGGCCGGCCGCACCGGAGGAGAGCGTGGCCTCCGCCCGGGCCGATTCGTTTCTGGCCCGGTTCGATGCCAACGGCGATGGTGCCGTCGTCCGCACGGAAGCTTCGCGGATTGTCCGCGACTATTCCTTTTCGATCCTCGACGCCGATGCCGACGGCCGGGTCACACGCGACGAGGCGGTGCGGGCGATGCGGGGGGGGCGTTGACCACTGATTTCCTGCCAGCCGGGCACGGGCCCGGCACGAACTCCTCCCCCCATCCTGCCCCGCGGCTCTCTGCCACAGCCCGAGCCTTCGCGGCGGTCATCGACTACCCCTGGCTCTGTCTTGTGTTGGCGCTGGGCATTTCGGCGCTGGCGGCCACGGGCTACCGAGATCCAGGCTGGGCCAAGGGGGCGTGGGACGGAACCTGGTGGCAGGCAGATGCCGAGGGAGCTGGCGACAAGAATCAGGCCGGTGCCGCGGGAGGGCCAGCCGCGGCCCCCCGCATCGATCCGCCACCGCGCAGGCGGGCTGGCCGCGGCCGGGGATCGGCTCTCGGGCGGGCCGATGCGATCATGGTGGTGGAATGCCCGGCAGCGTTCACGCGCGAGGGGGCTGCGGCACTGCGGCATGTCGTGGAGCAGCTCGAAACGCTCGACTCGGTGGCGGGGATCATCTGGCTCGACCGGGCCCCGCCGCTGAATATCTTCGGCCTCGACGAGCCGATCCTGCCCCGCGGCCCCGCGTCGGCCCAGCGCTTTGAGGTGGCCCGCGAGAAGGCCCTCAAGCACCCGCTGGTCATCGGGCAACTGCTCTCTCCCGATGCCAAAACGCTCCTCTTCCTCATCAGCTACGACTGGGCGCTGGTGCAGGAGGAGGCCGACGTCACCGAGGCCTTGGTGACCACCGCCCGGACGGCGGCGGCCGAGCATCCCGATGTGCAACTCTCCTGTGCGCTCACCGGCCCGGTGCCGATCCGGCTGGAGTGGGTGCGCAACCGCGACGCCAATGAAGGCATCTACCAATTCGTCGGCTATGGTTTGATTCTGGCCCTCTCCGCCCTCCTCTTCCGCGGGCTCTCTGTCGTGCTCGTCACGGCGGCGGCGCCGGCGCTGGGTGTCTTTTGGACGCTCGGGCTTGTGCGCACGATCGGCCTCCAGGACAACCCCTTCGGCCATGTGATCCTGCCGGTGCTCCTGAGCCTCGTCGGCTTTGCCGACTCGGTGCACATGATGGTCGATATCCGCCGCGGGCTCGCCGCGGGGCTTGCCCCGCGCGAGGCCTGTCGGAGGGCGCTGTCCACTGTTGGCGTTGCCTGCTTCCTGACGATGATCACGACGGCGGTCGGGATGGCGTCGCTGTCGTTTGCCCGGCATGAGGTGGTGCGCGATTTTGGCTGGTCGTGCGTGATCGGCGTGGCTTCGACCTGGGTGGCGGTGCTGACGGTGCTGCCGCTGTGCTGTGCCACCCCCTGGAGCCGGGTGCTGGTCCGCGGTGCCGGCCGCGAACTGATCGGCGGCCAACTCCATCGCGTGGCCGCTGGGATCGACTTCACGCTCCGGCATGCCAGGGTTACCAGCGTTCTGACCATTGGTCTGTTCGCGGCGCTGGCCGTCGTGGCACTGCAGGTGGAGCCGGATGACCGCAAGGCGAATATCCTGCCGCCGGGCAGCCCTGCCCAACGTGCCCTCGCACAGATCGACACGGCGCTCGGCGGACTCGATGTCTGCTCCGCCGATCTGCAGTGGACCGGTGAAAAATCGCCGGAGGAGATCGCCGATATTCTTGGCGATGTCGATCAGCTCTTGAGCGCTGAGCCGCTGCTGGGGCACCCGCTTTCTGTCTGCCGGCTCATCGATGCCCTGCCCGGAGAAGGGACGGCCCGCGAGCGGATGGATCTGCTCGATCTGCTGCCGCCGCCGCTGAAACATAATCTCTACGATCCGGCCAAGCAGACGGCGCGAGTCACGTTCCGCGTGCCCGACCGCGGTACGGTCGCCTGCAAGCCGACGTTTGAGCGAGTCGATGCGGGGCTGCGGCGCATCGAGGCCGCCCATCCCGGCTGTGAGCTTTCCCTCTCCGGTGAGCCGATCGTGCGCTGGCGCGATCTCTATCAGGTGGTGACCGATCTGGCCCGCAGCCTCGGCACGGCAGCCGTTGAGATTCTCGTCGTGATGATGGTGGCGTTTCGGTCGCTGCGGCTGGGGCTGATCGCGATTGTGCCCAACATGCTTCCGCTGGCGGCGGCCGCTGGCTGGATGGTGGCCACAGGGCAGCCACTCGACATCGTCTCGGTGTGTGCCCTGACGATCTGCCTGGGAATCGCCGTCGACGACACGATTCACTTTCTCTCCCGCTATCGCTTTGAGCTCGATCAGGGGCTGGAAAAGACTGCAGCGATTCGCCAGGCCTTTGCCGAGGTGGGAACTGGCATGATCATGACGACCGTCGTGCTGCTGGCCGGCTTTTCATCGGTGCTCGCCAGTGACAGCCGCGACCACCGCGCCTTCGCAACGCTGGGCATGGTGACACTCGGCATCGCGCTGTTGTGCGATATTTTCTGCCTGCCGGCGTTGGTGGCGATCTTCGACCGGCCGCCGCTCAAGCCACCATCCTCGCGCTCGGCTCAATCGCGCAGTCTGGCGATCGGCGCCGAGCCGCTGCCAGCATCCCCCGCCACCCAACGGGCCGGTTCCGCAGGGTGATGGATGGCGGCTGAGGTCCGCGGAGGGTTGGCCGGCTCTCGGGGGAGCGGGGCTGGAGCGAGCAGAAAGCTGTAAAAAAGGCCTCGGGCCTGCCAGACGGGCTACCAATTCCGGCCGGGAATGAGCGGCGGAGTTGTCGCGCCGGGCCCAAGATGTTAGAAAAATGAGGTTCGACTGACGAGCTCCTGCACTCCAGCCCGCTAGGGAACTGCGGTTTGTGCATCTGGCAAACATCGTTCAGTCGGTTGTTTCGCGAAGCCTGTTCCCGATTCTAGAGGTTGTTTTATGTCCCGGAAGATTTACGTGGGGAACCTGCCCTGGTCCACCACGTCCTCCGATCTGGAGGCGATGTTTGCTCCCCATGGTGCCGTGCGAGCTGCCGAAGTGATCTCCGATCGCGAGACCGGCCGGTCGCGTGGTTTTGGTTTTGTCGAAATGGAGACCGACGACGGCCTCCAGGCGGCTATCGCGGCCCTCAACGGCCACGAGATGAACGGCCGTCCCCTGACGGTGAACGAAGCCCGTGAGCGCACTCCCCGTCCAGGTGGCGGTGGTGGCGGCGGCGGCGGTCGTTCCGGTGGCGGCGGTGGCCGCGGGTACGGCGGCGGTGGTGGCGGCTACGGTGGCGGTGGCGGTGGCGGTGGTGGCCGCGGCTACGGTGGCGGCGGCGACCGCTACTAAGCCATTGCGGTAGTTCCTTCGATTTTTCCGGGCATCCATGCCGATTCAGCTGCTCTGTGGCATTCCACTTACGGTCTGACTTTCTGCTCCTGACTGCCTGAAAAAATGTATGTTCCATGCTCACAGGGGCTGGGAGTCCTCAGCCCCTGTGAGATTTGGAAGCCTGCTTGATTTTTTTATCCATACATTTCCTGCCCGTACAACAGACTTTTGTCTCTGAACAACCCTTTCATTTTTTCCCTCTGAGAAGCGATGCCTCCAGCCAACCCGAAGTTTGCCAAGTTTGCTAAGAAGAAGGCCAAGCCGCGTCTGAAGGTCAAGCGGCGCGACCCGATCTTCATCGACGGTGCCCGTCCGCGGCCGATGTATGTCGATTACAAGGATCTCGAGTTGTTGGGCAAACTCGTGAATCGTCAGGCCAAGATTCTCGGCCGGCGCAAGAGCGGCTGCACGGCAGCCAGCCAGCATGCAGTTTCGAGCGCGATCAAGCGGGCCCGGTTCATGGCGTTGCTCCCCTACGTCGGCGAGTGATCGCCACTCTTCGACAGCCAGTGGAGCGGCTCTCATCCCCGGTGAGCGGGGCATCAGGAATGGTGCTGGAGATCCTTTGGCGGTGTAAGATCCGCTCCGCTCCGCCGGGTCATCCCGGCGGCGACCTTCGGTAGGGGCAGGCGGTTGGAAACAATAGCCTCGGGGGAGAGGCGGGCAGCCTCAATCCTGAGGGCTCAATCCTGAGGGCGGAAGGGAATTGATGCCATGGATTCCTCCCTTCCAGCCGGTTCTGCAGCCCGTTCTGGAGTTTCCTTCCGCGTGCAGCGGCGGGTTGAATTCCGCGACACGGACGCCGCCGGCATTGCTCATTTCAGTGCCTTCTTCTTCTGGATGGAGTCGGCTGAACACGAGCTTCTCCGGGAACTCGCCATCGCGGTGGTTGATGGGAAAGGCTCCGCCCGTCCGGGGAGTGATCACGGCGGCCACGAGAGCTGGCCGCGAGTGAGTGCCGGCTGCGACTATAAGGCGGCAGTGCGGTTTGGGGATGAGATCGACATTCTCGTGACCGTGGCCGAAATCGGCAGGTCGAGCGTGACGTACTCTTTCCGGTTTGAGCATGCCGGGGCTTGGGTGGCGCAGGGGCGGGTGGTGGCAGTGCGCTGCCTCATGCGGGGTGATGGGCCTCCGGCAGCGGTGGCCATCCCCGCCGATATTGTCAGCCGGTTGGAGAGGCACCGGACTGGCGGCTGAGTGGCGGTGGGGAAAGTCGCTCGTTTGCCTGAGCGACGCAGATGGCGGGAGCAAGCTGTGCTGGAAGTTACCGACGTCTCCAAGACATACGCCTCGGCATCCGGGCCGATCGACGTGCTGCGCGGCGTGTCTTTTCGGCTGGCGCCGGGCGGGCGCATGGTTGTCATGGGGCCGAGTGGATCGGGGAAGAGCACGCTGCTGTCGATCCTTGGAACGCTCGATGAGCCCACCTCCGGCCGAGTGACGCTCGATGGGCACGATCCATTTGCGGCGGCAGGCGGCAGAAGTGGTCCTGC